>Ga0207086_1006_pt1 | contig 64441 bp, 65 predicted proteins | sample Alteio_BWMinHeat_54_FD_153540 | JGI IMG/M metagenome (GOLD analysis project Ga0207086, IMG submission 153540) | Enriched cells from forest soil in Barre Woods Harvard Forest LTER site, Petersham, Massachusetts, United States -... | ecosystem: Environmental > Terrestrial > Soil > Temperate forest >... | reverse complement strand
GCGGCGTCCGTGGTCGGCTCTCTGATGGCCCAGGAACTCCAATGGACAAGCGCGCAAGAGCGCGAGGCCGTCACCCGCTACGTCGAGCGGATCAAGTTTTTCCTGCAACGCGCAGGTTTGCAGCCGGAAGCCAATCCTGTGGGTCGCAGCTCAGCAGCTTAAGCGGAAAGGAACAGCAAAATGTCAACCTATCTGGGCGCCATCGATCAGGGAACCACCAGCACGCGATTTATCATCTTCGACTCGACCGGGCGGATCGTCTCCGTTGCCCAGAAAGAGCACGAGCAGATTTATCCCAAACCGGGCTGGGTTGAACACGATCCGGAGGAAATCTGGCGGCGCGTTCACGAAGTTATGACCGAAGCCATGCAGCAGCGTGGCATTCGCCCCAAGGATGTCGCGGCCATCGGCATCACCAATCAGCGCGAGACCACCATCGTCTGGAACCGCAAAACGGGCGTCGCGGTCTACAACGCCATCGTCTGGCAGGACACGCGGGTGGAAGACTATGTGGCGGAGTTCGCGCGCGAAGGCGGCCCAGATCGCTTCCGCAAGCTGACCGGCCTGCCACTGGCCACGTACTTCAGTGGTCTCAAGATTCGGTGGATTCTGAACAACGTCCCGGGCGCCAAAGAGCTCGCCCAGGCGGGCGATCTGCTTTTCGGAAATATCGACAGCTATCTGGTGTGGAAGCTCACCGGCGGCCAAAAGGGCGGCGTGCATGTGACTGACGTAACCAACGCCAGCCGCACGCAGCTTATGAATCTCAATACGCTGAGCTGGGACAAAGCGCAGCTCGACCTGTTTGGAATCCCGGAGTCCATGATGCCTCGCATCGCTTCCAGCAGTGAAGTGTATGGGCTGGCGCAGCCGGCGGAAGTGAAAGACATCCCGATCGCGGGAATCCTTGGCGACCAACAGGCGGCGCTCTTCGGTCAGACCTGCTTCGAACCCGGCCAGGCGAAGAACACCTACGGCACCGGTTGCTTTCTGCTGATGAACACGGGGACCGAACCGATTCTTTCCAGATACGGGCTGCTCACGACCGTTGCGTTCAAGCTCGGCCAGAATCCCGCTCAGTTCGCACTCGAAGGCAGCGTGGCCATCACCGGTGCGCTGGTGCAATGGATGCGCGACAACCTGGGGCTCATTCAAAAGAGCTCGGATATTGAGGCTCTGGCGCGGACCGTCAAGGACAACGGTGGCGTGTATTTTGTGCCGGCATTCTCCGGCCTTTTCGCGCCGTACTGGAAATCCGACGCTCGAGGTGTGATCGCCGGGCTTACCCGCTACGCCAACAAGGGTCATCTTGCGCGCGCGGTTCTCGAAGCTACGGCCTACCAGACCCGAGAGGTACTCGAGGCTATGGAACTGGATTCCGGTAAGAAACTGGACTCACTGCGCACCGACGGCGGAATGGTTGAGAACGACCTCCTGATGCAGTTCCAGGCTGACATTCTCAATCGCGACGTCATCCGGCCGTTAATCAAGGAAACGACTGCGCTGGGGGCTTCCTACGCCGCAGGGCTTGCCGTCGGCTTCTATAAGGATTTGGGGGAATTGCGGAAACAATGGGGCGTGGACCATGTGTGGAAATCTCACATGGAAAGCAGCACGCGTGAGCGGTTATATGCCGAATGGAAAAAAGCGGTGACTCGGTCCTTTGGCTGGGTAGAGGAACGGGGATTCAAGGCAGGGGCCTAGGTTTCCAGTAAGCAACGAACGCATTTCACGGAGAGAAAAATGGCGACGACACCTTTCTTGGGAGAATTTGTGGGCACGTTGATTCTCATTCTGCTTGGCGACGGCGTCGTCGCCTGCGTGCTTTTGAAACGTTCCAAAGGTGAGGCCTCCGGCTGGATGGTCATTACCACCGGATGGGCCCTCGCTGTAATGGCTGGCGTGTTCGCTGCAATCGCCTGCGGAAGCAAAGACGCCTTTCTCAACCCGGCCGTTACGCTCGGGTTCGCTGTTTCGTCGGGTGATTACTCTAAGCTTGGTCCGTACATCGCAGCTCAAATGCTGGGAGCGATTGTGGGAGCCATCCTGGTATGGCTGCATTTTCTTCCGCATTGGAAGGAAACACCGGATCCCTCGTTGAAGCTGGCGGTCTTTTGTACTGCGCCGGCCATTCGTAGCGCGGCGGCAAACCTGATCAGTGAAATTATCGGCACTTTCGTGCTGGTCTTCATCGTCGGCGCGATTTTTTCCAAAGCTGTGAACGGAATTGCGTCAGGTCTGGGCCCGTATTTGGTCGGATGCCTTGTATGGGCGATCGGACTTTCGCTGGGTGGGCCCACGGGCTATGCGATTAATCCAGCGCGCGACCTTGGCCCGCGCATCGCTCACGCAGTGCTTCCGATTGCCGGCAAGGGTAACTCCGACTGGGGCTACGCGGGTATTCCCGTCGTTGGGCCCTTGATCGGAGCCCTTTTGGCTGGCCTGTCGGTCCGCGCACTCCACTTCTAAAAAGCAAAGAGAAATCTTCTCTTTTTGTCCGACAGAGTTTAAAGCGCCGCTTTTTTCTGGGATGAGGCGCAGGGAGCTGCCCCCATCTCATTTTTACTTAAGCCCTGGGTTGTTCAAGGGTGCCTCGGATTGGAGCTACGCAATCGTGCCGGTGCTTGGACCACGCGTCGGGGGCGGGTTGGCTGGCATGCTTCTACGGGCCATCGGTAAGTAGCGAAGGAATAGTGACGTATGGGGAAAGTTGACGTGGAAAACGGAAACGGAAAACATGATTTGACCGCAGTGGCGACATTGGAGGATCGGCTCGAGCCGACGCCAGAAGAAATGCTTCCAGCTGTGCGCCTTGAAGCGACGACTCCGAAGAGCGATCGCTTGGCGGAGATCGTGAAACTGTTGCTGCAGGAATTGGGCATGGACATTGAGAATCAACACTTTCGCGAGACGCCGGAAAGAGTAGCCCGGTTCTATCGAGAGTTTACTCGGGGATTGTGCGTAAAACCCGAAACGATCCTGAAGACATTTCGGTCTGAGGCCCGCGAGCTTGTGGCGGTTTCGGCCATCGATTTCTTCTCCCTCTGTCCCCATCATCTCCTGGTGTATGGAGGAAAGATTCATTTCGGCTACATACCCAACGGTCAAATCGTGGGAATATCAAAAATCCCGCGTCTCGTTCATGCCATGGCCGCACGACCGATTGTTCAGGAGGAGTTGGTGTCCAGCATTGCGGATGCGTTCATGTCCGTTGTGAAGCCCGCCGGCTGTATTGTGAAGGCAATCGGCAAGCATGATTGCATTGGTGTTCGAGGAGTGCAATGTCCTGCGGTGGCGATGACGACTGTGACGAAGAGAGGCATTTTCGAGCAGGAGAGGATCTACAGCGAGGAATTCGATCGGGCCATCACGGAGGGCCAAAGGTGTGTTCGTTAGAAGCAAACTGGGTGTCGACGGGATTCGCTGCTCCGGGTAAAGGGAGGCCCGATCTCAATCAAATGTAGAGCGTGCCGATCCGCGTGGCGGAACGGATCGCGCGAAGCAATGACTGCTTTGAGGAATGCTATAGACAGCGGCAACTAGCGCGTTGGAGGAAGCCGGAAGAAGGGAGCCAGGCATACGATGATCAAACTAACACGCGTCTACGAACCTGCCAGTTCAGCCGACGGAGCCCGTTATTTGGTCGAGCGGCTGTGGCCCCGCGGCATGAAGAAAACCGCCCTGCGCATTGATGCGTGGCTGAAAGACGTTGCACCGAGCACGACCCTGCGCCGGTGGTTCAATCATGATCCGAAGAAATGGGAGGAATTCCAGCGGCGCTACCGCCGAGAACTCAATGCGAATCCGGATGCGTTGCGCCCGATTCTCAAAGCAGCGCAGCGGGGCAATGTCGCGCTTGTGTATAGTTCGCACGACGCCGAGCACAACAATGCTGTGGTCCTGAAAGAATACCTGGAGGAAAAGAAATCTCATCCTCCTCGCAAGTCGGCTGCTTGAGGCGACCGCTTGGGGGAACTTCTGGGAAGGAACGAAATCGATGGGAACTGCCACAGCTGGACCAAAGCATCTTTCGGTAAAACTAAAGAATCGGGAAGAAGTGAGGTGAGTTATGTTTCGCCACACAGTTCCGATTGGACGCATCCTTGGAATACCGATCGATTTGGACTATTCCTGGTTCTTGATCGCCGCCCTCACCACCTGGGTCTTGGCAGTCAGTTACTATCCGCTAGAATTCAAGCGTGGGACGACCGTCGAATATTGGCTAATGGGCGCTGTAACGGCAGTATTGTTTTTTGGCAGTATCGTTGTGCATGAGCTCGCCCACTCGTGGGTCGCCCTTCGCTACAAGATACCGGTACATCGGATCACCCTGTTCATCTTTGGCGGCGTATCCCAGATCGCCGGTGAACCCCCGAACGCCAGCGCAGAATTCCTAATTGCTGTGATCGGGCCGCTTACGAGCTTGGCACTGGCGGCGCTCTTTTCCTTGTTGGAACCGTTGCTTGTAAACATCATGCCGGCCCTGGCGGTAGCCAAGTATCTCGCACTCATTAACGGCATGCTGGGATTGTTCAACCTGATTCCGGGATTTCCGTTAGATGGTGGGCGAGTTTTTCGGGCCATCGTTTGGGGAGTTTCGAAGAACTTTCGACAAGCTACACTCATCGCCGCCAGCACGGGCCGATTCTTGGGATTTCTCTTTATCATTGTGGGCGTATGGCAAGCACTGAGAGGGAGCGTTGGCAATGGATTGTGGACGGCCTTTATCGGCTGGTTCCTCGAAAGCGCAGCCGGAGCCCAAGTCCAGCAGCAAATGGTGCAAGGTCTTTTGGTCGGCCACAAGGTATCAGAGGTGATGGGAAATGCATGCACCCACGTACCAGGAGACACTTCATTACAAAAGGTAGTAGATCAGGAGGTTCTTACACACGGTCGACGGTGCTTTCTCGTGGACCACGGAAACCGCGTGGTGGGATTGCTGACCCTGCATAACTTGAAGGAGATTCCTCGAAGCTCATGGACGACGACCAGTGCAGCCCAAGCCATGATACCCGTCGAGAAGCTAAGCAGCATCGATCCCAACGCAGAATTGTGGACAGCAATGGAAAAGATGGGTCGGGACGGAATTAATCAAATGCCTGTCATGCTGGGAAGCAACCTCCTCGGAATGCTTTCGAGGGGTGACATAGTGAAATATCTTCAAACCCTGCACCAGGTAGGGGGATGAGGTGGGCGGTGGTGCCGTCGAAACCCGCTTCGGCAAAATCGATTCGCTGGTTAATAGCGCGAGGCTATCCGGGTCAAAAAGGATGGCCCTCCTGCGGCGAGTGGGCTTAAAAGCCAGCGCTGAGATGAGTTGCTGACTCATCCATGCCGGGCCGCACCCCCACATAGGTGGTGATTCCATCGTAATCCGCGTCAAGCCATTTGAGAATGTAACTCGAGCTTCCCATGTCGCGCCATTTGATATGTAACCGGAGAAAATTTGTTGTTGCGGCTGTGGGAAAGTGGGAAAGCGTCCTTATATACATGATATACATGCATATATGCCGATTTCCCGCGCGTTCTGTCGAATAGGGGAGGGAATTGGCCGTGACAGTGTAGGATTCTAACCAATGACGGGGCAGCGTTCTAACCAACTGAACTACGTCCCCAACCGTGGAATCAACGACTTAGCGTAAAACCTTGCAAACAAGGGCTTTGCAAGATTCGCATACAGCGCACCGTTCGCCTGGATTGCATGCGGTGTGGCATCTGTCCCTGCCAAAACCGCCCATAAACCGCCCATAAAAATCAGCGCGCTCCTGCGAGATTCATACTAGCACAGATGCCTCAAGGAGGCGAACCACGAGTCGATTCGCTAAACTGCGACAGACATGTCAAACAAACGTTAGCTGAAAACTCAAGAGTTTAGCATCTGTGAGAAGGGTTCTGCTCGGCGGCGGTTTGGAAAACCGCCGCCTCAGTTGGTCGACACCAAATCGGTAGGCAATCTTCCTGGGAGCCGGTAATTGTTGGTGTAGCAGCACGCCTGCCAAGCAGGTGGACGCAAATGAGAGAGGAGTGCCGGCCTCCCAGGCAGGTGTTCTGTTAGAGCCGAAGGGCTTTCGGCTGAAGTCAAAGATTGGGTAACGATTCGCGGAATAAATCATCCAACGTGGTACGTGAGACGACGGCTTCGGATCGATGGCTACTCTCTACCGCTACTTTAAGGATTTGTGGAAGCTTGCTGTCGTCGCCCTTGTTCTGGCGGCGATCAATCAGATTTTTTCGCTGTTAGATCCGCTCATTTTCCGGCACATCATCGACTCCTACGCGACTCGCTATCGCGAGTATTCGAGCCCGCAATTCATTCGAGGGGTAGGCCTGCTGCTCGCTGCGGCGGTTGGGGTGGCGCTGGTATCGCGCATCGCGAAGAATTTCCAGGATTATTTCGTCAATGTAATCACGCAGAAGGTTGGCGCACGCATATACACCGATGGCGTTCGACATTCTCTGGATCTCCCGTATACCTTGTTTGAGGATCAGCGCAGCGGCGAAACTCTGGGGAAGTTGCAGCGGGTACGAAGCGATGTCGAGAAGTTCATCGCGCTGCTTGTGAACATGGTGTTCACAACCTTAATCGGCCTGGCGTTCGTTACGATCTACGCCGCCAAAGTGCACTGGTCTATTGCCCCCGCTTATTTGCTGACAGTTCCGCTGCTTGGCAGCCTTAGTTCTCTGCTGAGCCGCCGAGTCAAGACCGTCCAAAAACGGATCGTAACGGAGACGACAGCGCTTGCCGGTTCTACGACTGAATCCTTGCGGAACATCGAATTAGTGAAGAGTTTGGGCCTTGCTCAACAGGAGATTGATCGGCTTAATTCGACTACCGACAAAATCCTCAAGCTGGAGCTCGAAAAGGTCCGTTACCTCCGCAGCCTGAGTTTCGTTCAAGGCAGCTTCGTCAATCTCCTGCGGACTTCCATCCTCCTTCTGATGCTCTACCTGATTTACACGCAGCGCATCACTGTGGGGCAATTCTTCTCTCTTTTCATCTATTCGTTTTTCATTTTTGGCCCGTTGCAGGAACTGGGCAATGTCGTCAACGCGTATCGCGAGACGGAAGCATCGCTCGACAATTTCGAAGAGATTTTGAAAATGCCGACGGAACAAAAGCCCGACCACCCGGTCGCGCTGCCTTCACTCCAAACACTGGAGTTCGACCGAGTTAGTTTCCAGCATCAGTCGGCATCTTCCCCAGCCTTGAGCGAAATCTCGTTCCGCGTGGCGCGCGGCGAGACCATCGCGTTTGTGGGCCCGTCCGGGGCGGGCAAGACGTCTTTGGTGAAATTGCTCGTCGGCCTTTACCGCCCGAAGAGTGGCCATATCTTTTATAACGGAACTCCGGAAGATCAGGTGGCAATTGAAGATTTGCGTGAACGAATCGGATTCGTGACGCAGGACACGCAGCTGTTTTCCGGATCGATTCGCGAGAACCTGCAATTCGTGCGGCCGAACGCCACAGACGAAGAATGCCTGGAAGTCTTACGCCAGGCCGCTGTCGAAGGTCTGCTCCTGAGAGCCAATCACGGGCTCGACTCGAAGATTGGCGAAGGCGGGGTGAAGGTTTCGGGAGGAGAAAAGCAGCGGCTCTCGATCGCGCGCGCTCTTCTGCGCCGGCCGCAATTGCTGGTGTTCGACGAAGCGACTTCGTCGCTTGATTCTTTGACGGAGGAAGAGATCAGCGAGACCATTCGGGATGTCGCCGTGAGCCGCGATGCCATCACGATATTGATCGCGCACCGGCTCTCCACCATCCTTCACGCGGATTGCATTTACGTGTTGGAACGGGGACGAATCGTGGAGAGCGGCCGCCACGAAGATCTGCTCGCAAGCAAGGGTCTCTATAGCGCGATGTGGCGGCAGCAGGTGGGGGAAGGCCGGGAGAAGTTGCTCAACCCTGCGTGACCGATGGAACGTTTCCTGCAAACCTCTTGGGCGCAACACCGAAAACTCTTTTGAACGCCTTGTTGAAAGCGGCATCGGAATCGTACCCAACGGATTTTGCCACCCCGAACAGTTTCTTATCCTCATCGCGCAAGAGCGCGATGGCCTTCTGCATTCTGCAGTTTGTCAGTTACTCCAGCGGCGCCTCCCCGACCAGATCCTTGAACTTCTGAGGGAACGCTGATCGGGACATGCCGCATGCCGCCGCGAGTGATTCTACCGTCCAAGGCGGTGCCACGTTTTCATGCATGGATTTGAGCGCAAGTCGCTCGCAGCGTTCCTTTATTGCATGGGTGTTCCCGCGAGGCGATATGCGCTCTGCGTGCGATAGATCTTCAAGGACATGAATCGCCGAGTGGGACTATAATTTGCGAATGGCATCGGCAGGGCAGAGTACCGAGCAGGCTCGGCAGGCGCAAGACGTTGACGCCATTCCTACTCTGGCGTGGTCCGCTCGTCCCGACGGCTCCGCTGAACTCCTCAATCGGCGCTGGCTGGATTACACCGGCCTCTCTGCGAAAGAAGCATCGGATTGGGGCTGGGCTGCGGCGCTTCACCCAGAAGACCGCGACAGGCTCATGGATTTTTGGCGGCACCTGTTGGATTCTGGCGAGGGCGGTGAGATTGAAGCACGCCTGCGCCGGTACGACGGAGAATATCGATGGTTCCTGTTCCGCGCGGAGCCCGTGCGCGACAATCACGGCAACATCTTCAAATGGTATGGCGCGAATACCGATATCGAGGATCGTAAGCGCGCCGAGGCACTACTAGCCGCCGAAAAACGGACCTTGGAAATGATCGCCAGCGGGGCTTGCCTGGCAGATATCCTGGAAAGGTTGTGCGAAACGATCGATGCTCAGGCCAGTAACATCAAGTCGGCAGTAATGCTGATGGACGCGGATTGCATGCACCTGCGGCACGCCGCTGGTCCTCGAGTTCCCAAAGGCTGGATTGATACCATCACTCCGCTCAAGATTGGCCCTGCTATAGGTTCGTGTGGCGCTGCTGCATTTCTGAAGCAGCGCGTCATCGTTTCAGACATTGCGACCAACCCCTTATGGGTTGATTATCGAGACGCTGCTTTAAGTTACGGGTTGCGCGCCGCGTGGTCTCAGCCTCTTCTCTCCAAAAACCAGCACGTCCTCGGCACCTTCGGAATGTACTATACGGAGCCCCGCACCCCTAGCGAGACTGACCTGCGACTGATCGAAGGCGCAGGTCACATAGCCGTAATTGCGATCGAGGGAGAGCGATCGCAGAAAGCATTGAGAAGCGCCCTTGAAGAGATCCGGACCTCGGAAGCGAAACTGCGGAAGATCATCGACACGATCCCGACACTCGCTTGGTGTAGCTTGCCGGATGGTACGGGAATATTTTGGAACCGGCGATGGCACGAATATACAGGCTTACCGCTTGAAGCGGCCCGCGGCTGGGGGTGGCAAGATGCCATTCACCCGGAAGACTTGAAGGAAATAACAGATAGGTGGCTCGGATTTCTGGCGTCTGGCCAGCCGGGCGAGGTCGAAGGAAGGCTGCGTCGATTCGACGGAGTATACCGATGGTTCTTGTTTCGGGCTGAGCCATTGCGCGACGAATCGGGCAACATTGTCAACTGGTATGGAACGGATACTGACATCGATGACCTGAAGCGCGCGGAGGCAAAGCTCCGTCAAGACGAAGAAGAGCTTCGGCAACTGATAGATCTCCTCCCTCAGCATGTTGTTGTCTTGAACAAAGACGGCACGTTGCTTCAGGCCAACAAAACGTTGCTTGACTACACGGGCTTCACCTTGGAAGAAATGAAAGCCGCGGGAACGCGGGAGCAGATGAGCAGGCACGTTCCTCGAGAGGATCTGGAGAGATTTGAAAAGGAACAAAGCGCTGGCCTTTCAAAGGGAAGGCCTTTCCAGATGGAGAAGCGGCTGCTCGGGAAGGATGGGCGGTATCGCTGGTTCCTTTGTCGCTACAACCCGCTGCTCAATGAAGCCGGAGACATCGCCCGGTGGTTCGGAACCGCGACCGACATCGAAGATCGCAAGCAGGCTGAAAATCGCGTACGAAACGAAAACGTCGCGCTGCGAGAGCAAATCGATCGTGACTCGATGTTTGAGGACATAGTCGGCTCCTCGGAAGCTCTGCGTAAGGTGCTCCGCCAAGTCGACAAGGTGGCACATTCGGATTCCACCGTCCTGATTCTAGGCGAAACCGGCACGGGAAAGGAGTTGATTGCGCGCGCCATCCACAAGCGATCCAACCGCGGGGAACGGGCATTTATTGGTGTGAATTGCGCCGCAATCCCCTCATCGTTGATTGCTTCCGAGCTCTTCGGTCACGAGAAGGGCGCCTTTACCGGTGCGACGCAACGGCGCCCGGGGCGTTTTGAATCGGCGAACGGCGGAACGATTTTCCTGGACGAAGTAGGCGACTTGCCCCCGGAAATCCAGATCGCACTGTTACGAGTGCTGCAAGAACGTGAGATCGAACGGGTCGGCAGTAACAGGCCAATTCCCGTCGACGTAAGAGTGCTGGCGGCCACCCATCGTGATTTGAACGCGCTCGTGGCCGAAGGCAAGTTTCGCCAAGATCTCTTATACAGACTGCATGTCGTGCCTATTGAGATGCCTTCGTTGCACGATCGCGCAGCCGACATTCCCTTGCTTGTCGAGTACTTCATTGATCGCTTCGGGAAAAACGCTGGAAAGAAGTTCAGAACAATCGACAGAAAAACCCTCAAACTGTTCCAAGCGTACGGCTGGCCGGGCAACGTTCGTGAATTACAAAACGTGATTGAGAGAGCCGTGATCCTGAGCGAAGGTGACATTTTTTGCGTGGACGAGACGTGGCTCAAACGGCAGGCGCCACAATTCGCTGGTCCGACAGCGGGACTCAATAGCGCGCTGCAACAGCAGGAAAAGGGAATGATTGAGGCCGCCCTGGCAGAAAGCGCGGGCCGTGTCTCGGGGCCAGGTGGTGCGGCAACCAAATTGGGGCTTCCAAGACCAACGCTTGACGCGAAAATCAGGCGATTGGGAATCAACAAATATCGGTTCAAAGTTCAACGGTCGAACTGATCCCTGTCTACCCGGCAATCCCACCGCGTTTGCTCACTAAACAGCATTTGCTCAAAACCGAGCATCGCCGGCGCTTCTAAGTCGCGTCTATGCAAGGAATTGTGAATGGCCCAGTCGTTGCATTCGTAAGAGTGTGCTTCGGACCAGAGACCATGACTCTGAAGATTGAACGGATTTCTGGTAAGCGCAGAACGCGGATTCGGCTGAGCGGGGCGTTTCGATCTGAGCACCTTGATCAGGTGAAGGCCGAGATTGAGCGTGGCGGACCACGAGTAGCTTTGGATTTGGAGGAGTTGAATCTCGTGGATGTAGAGGGTGTTTGCTTCCTTAACGCGTGCGAGGCAGAGGGAATCTCAGTGCTGCACTGCTCACCTTATATCAGGAAATGGATGATCCGGGAACGCGGTCGGCCAAAAAGCGCGGAGCTATAAACAAAAGAAGGGACGGCCTCCTTTGGAGGATGAAGATGGCAAGCACGTACACGTATAGGACGGTGGGAGCATCAGCGTCGGGCGGACTCGCTGCACCATCGGCTCTACAGGAGGCAATGGGCACGAAGGAAGCTAGCTTGCTGGCAACAGCAAAGAGCGGAGAAACTGCGGCGCTCGACACGCTGTATCGAGCACACGCGGAAAAGCTCTTTCGCACTGTGCATCGCATAACGCGAAACCGTGAAGACGCCGAAGATGCGGTGCAGGACTCTCTCCTAAGGGCATTCCTCCATCGCAAGAGCTTCGACGGAAGATCCACTTTCTCTACCTGGCTGACACGTATTGGGATCAATTCGGCGCTGATGATTCTTCGGAAGAAGCGTAATTCACGTGAAATTTCGGCGCATGGTCCGGGTGTAGACAAGACGCTCTTGGAAGCACCGGACTCTACTCCAAATCCCGAAAGACGGTTCGCAGAGCGAGAGCAGGAAAGAGTTCTTAGAGACGCAATCAGCAACCTTCGCCCCACGATTCGCTGTGCTCTTGAGCTTCAAATATTGGAACACCGTTCGATTGAGGAAACGGCGGCACGGATCGGTATTTCGGTTTCGGCTGCCAAGGCGCGGATCTTTCACGCCAAAGCGGCCCTGCGCAAGTCGAGAGTGCTGCGCAAGATCAACCAACCCAGTTGCCATAGGCTCGAGGTCAAGGGAGGAGGGTTATGAGTACACCAGTCGTTTTAATTACCGGCGCGCTGACAGGAATCGGTCGCGCTGCTGCAGTAATCTTTGCGCAAGAAGGGGCACACATTGTTGTGTCTGGGCGTCGAGATAAACAAGGACAAGAGTTAGTTGCTGAGCTACAAGGGCTCGGAGCGGAGGCCATTTTTGTCCGTACCGATGTCCGCGAGGATGAGGACGTGCGTAACCTTGTGGATCAAACGGTCAAGCGTTTCGGACGCCTGGATATTGCGGTCAATAACGCTGGAACCGAAGGCACACCAGGCCCGGTGACGGAGCAGACTGCAGAAACCTACTCCGCGACCTTCGACACAAACGTCCTGGGTACGCTCCTCAGCATGAAGCATGAACTGCGGGTGATGCTGCCACAGCGGAGCGGGAGCATCGTCAATGTCTCGTCGGCCTATGGAAGCGTCGGGGCTGCCGGAGCCTCCGTTTATGTGGCCAGCAAACATGCGGTAGAGGGCCTGACAAAATCCGCGGCACTGGAAGTCGCCGGCACCGGAGTTCGGGTAAACGTAGTCGCTCCGGGAACTACCGACACAGGCATGCTCACACGCTTCACCAGTACAGATGAAAATAAATCGGCGCTGGTCTCGACAGTACCCGTCAAGCGTCTGGCAAAACCGGATGAGATCGCTCACGTGATCGCCTTTGTTGCTTCAGCAAATGCTTCGTACATGACTGGCGCTTCCATCCCGGTGGACGGAGGAATGATCGCCGACTAAACCCTCATCAAAGCCGGCCTCGATTGCGCGAAGCGCGGGATGATCGACACGCAATACGTACCAAGTGAAGGAGGGTGTCCAATGGCAAACGTAGTGAAGAAACACAGCATCTCTTTTGAGCTAGCACAGAAAATGGTGGATAAAGCGGTGGCGAAAGCCAGAGAACTTGGCGTCAGCGAGAACGTAACGATTCTCGACGATGGCGGCAATCTCAAGGCATTCAGCCGGATGGATGGGGCCCCGATCCCTACCATTGAGATGGCGCAGAATAAGGCCTATACAGCTCTGTTAGGCGTCTCCACGCAGGACTTTTTCAACTTTATCAAGGGCGACCCGTCGCTTTTGGCTGGCGTCCCGACGCTTTCGCGCGTGGCGGCGTGGGGAGGAGGGTTTCCCATTAAGGTGGACGGAGAAGTTGTCGGGGCGATCGGGGTTAGTGGGGCGCCCACGGTGCAGAACGACGTCGATTGCGCGAGAGCAGCCCTGGCGCTCGTATCCGACGCGGTGGCGGCTGACTAAGTTGTAGGCCGAATCGGCGACTCATCGCTGGAAGGTACCGCCTTGGAGGACGAGCAGGCGTGAGCTAGCTAATTTAGGAGCCACACAGTGACAAGAGAATTGTTCGTTCTTCTCGTACGCATTCCCGTGAAGGCTGGCTTTGAAAATGAATACTTGTCTCTCATCAATGCTGTCATTGACGAGATGCGGGATGAAACTAGCTTTGTGAACGCGGTTGTACACCGTAGCACAGAGGACCCCACAGTGTTTTTACTCCACGAAACTTGGCTCGGCAGAGATGAATTTTTCACAGTGCAAATGAAGCGGTCCTACCGCGAGTCCTATAAGGCACGTCTTCCTCAGATCATGCGCGCGCCGCGCGAAATCACGATCCTGGAGCCATTACGTCGGGAGTATGTGTTCCGCGACATCGAACGCTAGCAGGTGGAGGGAAGTTCAACAATCGAGAGAACCCTTGGGAAGGAGACTGGACAGTGAGCACTTATACAGCGACGACAGTTCCCACGCAGTTTGTGGAGGCCAACGGCATTCGCTTCGCTTATCGGCGCTGGGGCAAGCGAAGCGGTTTGCCCCTTGTCTTTAACCAGCACTTCACCGGAAACCTCGACAACTGGGATCCCGCGGTTCTCGACGGGCTTGCCAAGGAGCGTGAGGTCGTCATCTTCAATAATGCGGGTGTCGCGAGTTCAACCGGCGAAGTGCCGACGACCTTTGCAGGCATGGCGAAGAACGCGGAAGCGTTCATCGAGGGTCTCGGATTGACGAAGGTCGATCTTCTCGGTTTCTCCATCGGCGGAATGGTCGCGCAGCAGATCACACTCGACCGTCCGGAATTGATTCGTAAGCTGATTTTGGTTGGTACCGCCCCGCGTAACCATGACGCGGGAAATGGCCAGGGCCACATCACCCCGGAGACGGCGGCAATCTTTGGCGCGAGCTACAGCCCACCCGAAAACTTGTGGCTGAAAGTCTTCTTTACTGATTCGGAAAAGAGCCACGCGGCTGGCCAAGCCTTCCTGAAGCGTTACCTCTCACGGACTGAGAACCGCGATACGCCAGTCAGCGACAAGGTTGCGCCAGCCCAGATTGCTGCCATCGGCGAGTGGGGCTCTCACCCCGGAGAACGATTCGCGTACCTGAAAAACATCCAGCAGCCGACCATGGTGGTGAACGGAAATCACGACGTCATCGTCTACACCGTGAATTCACTCTATCTGGCTCAAAACATGCCAAATGCCAAGCTGATCCTCTATCCCGACGCCAATCACGGATCGTGGTACGAGAATCACGAAGACTTCGTTTTCGAGACAAATCGTTACCTGAACGCCAGCGACGTTATTGTTTCGGTTGTCACGAATGCCGCCGCCGTCTGAACTGTCGGCAATGGGGTCGCGCATAACGTATGACCGGAGAGAGCTCGTCCGAATTGAGGGTTGCGTATGATGGCTACACTTCAAGGCAAAACAGCGCTGGTGACAGGCGCATCACGGGGAATTGGGCGTGCCACCGCATCCGCGCTTGCTAACGCCGGTGCGCATGTTCTGGTTCACTACGGTCGTTCCACGCAGGATGCGGAATCCCTTGTCGCTGGCATTCGCTCTAAAGCCGGACGCGCGAATGCGATCAGAGCGGACTTGGGGACTCCGGAAGGACCAACGCTGCTGGCGAAGGAAGTTCGTTCGATCGTCGGCGAGCGCTTGGATGTGCTCGTGTCCAATACGGGAATCAGCAAGGTTGGAACCATCAAAGATCATACGGCCGAGGATTTTGACAATCTCTTTGCGACGAACGTGCGCAGCCCATTTTTTCTGGTCCAACAACTCCTGCCCGTCCTGGGCGAAGGCTCGAACATCATTGTGATCTCTTCTCTCGGGGCCCGCGCCGTAGTTGGCAAGCCCGGTTTGGACAACCCTTCGATCCTAGCCTACGCCGCCACTAAGGGGGCATTAGAAACACTTGTAAAAAACTGGGCTGCCATTCTTGGCCCGCGGGGCATCCGCGTAAACGCGGTCGCGCCAGGCGTGATCGACACGGACATGTCGAATTTGACGAAGACCGAAGTGGGTCGGGAGGCGACGCTTGGAATGCAAGCATTGAAGCGAATTGGCAAGCCGGAAGACGTGGCAGATGTAGTTGCGTTCTTGGTTTCGGACAAGGCGCGCTGGATCAGCGGTGCCAGTATCCCTGTGGACGGTGGATCAAAGCTTTAGGAGGAGGCAGACGTAGCCATGAATCGTACAGTTGAGTCGAAAAACAAAGCGATTGTCCTGGAAGCGTTCGATACGTTGTTCAACAAGCGTGACTACGCGGCTGCCGAAAAGTTTTGGTCACCTCACTACATCCAACACAGTGCTCACATTGCTCCCGGTCGTGAGGGCCTGTTTGATCTCATCAAGAGTCTTCCGCCAACTCTCAAATATGAGCATGGAACGATTGTGGGTGAAGGGGATTTCGTCATTGTGCACGGACGATTTTCGAACTTCGGCCTCCCTGTGAACTGGATTGCGGCGGACATCGTTCGCATCAAAGATGGCGTTCTGGTCGAGCATTGGGATGTGATCCAAGACGAGGCCACACAAGAGCAATCAAAGAGTGGTCAGCCAATGTTCGGCCGCACGTTCGCGACCTATGCGAGTGCCCGATAAACAACAAATACGTCACATTGTCTTAAAGGAGGTTGAACCGCATGAGAGCTGACATTGTAGCTGGCACAGTATTTCCCGATTATGAGCTGACCGATCACGCGGGCAAACGTCGGAAGCTTTCCGATCTTCAGGGACCAGATCCGATGGTTCTAGTGCTTAGCCGGGGAGGATTCTGCCCGAAGGATCGGCGCCAGGCCGAAGGTCTGGTCCAACTTCATCACGAGATGGAAGTCGGTTACTCCAGGCTCGTCACCATCAGTACCGACAACATGCTTCTGACGAATGAGTACCGCGACGGCGTCGGCGCTCATTGGACCTTTTTATCCGATCCGGGACGAAAGGTTCAGAAGGATCTCGACATCGCCGAGTACACGGACCCCGAGCACAATCCGATGATCCCCCATGTCATCGTCCTCGAACCTGGTCTCGTTATATTCAAGATCTACAACGGCTACTGGTTTTTTGGCCGACCGACCATTGAAGAGCTTCGGCAAGACTTGCGTGCTGTGTTGAAGAAATGCCGTCCGGACTGGGATATCAGTAGGCCCGAACTGAAAGCCGCTTGGGAACGGGGTGAACATAATCGCTTTTATCCCTATGGCAAGACCTACGGGCAGGTGTATCGGGAGCGAGAGTAGAGGAGGTGGACGGCGTAGAGGTTCGTTCAATTCGTAACAGTAACCAGTTCCAGATCGTTCGCCGAAAGGATTTCCCCGTTCGCGTTGTGTACTTGCACTCGAAAGGGCTTTCCGGTGCGTTTGTCCAGAACCTGAAGACGTTTCTCGCCGCGGGAGAAGAGATAACTTTCTCCCCACTGACGCAAAGCAACGATGACCGGGAACAACTCTCGGCCTTTTTGGGTTAGGGCATATTCCTGGTAGGCACTGCCGTCGGAAGCCGGCACCTGTTCCATGACTCCGCACGCAACCAACTTCTTAAGGCGTGTGCTCAGGACGTTCTTTGCTAATCCTAAGCTCTTCTGAAAATCGGAGAAGCGTCGTGTGCCCGTGAGGGCGTCACGGACGATGAGCAGAGACCACCATTCGCCGATGGTATCGAGCGAGCGTGCCACGGGGCACAGGTTGGATTTGAAGGATCTGTGTCGCATAATCCTCGAATCTAATCACCCAGGACACCTGGTTGCACCATTATACCAGATTCGGGCATCCTATGGATGGTTGCATAATGCGACCAGAAACGAAGAAGGCAGGTCGATCGACTGATGTGCTTTCCGCGAGCCGGAATGCAATGCGAGAGCGAAATTGAAACTCAAAGGAAAGATACATACCAATGAAAACCATAGACAAAGCAGTGGAAGTCTCCGCACAGACGACAAGAAACGTGTTCAAGAGAAATTTGACGAGCTTCCCCGCCGTTCTCCTGGCAGCGCTGGCGATCTTTGTCGCCGGTCCGAACGCAGCTCCGGCTAACGCACCTCAGCACCATGATCAGCAGCCGGGCTTCTACCGGCTGAAAGTCGGCGACCTCGAAGTGACGGCCCTATACGATGGCACCGGCGTATTCGATGCGCACTGGTTGAACGGAACGAAGGCGACGATGGATGGTGTTGTCAAGGGACTGCAGGAAGATCCGCACATGCTGGATGTTGTTGATGGCGGCTTCCTAGTCAACACCGGCAAGCAACTAATCCTCGTGGATGCGGGCGCCGGCACCTGGTGGGGTGGGGGAGCACTCGGGCGCCTGGAGGGCAGCCTCCGCAGCGCAGGCTACACGCCGGAAGGAGTCGACATCGTCTTGCTCACGCACCTCCATTCCGATCACGTCGGCGGCCTGACCACTCAGGACGGAAAGCGCGTTTTTCAAAATGCCGACGTCTACGTCGCGAAGGCAGAAAACGACTTTTGGCTATCGCCCGAAATCGCTGCTAAGGCACCGAAGGATGCGCAACCTTTCTTCCAGAGTGCGCAAGCCATCGCCGCGCCGTACATCAAGGCCGGCAAGTGGCACACGTTTAGTGGCTCCGAGCCCATCGTCGACGGCGTGCAAATCGTTCCGCTGCCTGGTCATACGCCGGGACATAGCGGCTATGAATTTTCGTCGAAGGGACAAAAAATCCTCTTTTGGGGCGATATCGTCCATGCACAACGCGTCCAGCTGCAGCATCCGGAGGTCACCGCGATTTTCGACATCGACCAGACTGCGGCTGCGGCAACGCGGAATCAATTGCTGGCTAGGCTCGCGAGAGAGAATGTTTTGATCGCGACGCCGCATGCGTCCTTGTTTCCTGCGCTTGGTCGCTTGCGCAAGGACGGGAGTGGGTATAGCTGGGTGCCGGTGGTATTTACTGATCGATGGGACGAGAAGCAGTAATGCTGCGGAGTACAGCGATGATCAGTCTCCTATTTCTGATTTCGAGTCCATTTGCAGTTGCGGGTGGTCAGCACAGGTTTTCAATCAAGGTATTCACCTCTCCTGACGATCAGTTTTGGGTTAACTCCGTCATTGTCGAGGGAGAACATGAGGTGATGTTGGTCGATGCGCAGTTAACAAAAACCAATGCTCAAAGAGTATTAGAAGAAATCAAGGAGACTGAAAAGCCGCTGTCTATCGTCTACATTACCCATGAGCACGCCGATCACTTTCTAGGTCTGGAGGTCTTTAAGGAGGCATATCCGGGAGTGAGAATCATTGCGACCTCCGCGGTCGTCGATCGAATCAACATGGTCTATCAAGAGAAAATAGACAAATGGAAAAAAATCTTCGGCTCAGGTGCAACCTCTCACGCTGTTGCTATAAGCAGATTCGACGGCAACTCTATTGAATTTGAGGGCGCAAAAATAGAGGTCCTCAGAGACATCCAAGGCGACACCGATGAAAACACGATGCTTTGGATTCCTGGACAGAGAATTCTCATTGCTGGCGATGTCTTGTTCAATGACATGCATGTCTACACCGCAGAAACAGACAGCAAGGCTAGAGGGAAATGGTTGAACTCATTACAGAAAATCAGAGAATTAAAACCTTCGGTTGTTATTCCTGGACATAGCAAGGTTGGAGCGCCCCTTGACGCGAGTACGGCCGTACATTTTACGGAAAACTACTTATTAGTTTTTGAGAAAGAATTCAAAACAGCCAAAGATGCGGACAGCCTTGTTAATACCATGAAGGAAAAATTCCCATCCTCCGACTTGCTCTTGGCAATCGAACGGGGCGCGAAGGCTAATGTCAAACCTTGACGAACACTCGAATGAATCACCGCGGGATGGATGCCAATGAACAAGTACAAAATCGCTGTTCTGGACGACTACCAAAATGTGGCGCTCGAGAGCGCCGATTGGTCGGTACTCCGCGATCGAGCAGACATCACCGTGTTTGAGAACCACCTCGCCGATCCGGACGCCGTAATTGAGCGGTTGCTGCCTTTTGATGTCGTTTGTGTTATGCGCGAGCGGACCCCGCTGCCCCGCAACGTCATTGAGCGCCTTCCCAATCTCAAGCTCATTGCTTCGACGGGATCTGGAAACGCGACGGTCGATGTCGCCGCCGCGGGCGATCATGGGATCGCAGTGGTTCACACGGGGTATAGGTCGGACCCAACGATCGAATTCACCTGGGCGCTGATCTTGGCCTCCGCACGACATATCGTGACGGAGAGCAACTCCGTCCGATCCGGCGGCTGGCAGCAAACAGTGGGTACGGGTCTCCGTGGGAAGACCCTGGGCGTTCTGGGACTTGGGAACGTTGGATCACAAGTCGCGCGGATCGGGAGCGCTTTTGGAATGAATTTGATCGCTTGGAGCCAGAACATGATGCCCGAGGCCGCCAAAGCCGCTGGCGCGATCCTGGTTTCCAAGGACCAACTGTTCGAGCAGGCCGACATCCTGACGATCCATTTGGTCTTGAGCAGCCGCACACGCGACCTGGTAGGGGCTGCGGAGCTGGAGAGAATGAAGCCAACGGCCCGATTGATCAATGCGTCGCGCGGGCCGATCGTCGAAGAGCAGGCTTTGATCAGCGCGCTGAAGAACAAGCAAATCGCCGGCGCGGCGATCGACGTATTTGACATTGAGCCGCTGCCTCCGGATCACCCTTTTCGGACGCTCGAAACCGTGCTGGCAACGCCGCATATCGGCTATGTATCGCATGGTCTTTACAAGACGTTCTACGGGGATACCGTCTCGAATATTCGCAAGTGGCTCGACACCCATTAGAACTCGGCAAGAACAGGGAAAAACAAGCCTAAAAAGCTCGAAGGTAAGGTCGCTGTCATCACCGGCGGCACAGAGGGATTGGGTTAGCTACGGCAAAGCTTTTCGTCAAAGAGGGTGCCTATGTCTTCATCACGGGCCGCCGCCAGAATGAACTCGACGAGGCCGTGAAGGCAATCGGAACCAACGTTTCTGGAGTTCAGGGAGACGTTGCCCAAATGGCTGACCTTGATCGCCTTTACGAGACCGTCTCTAACGTGAAGGCGCGAATCGATATTGTTTTCGCCAACGCCGGCGTTGGCGAATTTTTTCCCTTTGGGGCCGAGCATTTCGACAAACTGTTCAACATCAATGTAAGGGGAACGCTGTTCACGGTGCAAAAGGCCTTACCGCTACTGAAGGATGGTGGCTCTATCATTCTCAACGGCTCCGTCGCAAGTGTTAAGGGTACTGCCGCCTTCGGCGTCTACGCCGCGAGTAAGGCCGCAATCCGCTCTTTCGTGCGTACCTGGACTACAGACCTGAAGGACCGTCGTATCCGCTCAAACGTCGTTAGTCCGGGCCCGATCAATACGCCGCTGGCGAGTCGGCAATCTGCAGACGTGATTGCGCGGATTGTGTCGACCGTCCCGATGGGACGCATGGGGGAACCCGAGGAAGTTGCTAAGGTTGCGTTGTTTCTGGCGTCGGATGACTCCAGTTTCGTCACGGGTATCGAACTGTTCGTTGACGGCGGCAGAGCCCAAATCTAACCGAAAGGGGGGAGCGATGAGACTCGAACCACCTGTGTAGGAAGCCAGAGGGCGGGAAAGTCCGTGCTAAACGCACGGAGGTTCGCGCAGCGACTCGTGCTTAGGTGTTCACCCCGATGGTGTCGGCTCCTCGCGCGGGCACGTTCGTCTGAGGGTGGCCTTAGTCAGTTCACTTTGGCCACGTGTATCAATTGTGTCCCGGTGGGCATCTGATTGACTGGAATCTGGCTGATCTGGCGGTGTGAAATCGTGGGCAACGATTCGGAAATTCTTGCCGCTCCGGCGCTCGAAACTCGATTCGAGACTCTCTTCCGCGTGTCCCAAGCGATCGCAGCTTACCGCGACCCGAAAGAGCTTTTCGGAGTGCTGGCCAACGAACTGCACCGAGTAGTCCAATTTGACTTCATCGGAGTGTCATTTCGCGACAAAGACTCCGATACGTTTCAAAACTATTTCATCGACATGACGAGTCGGGCAGAGCTGATTCCCGAGGAGAAGCTAACGCCCGACGAGACGCTCACCTTGCGGGTTTACGAACGCCAAGAACCTGTGCTGAGATCAACGAACGAAATGGAGCCGGCTTGTGCCCGGCTGCAAGCTATCTTGAAAAGGCTCTATATTCGCTCCATCTGTGCGCTGCCGTTGACGACGGCGCACCGCAAACTGGGCGCCATCACTTTCGGCAGCAGGCAGGTCGACACCTATTCGCCAGACGAAGTCCGATTCGTGTCCGAAGTGGCGGGTTATATTGCGCTGGCGTTCGATGACGCATTGAATTTAGCGGCGTTGCGACGGACGTCTGAGGAACTGCAGAGTAAGAACGACCGGCTCCGGCTACTTCTCGACGTCACGAATCAGGTTGTCTCAAATTTGGAGCTCCGCGATCTGCTGCGTGCCGTCTCGCACGAGGTCCGGCGCGTAATGGAGTGCGACTACGCCGGCTTGTCGCTCCCGGATGCGGAGAGCAAGCAGCTGCGACTTTACGCGCTTGACTTTCCAGCGGGCAAAGGGTTCCTCCAGGAAGAGTTGGTCTATTTGATGGAGGGCACGCCCTCCGGTACGGCATTTCGAACTATGAAGCCTCTGACGCTCCAGAGCCCCTTCACTGGTTGGCTCAATTACCCAATCGTTCAGATCGCGGTGCGGGAAGGCTTGAAGTCCGTCTGCTGTTTACCGTTGATCAGCCGGAATCGCGCGATTGGAGTCTTGGTTCTCGGCCGGCTCCGAGACGATGCGTTCAGTCAGGCCGATATCGCTTTCCTTAGCCAGGTTGCAAGCCAGATTGCTCTCGCCGTCGAGAACGCGCTTGCCTACCGCGAGATTCGGGAACTGAAAGAGCAACTCTCGAAGGAAAAACTCTATTTGGAAGATGAAATCCGCGCCGAAATGAATTTCGCTCAGATCATCGGGAGTAGCGCCTCCCTGCGCAAGGCTCTGAAGCGGGTGGAAACCGTCGCGCCGACCGATTCGACAGTGCTGATTTATGGCGAGACAGGCACAGGAAAAGAACTGATTGCGCGCGGCATTCATGATTTGAGTCCGCGGCGCGCGAAGCCCTTCGTCAAGCTCAATTGCGCGGCCATTCCGACGGGCTTGCTGGAAAGCGAACTGTTCGGACACGAGAAAGGCGCGTTTACAGGAGCGATCGCGCAACGCATTGGCCGCTTCGAAGTCGCCGATGGCGGCACGATTTTCCTGGACGAAATAGGCGAAATTCCCCTTGAATTACAGACCAAACTGCTCCGCGTACTGCAAGAGAGGGAGTTCGAGCGGCTGGGAAGCTCGCGCACCCTTCGCACCGATGCCCGCCTGATTGCTGCGACGAACCGCGATCTACAAGCGATGGTGAGTGAGCAGAAGTTCCGACCCGATCTCTTCTTTCGCTTAGATGTTTTTCCAGTCCATGTTCCGCCGTTGCGAGAACGCCAGGGGGATATTCCGCTCCTCGTGCGTCACTTCACAGAGCAGTTTTCCAGACGTATGAAAAAGGTCATGGAAACGATCCCATCAGCGACGATGGATGCCCTGTGCCGATATCAGTGGCCGGGGAACATACGAGAACTTCAGAATGTGGTCGAACGGGCCGTGATTATCTCGCCAGGTCCTGTGCTGAGTGTCGATGTGAGTGATCTTAGATTTCCCAAAGACAGCCGTACCGTGGAACAATCCGCTTCGCCGAAATCGACAAATGGCGTGCTCCAAAACGTTCTAGAGGAAACCGAACGCGGACACATCCTCGAGGCCCTTCAGGTGTGCAATTGGGTTGTGTCCGGTCCCAGTGGCGCGGCGGCACGTCTTGGAATGAAGCGATCCACGCTCCAAAAGCGAATCCACAAGCTCGGAATTACGCGCGGCTCTGCGTAATCGGCTCGCCGGTATTTCGTTCAAACCTAGTCCGAAATGATTCCCGCCGTCAGCTCTCTTTCTTTGTGCTACGAAACGGGCAGCCGGCCACGTCGGTGGCACTGCCACGGTGGCAGGTGAACTAAAGAGCGCGCTCTCGGGTGGCCATCCCACTACAAATCAATAAGTTCCACAACCTTAGGAACCCTGCGAGCTTTGGCACGCGCGATGCATTCCTCTAAGCGTGAGGCGTTTCCCATGAGCGGAATGCGAAGCCTGAATGGAGCATCGGATTCTCAATCTGCGCTTCCAGGAAAACGCTCCCGATCTCCCGTCCTGGAAATCGATTCCTGGATGCCTAGCGAAGTTCGAGCCATCTCACCGCTCGTGGACCGCTTGATGAGACTGATCGAAGGATCGCAAAGTGTTCCGGGAGAAGAGTTCGATATCGAGTTGGCGCTCCGGGAGGCGCTGGAAAATGCCGTCGTGCACGGCAATCAGGAAGACCCAAAAACAAAAGTACACATCCGCTGCCGCTGCCAACCCGGCAAGGAAATATCAATCGTAGTGACGGATCAGGGAAAAGGATTCGACTTCGAAAAGTTAGTGGGTAAAGGCATCACGTCGGACCCCGCTGCCGAACACGGGCGCGGCATCCAGCTGATGAAGGCGTATATGGACGATGTGCATTTTGAGCGACGCGGGTCGGAAGTCCATATGCGCAAGCGTCCGCGAACTGGGTTCCGTTCGTGAGGGTCAAGGTCGGGGAACAGTTCGAAATTAGGCGGCAAACCGGTTGGTGGTCAAGGGAAGACCGCCGGTGGAAAAAGCGCGAGTTATGGGAATGCTACGAATCACGATCGCCGAGACACTGACCGAACAAAGGTGGACCCTTGAAGGCCGACTCGTTCAGCCGTGGATTTCGGAACTGAAGTCCAACTGGGCGAGAACAGAAACCGCCCGCCGGGAACGCAAATGCGTGGTGGACCTTACAGCCGTGACTTTTATCGACAAAAGCGGTGAGAAGGCGCTGGCCGAGTTGTCCAAAGGAGGCGCGGAACTCATCGCAACCGGTTGTTACACCAGGCACGTCGTGCAGAACATCGAGAGGAAAAAGTCGACTCGTCATCTGTGAGAGAAGGAAATGCGTCATGAATAGAGAAGAACTGAAGTGGTTACTGCAAACGATTAAGAACGCTGAGACCGCGGAGCTCATTGTGTTGGCGCAGTACGACCGCGGGAGAATTTCCTTTCAAGTGATGGCGGATGTGGGCCGGGAGCGCGGTTGGACCTACCGAAATGCGAATGAATCCTTGACAACGACGACCGGTAACTCAAGTGAATACGGCTCACCAAAATTAACGATTGCTATTGCCTGATTAGGAGCAGCCAATGTCCGCGCAAAGTGTGGAGAATTACAACAGGAAACAAACGGGCGAGCCGGCCATACGGCGCGCGATTGTAAGAGAGGAATACGCGTTTCTTGCCGCTGCAAAACGCGGCGATTCGGCTGCCTTCGAGATCCTTTGCAAACAGTCCGCAAACACGGTTTTTCGCGTAGCCCGGCGAATCATGCGGAACGACGAGGATGCAGAAGATGTCGTGCAGGAGTCCTTGCAACGGGCCTTTATTCATCTCAACAGCTTCAACGGTGATTCCCGGTTTTCGACGTGGCTGTCCCGCATTGCCATCAATGCAGCCCTGATGAACCTGCGCAAGAAGCGCCGCCTAGGGGAGGTCTCGCTGGATGAATCGGCCGAACCAGAACAGCCGTCTTCCCGGTTTGACGTCGAAGATCAAGGCCTGAACCCCGAACAACTCTATGCACAAAAGGAACGGCAACGGATTTTCTCGGAGGCCATGAGCGACTTAACGCCAGGAATGCGAAAAGCATTCGAGTTGCGTGAGCTTGACGAGCGGTCGACCGAAGAGACGGCCCGAATGATGGGAATTTCCGTTGGCGCGGTAAAGGCTCGATTGTTTCATGGGCGAAGGAAATTGCGCGAGAGACTGAAGCGCTGTTTCGGATCAGCTTGGACGTACGGAACGGATGCCTCGCGAACGATTGGTAACACCAGACATGTCTCACAAGACCCGGTGGCCTGCAAGGCGTGCGAGTGAGCGGGGCGAACGGAGGCCTTCATGATGACATTTTTGGTTCTCGCCGTATTGGCGACTTTGGGATTTCTATGTTTCACGGGGCCGGAGGGTCCTATCGGCCCGCGGCATCGTCAGTGAGCGGTCAATTCGCGAATGGGCGTGTAAGGAGTTCTAGTTATGTGGATTGTTCGAGTGGCTCTGGATCGGCCGTATACGTTCATCGTTCTGGCCGTGCTCATTTTAGTTCTGAGCCCGATCATGATCTTGCGCACGCCCACGGATATTTTCCCGAACATCAACATCCCAGTGATCGCCGTAGCCTGGCAGTTCACCGGCATGAATCCCGAAGAATTGGAAGGCCGGCTCACGGCGCCGTTTGAACGAGTGCTTACCACCACGGTCGACAACATCGAACACATCGAATCGACCACGGTGAGTGGTCAAGCCATCGTCCGGATTTACCTGCAACCCGGTGCCAGTTTGGACACCGCGAATGCCCAGGTGACGGCCATATCACAAACCGCCCTTCGGCAATTGCCGCCGGGCACTCTGCCTCCACTGATCATCAATTATAGCGCTTCGAGCGTACCTATTCTGCAGTTGGGGCTGTCTGGCAACGGTCTCTCCGAGCAGCAGTTGAACGACCTCGGACAGAATTTCCTGAGGCCTCAGCTGGTGACCGTGCCTGGGGCCGTAATTCCTTTCCTTTATGGGGGAAAACAACGCCAAATCATGATCGATTTGAATCCCGGCTTGATCCAGTCGAAAGGTCTCGCGCCACAGGATGTTCTCACCGCGGTGCAGCAGCAAAATCTCATTTTGCCCTCCGGAACTGCAAAGATGGGCCCCTTCGAGTACGACGTTCGACTCAACGGCAGCATGAAGACCGTACCCGAGTTCAACGACCTCCCGGTCAAGGTCGTTGGCAATTCCACGATCTACCTTCGTGACGTGGCGAATGTGCGCGACGCTTTTGCGCCGCAGACCAACATCGTGCGCCAGGATGGTCATCGCGGCGCCCTAGTGTCCGTCCTCAAGGCCGGTAACGCTTCGACAATCGACGTCGTCACAGGCATTCGCGGCCTCCTTCCGCGTGTCGCCCAGACCCTGCCCCCGGAACTGAAGATTTTGCCTCTGGCCGATCAGTCCATTTTCGTCCGAGGCTCCGTGAACGGAGTCATCCGCGAGGCCGTTATAGCCGCGTGTCTCACCGGCTTGATGATTCTGCTGTTCCTAGGAAGTTGGCGCAGCACCTTGATTATTGCCGTCTCGATTCCGTTATCCATCTTGACCTCGGTCATGATCCTCAGTTTTCTGAGCGAAACCATCAACATCATGACCCTCGGTGGACTGGCCCTCGCCGTCGGAATTCTTGTGGACGACGCCACGGTTACCATTGAAAACATCGAGCGATATTTCGAAGAAGGCCACGCGCAGCGCGACGCCATTTTGAAAGGGGCGGCGCAAATCGCGGTGCCTGCCCTGGTATCGACCCTCTGTATCTGCATTGTGTTCTTGCCCATGTTCCTTTTGAGCGGCGTAGCGCGATATCTCTTTGTGCCTCTCGCCGAAGCGGTGGTGTTCGCCATGCTCGCGTCGTACATCCTGTCGCGGACACTGGTTCCTACGCTGGCAATGTATTTGCTGAAAGCAAAACAGCACGACCGCGCTAGCTCTCGGAATCCTCTCGTACGGTTCCAGTTGGCGTTCGAGCGCGGATTCGAACGCCTTCGCAACGCGTACCACTCCCTGCTCACTGCGTTTGTCCACCGACGCGGCTTTTTCATCCCCGCGTTTCTTCTGACCTGCCTTTCGGCGTTTCTCCTTGTGCCCTGGCTCGGTCAGGATTTCTTTCCGAATACAGATAGCGGTCAATTCATTCTCCATCTCCGAGCCAAGAGCGGCACGCGAATCGAAGAGACCGCAAAGCTGTGCGATCTCGTTGAGGGCACCATACGTCGCGAGATCCCCGAGCGCGAGGTGGACAATATACTGGACAATATCGGACTCCCTTATAGCGCCATCAATTACATGCACAGCACATCGGGACTCATTGGAGCGGGCGATGCCGATATCCTGGTGTCCCTCAAAGAAGGTCACCACACAACCGCAGACTATGTTCAGCGCCTGCGAGAGACGCTGCCCCGTGAATACCCTGGCACAACTTTTTACTTTCTACCTTCGGACATCGTTACGCAGGTTTTGAACTTCGGATTACCGGCGCCCGTCGATATCCAAATCGAGGGAACCGATATCGAGGGCAACCGTGAAGTGGCGGCCCGGATTCTGGAAGAAGTTGAGCGCGTTCCGGGTATCGCTGATGCACGCATCCAGCAAGCGTTTGATTACCCCGAGTTCGATGTAGCCGTCGACCGTACGAAGGCGGCCCAGGGAGGTTACACGCAGCGCGATGTAGCCAATAGCGTCCTGAACACACTCAGCGGTAGTTTCCAGATTACACCAATGTTCTTTCTGAATTCGAAGAATGGCGTGAGCTACAACCTCGTGACCCAGACTCCTCAATATTCGATTCAATCTCTCGAAGACCTTCAAAACACTCCACTCAACGCGACGACCGCCGTGCGCCCGGAAATTCTTGCGGATATCGCTTCCATCAAGCGTTCAAACGAGATGGAAGTGGTCTCGCATTACAACATTCGTCGCGTAGTCGATATCTACGCAAACGTTCAAGGCCGCGACTTGGGAGCCGTGGGCCGCGAGGTCACACGCATTGTAGATGCCAACCGAAAGTCCTTGCCGCGCGGCAGTTTCGTAACCGTTAAGGGCCAGCTGCAAACCATGCGTACTTCGTACCTCGGTTTGCTGGGCGGGCTCGTCTTCTCCATCGTTCTCGTCTATCTCCTGATCGTAGTGAACTTTCAATCCTGGCTCGATCCTTTCATCATCATCACCGCACTTCCTGCCGCGCTTGCTGGCATCGTCGGGTTTTTGTTCGTAACACATACAACCCTCAGTGTTCCCGCTTTAATGGGCGCCATCATGTGTATGGGCGTCGGGACGGCGAACAGCATTCTCGTCGTGTCGTTTGCGAAAGAGCGGCTCCTGCACCACGGAGACCCGGTCGAAGCAGCCATCGAAGCCGGCTTCACCCGGTTCCGCCCCGTGCTCATGACAGCTCTGGCCATGATCATCGGGATGATTCCCATGGCGCTCGGGCTGGGCGAGGGCGGTGAGCAGAATGCGCCGCTCGGGCGCGCCGTCATTGGCGGCCTGTTGTGCGCCACCGTGGCCACACTGATCTTCGTCCCTGCAGTATTCAGCTTGCTTCACCGGCGCCGCGATCCGTCCGTCGCCCAAGAGCACACCAATGGCGACCCTGAATCAATTCCAGCATGAGTTAAAGGAAGATCAATGACATCGAGCGAGGAAAATGTGACGACCACTCCGGAGCCAGAAACGATCCCACTGCAGACCATGCAGCCGAACCCAGACGGATTTCACGCTCACCCGAGAGCCCGCGGCAGAATTGCAATCCTTGTCGCCGCCGCCGCGGTCACTGCTCTTGCTTCTCTGATTTACTCCGGAATCCATTCGCGAGCGGTGGCCGAATCGCGACTCAAACAACGCACCGAAGAAGCAGCCATTCCCACGGTCGCCACGGTTTTTCCCCAAGAAGGTGCCCACGCCCAGGAAATAGTCTTGCCGGGTAATACCCAGGCATTCAGCGACGCACCGATTTATGCGCGAACCAGTGGTTATCTCAAGCACTGGTATTTCGACATTGGCGCACATGTCCAGAAAGGCCAATTGCTCGCGGAGATTGAAACTCCCGAAGTCGACCAGCAGTTGCAGCAGGCTCGAGCGGACCTGCATACCGCGCAGGCCAACCTGAACATTGCCAAGATTACCGCGGCCCGCTGGCAAGACCTGGTGAGCACAGGCTCCGTGTCCCAGCAGGAAACCGACCAGGCGGTTAGCAATCTCAGCGCGGTGACAGCTGCGGCCGAATCCAGTTCCGCCAATGTGCGACGACTGGAGCAGTTGCAAGCGTTTGAGAAAGTCTATGCCCCCTTCGACGGCATCATCACCGCCCGCAATACGGACATCGGGGCACTCATCGATGCGGGAGCCAGCGCACAGCCGAAGGAACTCTTTCATATGGCCGCCATTCGTACGCTTCGCCTGTACGTCGCGGTCCCCGAGGTGTATTCCCGTGCCGCGCGCTCCGGTGCGCCAGCCACGTTGACCCTCGATGAATTCCCGGGCCAAACCTTCCATGGCACTCTCGTTCGCAACGCCAACTCCATCGACATCGCGTCGCGTACGCTGCTTGTCGAAGTCGATGTTGACAATCCGACCGGCCAACTCCTGCCAGGCGCTTACGTCTTTGTACATCTCAAGCTGCCAGACGAGACGCGCTCGGTAACCGTTCCATCGAATGCGTTGATCTTTCGCAAAGAGGGCTTGCAGGTCGGACTGGTTCGCAACGGCAAAGCCGACTTGGTGCCGGTCAAGATCGGCCGCGATTACGGCAACTCTGTAGAAATCGTCTCTGGCCTACAACCCACGGACGCCGTCATCGTCGACCCATCGGACTCGCTGGTCGCTGGCATGCCCGTGCGCCTGAGCAACAAACCGGCAGGAGGACCCGGGCGATGAGGTACTTCTTCGCCGTCATGCGTTTCATCCTCACCAGCATCATCGTGCTGCTTCTAGTGCTCCTGATCGTAGCGCTCGAGGGTTGCACCGTCGGCCCCAAATACGTCAAGCCCACCGTGCCTACGACACCGGCCTATAAAGAAGAAGTGCCAGGTTCGTTCAAGGAGTCAGAGCAGTGGCAAACCGCGAGGCCAAGCGACCAGTTAAGCCGCGGAAACTGGTGGGAGATTTTTGGCGACTCGGAACTCAACAAGCTGGAAGAGCAGATCGCCGGTTCCAACCAAAACCTAAAAGTAGCGGAAGCGCGCTTCCGCGAAGCTCGTGCAGCGATTCGCTTCAATCGGGCCTCACAGTTTCCGACCATCTCCACTGTGCCAAGCGCCAGCTATGTCAAGCGTTCGGACTTTTCGCCAAACTTTCCGTCGAGGATCCAACAGTCCAGCAAGGCCGATTTGGTGCTGCCCTTTGATCTTTCCTATGAGTTGGATCTCTGGGGCCGCGTGCGGCGTAGCGTCGCTGCCGCGCGGGAAGAAGCGCAGGCGACCGCTGCCGACTACGAAACCGCGAAGCTTAGCCTCGAGGCCGAACTCGCTCTGGACTATTTCGAACTGCGCAGCGCCGACGCGCAGAAACAGCTTCTCGACGATACCGTAAAAGCCTATACCGACAACCTGCAGCTCACGCTCAATCGCTTCAAAGGAGGGGTCGCTCCGAAAGCCGACGTTGCGCAAGCGCAGACCCAATTGGACACTACCCGCGTACAAGACACGGATGTCACCGTGCAACGAGCGCAATTCGAACACGCTATTGCGATTCTGATCGGAAAGCCGCCTGCGGAATTCAGCATCGCAGCAGCACCGTTCAACTACCAACCTCCCAGCACTCCCATTGGGCTCCCTTCTGAATTATTGCAGCGGCGGCCGGACATAGCCGCCGCGGAGCGCCGAGTGGCGGAAGCGAACCAGCAGATCGGCATCGCTCGCGCGGCGTATTTTCCCACCGTGATCCTCGCCGGAACCGCGGGATTCTCCGGCTCGCAGGGGTCCAACTGGTTCGGCTGGCCGAGCGGCTTCTGGGCCGTCGGTCCTGCCGTCGCGCAGACCCTCTTCGATGCCGGTCGCCGGCGCGCCACTTCCGAATCGGCGCACGCGAACTACGATGCCACAGTCGCAAGTTATCGCCAGACCTCTCTAACCGCGTTTCAGGAAGTCGAAGACAATGTCGCCGCTTTGCGCATTCTCGAGAGCGAAGCGCAACAGCAACAGCAGGCCGTTGCGTCATCGCAGGAATCACTACAACTTTTTACAAATCGTTACAAAGGTGGCGTCGACACTTACCTCCAGGTCATAACCGCGCAGACGATCGAGCTCGCCAACGAACGAAACGCCATTGATATTCAACGCCGTCGATTGGACGCCAGCGTGCTCCTAATCAAGGCACTGGGAGGAGGCTGGAATGTATCCAATCTTCCTACGTTTGGTGCATCCTCCGTTCGGGACTATTGAGCTGCTAAATACACAGGAGCTGCTGGCTTTATTGCCGACCAAACGAGACAAAATGGCCGTTGCGGGATAAGGTCAAGCAGCACCGAATTCAGAACATCACGTTAAGGAGAAAACTTATGCCAATACGAAAAGCAGAAGCGGAATGGAAAGGAAATCTCATCGAAGGGGCCGGCCGCCTAAAGGTCGGTAGCGGGGCCTTCGACGGGCCGTACTCGTTTAGGTCTAGGCTTGAAGAAGGACAATCGGCGACCAATCCAGAAGAGTTGATCGGTGCGGCTCATGCTGGCTGCTTCACCATGGCCCTCACCGCGGAACTGTCACAAAAGGGAATTACGCCGAAACGGATCCACACCGTCGCTAACGTCAAACTGGACAAAGTTGGAGAAACGTTTGCGATCACCCGCGTTGAGCTTCAGACGGAAGCCGACATTCCTGGAATTGACGATGCGACGTTCCAGAAAATTGCTCACGATTCAAAACAGAACTGTCCCGTATCGAAGGCGCTGGCCGGTACAGAGATTCGCCTAAGCGCAAAGTTGCTCACGGCCGCAGCCGCATGACCGAGGTCCTGTTGCTAGGTACAATTGGAGACACCGAGCGGGCGTAGTTCAGTGGCAGAACAGACGCTTCCCAAGCTTCGGTTCAATCGGCCGCCCTCGCATTAACAGCACTCGCGAAAAGCATCCTTATATATAAGTAGCCGATTTCCTGCGGGTTCTGTCGAATAGGGGAGGGAATTGGCCGTGACAGTGTAGGACTCTAACGGATGACGGGGCAGCGTTCTAACCAACTGAACTACGTCCCCGCGCCTTTGTTTCCAACGAGTTATAGCGCTTTGTGGTTTGCGCTAAATCAGCTGGTGTCACTAGCGGCGTCACTTGCCCCCTCCAGCCAACCTCGTATCAACGAGAACGAGCTTACATTGAACCACTCATTCAACGTAAGAAACTAGAGTGAGAACAATTTTGTGAAGTATACCCAGCAGAAGCGTTTGACGCGCCGCTAGGTTAGCCTCGCCTCCCCGCGCATCGCCTAACGCGGCACGACTACTAGCTCGTCTCGCGGTATTGCGTCCAGCGTCGCCCGGTCGATATTGAGATGTGCCATCACCAGCTCGGGTGGGGTGTGGGCCAACCACTCCGAAAGCGACAGGTCTTGATAGAAGCTGCTTTTGAACATCTCCAGGAAGATCAGGTCTGTATCCCCTGTATTCTCGATGTAGTGCAACAGGGTTTTTTCCACGTACCCGACGTCGCCAATCTGAAAATCCATGGTGCGAGCGCGGTTACCTGTCGACACCACAGTCATTCGTCCCTTGCCCGCGATGTAATACTGCCATTCGTCGGCGTTGGGGTGCCAGTGCAGTTCCCGCATCCCCCCCGGGTGAACCGTGACCAATGCCATCGCAACGTTAGTTGAGGCCTTGAACGTACTCGAATCAACGATGCGTACCTCTCCGCCTTTCGTGCGCTTCGTCGGCGGCATTTCCATGGTACGAAAAGCGAAATCGCTCGTCGACTTCCCAAGTGCTCCCGCGGCTGCCCTCTGGTCCGCCTCCAGTGCTCCGGGAACAGCAGTCTGGAAAATGAATAGCTCTTGCTTGGGGACATTTTTTAAAGCCGCCTCAGCAACCCCGAAGTTCTTTGACAGCACCGCGGGCGGCAGGTGCGCCATCGCGTCGCTCAGCAGAACCGTCTCTGACTCCGAAAAATCTCCATCGTCGAATACCAGCATGAATTCCGTACCGTCCGGCTCGAGGCCTTGAATCGAGTGTGGAATCCCGCTGGGGAAATACCACAGATCGTTTTTCTTCACGTCGGCAACAAAGCTCTTGCCGTCGCGATCGATGGCCGTGATCCGCGCCGTCCCGTACAGCACGATCGCCCATTCGTCGGCCGTATGCCAGTGCAGTTCGCGAACGCCTCCGGCTGTAAGTCTCATGTTTACTCCTGCCAGGGTCTTCGAGACGGCTAGTTCCCGAGCGGTCACCTCCCGTGACCATCCGCCTTTGTAAGTCCGTTTGTTCGCAAAAGAAAACGGATATTTGAACGTTTGCACTAGGCTCTTGGAATCGGTGGCGGGTGGCCACCCGGAATCCGGGTTCTGCGCGTCCAGGGGGTTATTTGCGGGACCGGGATCGGTCGCGCTCCGGTCGGTCCGAGGATTGCCAGCCTGTTGGCCTTCCTGCGCCAAGGCGCTGCTTACCGACAAACCGCCAGCCACAGCGGCCAGGGCAGCTGATCCGACCCCAAGAAATCCCCGGCGCGAAAGTTGGTTATTGTTGCTGTCATTTTCCATTTTGCGTAACTCCTCCATCTAAATTCCCAGCAGCAAGACCTCACGAACATCCATAACAGCGTACCCGTCAAGCAAACGCCAGACGCCATGGCCAGAGGCACCCGAGTAGCGGACATATTTACTTCCGGGGAGCGTTCGTCGTGTTAGGCACACACAACAAACGTATTCGGGAGCACAAGCGTTTGATTCACGACTCTCCTAAATTGATGCAAATTCAGCCAGGAAAAAATCATGATCAAAGCCGTGATTCTGGGCTTCTGTTTGTGGAAGGAAGGACGGGATCGCCCCTGACAGTGGGCAGCAAGAGGCAGCGTTCTAACCAACTGAACTAGGTCCCGGCTGAAAGGTGTTGGGTGACAATGGTGGGCACTGTCCGATTTGAACGGACGACCTTTCGGGTGTAAACCGAACGCTCTAACCGCTGAGCTAAGCGCCCTTGCCCAGTTCATCGTACAGGAGGCGGCAAGAGGCGTCAACGCGCAGGCGAATGCTCCTGTTCTCGTTTGCGGAGGCTTCTCCAATAGCGGAAGCTTCTCCAATAATTGAATTGTTTGCCGAGCAGCGACGCAGGATGCCGCGCCCTGCGGCCTGGGATTTCGGCGCGATTCCTTGGCCTTCCTTGCACTTTATTGGCGCAGCCAGTAAACTCACTCTCTTGCATTGGTGTAAAGGAAACGCTCTGAGATGCTTCTCGCACGAGACTTTGTAGCGCACATGGCCACAGAAGTTGTGAAACGCCTCGTCGAGGGCGGGCACATCGAAACCAAGGCTGCCGCTGCGGTCGCCAACCGCGTCCGTCAGCGCATGCTGGAGGAGCTTACGATCGAGGACCGGCTCAACGAGGAAGTGCGGCAGATCCTGATCGACCACCAGGACGAGATGCGCCGGACCAGCGTCTCTTATCAGGAGATGTATAAGAAGGTGAAGCAGCAGTTGGCGAGAGACCGCAAGCTGATTCTTCGCTAGGCGTTTCTTTGCCAGTTGTAACCGGGGCTTCGGCCTGTGCCGTACTTGCATTGTTGGCTTCACGCAGTCGATTTCAAGACCATACGAGGATTTCCGGAAACGATGCGTCTCACGCGCGAAAAAATCATACGGCTCTCGCACCAGATCACGGACGTGCTTGTCGAAAGCGAAGAAGTGGAATTCGTAGACGACCGCGACACCATTCGCCAGCAGGTGGTACAGATTCTGACCGCCACGCTGAAAGACGAAGAGAAGATTGAACTGGAAGTGCGCAAACGGATCACTTCGCAAAAGAAAGAAATCCTCGAAGGCAGCGAGGAGTGGGACGTCCTCCACAAGAAGTATTACCAGGATGAGCTTCGCCGCATGGGGATCGCCGCGGCTCCCGACGACCGCCATCGCTCGTGACTTCTTTGGAGTCGCTGTCAGTCTACGATTGTCAGTTGTTAGTGAAGAGGAAATCTGGACCCTTCCAGAGTTGGCCGATGTTCGTTGGGCAGCCTGAAGACTCGACGGCTGCCAAGATTCTGTCGGAATTCCCACACACTTAAAATTCTGCTTTAGGAATTCCATAGCTGCACCCTCCCCCGTGTTTCTTGTAAGTGTTGCATCTAAAGGGCTTAGTTAAGTCGTAAGTCTTTTGTTTGCAACACTTGCGGGGAGATCCATAAATGTTGCAGCTAAAGGACTTAAAGCAATGGCGGAAAGGGACCCCGAAAGGGTCGGGGCCGGTCAGTGGACGGTGGTCAGTGGGAAGAAGAACGGGAGATGGGGAATGGGAAATCCCTCGGGTTTGCTCGGGACAAGTGGGGGTTCTCGATATACACGGGGGAAAATAGCACGAGGGTATCAAGTTGTTAAGTATTTTGCAGGAATGGGTGAAATTGAGGATTGGACGGCTGCGGAGGCGGGATGAACGGTTATGACGGAAGCAAGACGAGCAAGGAAAAAGCAAAATCAAAAGCCCCACACGTAAACCCGACGTGTGGGCACCCGCCCGGACCCCTCGCTAGGGTATCTACCCCGCGCGATTCCAGTGAATCACCTTCTATTTGGACGCCAAAGAATATTCTCTTTTGAATAGGCCGCCTTAAGGCCGAAAGGAAAATCATGAAAAGCCAAAAAGCTCGCTCTCTGCTTCAACTGCTAATCGAAGTGGCAATCACTTTGTTCATCGCCGGGATCGTAGTTCCAAGTCTCCTCCGGTCTGATTTGGCCAGGAACGAGGCTTTGGCTGCGGGTTCTCTCCATACAATCAACATCACTGGGGTTGTACTCTCGTACACGAACCAAAACGTCGAATTTGCCATCTTGGGGGGCTTAGTCGGCGCGATGGCGGCATTTGCTATCCCTTTTCCCGCCATTACGCCCAAGAACATAACCTCTACGCGAGCAACTGCCCTGCGGGCCGCGCCCCTCTGATGCTGAAACCGTTCTGGGGCGCTTGGAACAAGAAGAGGCAAACTCTTCTCTCGCTTTCTCTGCCAGCAATTCAATTCAAACGGCGGGGAAACCCATGCCGAGCTATCATTTGTGTACTTGTGTTTAGCGCTGGACTTGGCGCGCATTCAACGGAAGCATTGTAGCTGGGTGCGGGAGGCATGCGCGGGAGTTCAAGAAATTACTTCGTCGGGGCTGTTGCCTTGGGCGTCGAGATCCGTTGGTTGTCGTCCACAGAGAAGAGCAGATAGTTCCTGAAACTATGGCGCCGATGACTGCGCCGGCCTCTCCAATCGTAATGAACTTCCGCATTCTGGGGCAGCCACATGTCCAGATTGCGGGCTTGGAAATGCACTGGACCATATTCGATCGCTGCGTGGTCGGCAACCAGGCGGATTTGCGGCAAAGGGTCGATCAGATCCGTTTCCAGCCGGACGATTTGAAAGCTGTCTGCTGCAATCCACGCGCGCCCCTTGAGTGCAACCGGGTAGGCTTGGCCTTGAGCACCAATCTGATAGGTGCGAATGGCATTCGGTTTGTCGGGCCTTTGGCGGAAATACATTTGCCAGGCCGGCCCGCCCTTCGAGCGTGCCAATCCCTCACAAGAGATCTTAAAGTTTTGCACATAGTTTGGATGAAAGATCAGAACCAGCGCCGGCAGCCCAGTGGTAGCAATGCCATCGGGAAATTTGGCCGGAAGATAATGAGTGTCCCTGTATTCATCAACAGTTAGAAGGCCGAGGCGGTTCTGCTTGATGGAAACAAGATACTCGAAGTCGAACCTAGTTGGATGAGAAGCGAACCCCCATTTGTTGATCGATTCATGGGTCACGGCCTCGGTTGCCGTGAACTGATCGACATTGGCGATAAATTCCTGGATCCGCTTCCCGGACTTCTCTATGACTTCTTCAGGATTGCATGCGACGCCGGGTTCCACCGGCGGGACTTTTTCGTCTATGTCGGGAGGCAACCAATTGGAAGGTAAAAGGGCAGAAGTTGCCACAATTGGCTCTGACGACGGCGACGCCGAAGCCGTGCCGGGCGAAGGTTCACCGGCTGGTCCGAGGGAGGCTTGCAAATCCTCAAGCTGTTTTGCGGCGGCAGCGTCTTTAGGGTGATCCTGGAGATACGCCTGGAGAACATGGATCGCGCGCTCCTGGTCACGGTGTAAGTGGAAAGCCCGCGCGAGGACTGGCTGGACAATTCCCGCCTGGCCATGCCCCAGCTCGAGCGCGCGCTCCGCATGTTCGATGGACTCATCAAGCAAACCCTGCCGCAAGCAAGCATCCGCGAGCACTGCGTGCGCGCGCCAGGAAGTAGGTTCGGCTTCAACCGCGCGGTTGAGGTACTGAGCCGCCTCGGCAGATTTGTTTTCCCGCATGAGGGCTCCGCCCAAGGAGAGCAGGGCGCCCAAATTGTTTGGAGCAAGGACGAGGGCTCTTTCCCAATAGCTCTTGGCATGCACCCAATCGTTCATTTCCGCGGAATAGATTCCCAAAAGGAAGTTGGCGTCCGCGTCGTTAGGGGCAGACCGATAAACCGCATCCAGGTGGCTGCGCGCCTCAGCAGGCTTGTCGGCGCGCAATGCTTCCAGCGCTTTTCCCAGTTCCTTCTGCAGCTTGGGCGCTAAAAGCGGGTGGCCCTCCAATGTATGCGATGAAACTGACCGCTGCGCGAAGACATGAGAAGAAAACAGAAAGGGCTGAGCAAGGATCAGAATGAGGAAAGGGCGGTTCGACGCACGCAGAACCATAACTACTCCATTTACCGAAGGGGGGACCTGGAACTTGAGGGTATCTTATACCTTTCCCAGGGAAAACTTAAGAGGCGTTGTCGTGGTCACAAGTCCCAGATGCCGGACTGAGACTGTCATCGTGGTCTGACAATGATTAGCTAACCTCATACTATCCCTTATTCTTAGAAACTCCTTGGTAGAATGATCTATTGTCTAATTGAACCAAGGAGTTGCGAGCAGGATCACGATCTCCCGGCATGCTGAAAGACGAGGCGGTCTGCGAATGAGAAAACATTGTCTGGGTAATGGGGCGGCGTTGATATTTGCCTTTGTGTGCCTTTTTTCAAACGCTTGCTTGGCCCAGGAGCGAATTCCCGACACAGAAAAACTCCTGTTCGATTCCGTGAATCGCGAACGGGCGGCAAAAGAGTTGCCGCTCTTGAAATGGGATGAGGGTCTGGCCCGCGCTGCACGCAAACATGCCGAACTTATGGCAGAGCAGAATCTGCTTCTGCACCGTTTGCCGGGCGAGGCCGACCTAACGGCTCGGGCACGAGAAGCCGGAGTGAGTTTCAGCCACATTACGGAGAATATCGGCATGGCAGCGTATGCCGGCGGGTTCCACGACGGCTGGATGCATTCGCCCGGGCACCGCGCGAATATCCTCGATGCCGCCATCGATTCCATTGGGATCGCAGTGGTCGAGGGCGGCGAGCAGTTGTTCGCCGTAGAGGATTTTGCCCGCGTTGTAACGCTTCTCTCGATCGAGGAGCAAGAAAAACGAATCGGGAACCTCATCGCCGCGCGCGGGTTGCGCTTGCTCAAGATTGAAGATGACGCCCGGAACAGTTGCGAGCTAGGCCGCGAGTATGCAGGAAGCAGCAAGCCTCGGTACATCGCGCGCTACGAAACGCCCAACATCTCGCAGCTGCCCGAGGGTTTAGAAAAGGAACTTCGATCCGGCCGCTACAAGGCTGCTGCCGTGGGCGCGTGCCCGCCGAGAAAGTCGTCTGGTGCTGCCCCCTTTCGCATCGTCGTGATGCTCTATTGATGGGGGGAGTGCAGAACGCAGAGAAATATTTGTTCTATAAGCAAAACGCACGCCAAGAAGGTCGGTGCGTTTTCCGTGTCAGCGCAAGAGCTTCACCTAGGACGACCCGCCCCCTATCTTTCGTCAGTGGAGCAGGTTTGCAAACGAATAGGTAGAGCTAGGAACCGGAGAAGACGACTTCATCAAAACGTCTTTCGCCACGCAAGACAGCGCTGTTGGCAGCTATCCAGCCCTCGTTGCTAGAAATGGAAAACGCTACGGTGGCGTCATTCTCAGGATGTTGAAGCTGAGTGAACTGCATCCCGTTGAATTGAACTTGTCCTGGAACCCAATGGGTCTTATCAATTAACTCTTTGCCGTCGACGGCGAGGCTGAAGCTGGCAATAAGCGCCGGACTGCCGACGGGAACTCTGAGGTCATACGTTACTTTGACGTTTGCCCCATCTTTCTCGGAGCGAATGTTGTAACGAATGGCAGTAGGCATACAACGGCTCCGAACTTGTATTTTTTAGTGAAGGCCGGCCGAAATGATTCCAGCCAATAATTGCGGTCGTGGGAAATTCAAGCACGGCAAATATATCGTTGTCAATTCATGTGACTGAAGAGCGGTTTCGGCAGTTCGTTTTCATCGCGGAAAGAAGGGGCCGCGTGCCGCATGCCCCGAATTTGCGCGCGGGGCGTATTGGCATTGAATGGGCCAATCAGATCGACCCGACTACCGCGCCTCAACCTTCAAAAAGAGAACACCGCATAGTCACTGGGCCACCCGCGGTGGCTTGGCCTACACAGCAAGCGTCGGTCAGTGGTCCAAAGCGGAAGGTCCCGCAGCCACCGCCTGGTAAAGATCGATACGTCCATTGCCAAGATCGGGAGTGATCGGGGGTGCCCGGAACGCGTGCGCCAACGACCGTTCCGCAGAGGACTCGCTGAAACTCATGCTAACGTCTAACAGGAGGGCAGCGGCGCCGGACACAAGTGGCGCGCTGAAGGAAGTTCCCGAGCCTGCGCCAAAGGTGCCAAACGGATAGGTGGTGACAATGCCTTCGCCCGGAGCCGCCACCCACACGAGATCCTCGCCGTAGTTAGAAAAGGACGACCGGGTATCATCGTTTGCCGTTGAGGCTACGCCCATGACACTCGCAAGCGAGGCCGGATAGACAATTTCCTCTTTGCCGTCATTTCCCGCCGAAGCCACGCAAATCACTCGATGGCGGGTAGCAAACTTAAGGGCAGTGGCCACCTCATGGGAATACGTTGTGAAACTGAAGCTCATATTAATCACCCTGGCTCCGTTCTGCACCGCGAAGTAGATCGCGCGCAGGATATCCGACAAATAACCAGTGCCGTCGACATTGAATGCTTTCAGAGGCATGATTTGCGCGGTCGGAGCCACGAGATGAATAATGCCCGACACCATGGTCCCATGACCGAACGCCTGGTATTGTGGCTGCTGATAGAGGTTGAACGCCGACGCTGGATCGAGAATCGCAGCGCTCGATTGGTTCACCCACGCTGGTGCGGTGCCGGTGCTGGTGGGGGATATGTTTACGTCCGTGAGCTCGGAAGCGCCGGCGGTGTTGCGGGTAAAGTCATAACCCTGAACGAGGACACTTTGAAGCACGGGATGCCCGGGATCGATCCCTGTATCAATAACCGCTACGATGCCGGCACCTCTCACGCTGAAAGCAGCTTGCGCGTCTGGCAGCTTGATAATGGTAATCGCAGGCTGGCTGACATAGCCATGGATAACAGTCGCCCCGAAGTAATTCACAGGCGTATTGTCCGACAACGCGGGGGGCGGCGCCGTGGCGGTGCCTTGCATGACTTTCAACAGTGCGTCTAGCTCAACGTGCTGGATTCCCGGCTGACTCCGGAGGAGTTGCAGAAAGGCGTTTGGATCAATGCAGCCAAGCGTCGCGACCAAACAGTCAGGCGTCGTGACCAAGAAGAGTTTACTGAGGCTGCCGTCCAGGCCGCCCGCTACATTACAACCGAGCACCAAGCAGATCTGCTGCAGGGAAGCGAGCCCGGATGGAGCACGGACAATAAATCTGTTGCCCGCTACGGCTGGGCTGCTCCACAATCCAAAGAAAACCAGAAGGACCCACAGCACCCTCGATTTCATGGCGTAGCCTCCTTCACTCCTCCCCGGGACATAGTTCTCATAGACATCAAGCTGAGTTGCCGGCTCGAGCGGTTACGAAGATCCCGCCGCACTTCGACGGGACCGCGCCAGAACGGGCAAGGGAACCGTTAAGTAGTTCGTTTCAGCAATTCTCATTTCCAGACTGAGGTTTGACTCAAAGTTGAAATCGAAGTAGAACTCGCCGAACTCGTCGGCAGTTGCCTGCGCCACCGGACCTTTCCATCCCTGAAGCGTTACTGAAACGCCAGCAAACCTACGATCTGGCCTAGCTGAATCCAGAATCTGCCCCCAGAGCGCGATGCGATTAGAGTCTGTTTCGGGCTCGACTAAAAGATCCACCGTTAGACTCCCGGACGCGCAGAGCAGCCTTCGACTCCGATCATGCAAACCGCGCACCCCAGCTGGGAGCGGGTCGCGGAGACTATCGGAGATGAGTCGCGCCACGGGCGTGAGGTTCTGAAGCACAGCGTCAGGACGGAGCAACGTTTCCAGGCTGCCCCAAAGTTGTTGGAGCAGGAACTTCCGTTGGACATGGGGGATTGAGTGCCGCTCGGCCAAATCCTTAATCTCTGAATCCTCGCTGTCCTCGGTGACAAGCACTACACGTTTGAGGAGATTCGGATGAAATTCGTCAATCCTCGAAATCACCTGTGCGGTTGGCGAGCTTAAGGGATGCGGGTCAAGTACAACAGCGTCGAAATTTCTATTCTCCATCGTCGCCAGCCCCTGTTGGACGCTTGAGGCGACCGTGCACTCACAGCCCGCGCTTCCGAGCAGAATTCGCATCGCGTCGCGGGCCGATGGTTCCTCCCCGACGATCAATATCCTCCGCCGCTTGCGACCGAAACTCACCTGTTAGCCCGAGGCTCCCAGTTGGGGCCTCTTTCTGGCAGTTCCGGGAACTCATGAAGCCATTATTTCGAGTAAACGAAGGTCTTACCCTCAGCCACTGGCGCATGGGCCCAACTGCCTTGGGCCCAATACATCACGGCTGTAGCAACCTATAGAATCGCGCCGCCTCAAAAACAATCAGGTAAAGTAGGTAATTTGAAGGCGGGAAAATCCTGAGGAGCGTAAGTTCTTGTATTGCTCCCTTTCCGAAGAAAGGATCGATAATGATGCGAGATGATGGCCGCGGGCGAGGCGCAGCGGGTGTGGCTGATCGAAGGACATCGGGCGGCTTGGGGCCGCCCGATGAAGAAAAAAGAGCGGGCCTAAAGATCCGCCACCGCAGGATTACGGTTGAGAATCGGGGCGGCGCTTGAGGGTCGGGCGATCGTCGTCGGTGCTGCTGGGGTCGTTGCCGGTGGGTTGCTTCTTGGATTGCTCGGTTTTGGTGCGCAGCGTCGGTTTCCCGGGGGCGTTATCCGTCACTTTGCGCGAGAACATGATGTTGCGCAGGCGGCCCTTCACGGAATCGAATTCGGAAGTGGTGACGATATATTCCTGCCTTGCGGGCAGAATGCGCGCAATCTCTTTTTGCGTGTTTTCGATGCGTTCGGGCGTCGGTGGATGCGTGGAGAAAACCTTGGGGATAGTGCCCGGGCGGCGCTTTTCATCGGCCTGGATGCGCTCGAAGAAAGTGACGTAAGAGTTCGGGTCGTAGCCTGCCTTGTACATATATTGGAGGCCGAGGAAATCCGCCTCACGTTCGGCGTCGCGGCTGAACTTCAGGTAGGTCACGGGAATGGCAAGGTTCAGGCCCTGGTAAATTCCATAGCCGGCCCAGCCGCCGGGACCGAGCAAGATCAGCGGGATGGTGGCGAGCTGCATCAATTCGCCCTTGGTGGCGTTTTTGGTGCCGTGGCGGGCGGTAACGTGGGAAATCTCGTGGGCCATAACGCCGGCAAGCTCTGACTCTTCCTGGGCGTGCAGGATCAAGCCGCTATTCACGTAGAAGAAGCCGCCGGGCAGCGCGAAGGCATTGACTTCGTCGGAATCGATCACTTTGATGGTGAAGGGGACTCGCGCATCGGAATTGCGGACGAGGTTCTGCCCAACGCGGTTGACGTATTCGGTAACGACCGGGTCGTCGATCAGCTTCGAGGAGCGCTCGACTTCCTGGGCCAATGACTTGCCAAGGGAGATTTCTCGCTCCAGCGAGTAGAGGTTAATGCCTTTACCGACGCTGCGGTTGCCGATCGCCTCAACGTCTTCCTTGGAATTCTTGGGAGTCACCGTATCCTTCTGTTGGACTGGCTGGGATCCGGTTTGCTGCTGGGTCTGCTGTTGCGCGGGCGGGGGAGGAGTCTTTGCGGGATCCTGGCTCGGAGGATCTTGCGTTTGGGGGGCTGCGAAGGCCGAACCAGCTACGAGGGCGCTAACCAGCGCCAGTTTCAGGGTATGCCGCAGAATCTCTTGCATATCATGTACCTCCGCCTACCAAGGATTATACACCCTCAGTCGCCGAGCAGGCCCCTAAGGTGCTTCCTGACTACTAGGATGTTAGACGGTCCACTAAGGTTTTCTATTCCCAGGAGGTTTCAGGCGGTTTCTGCCGGGAGGAGGCCACTCTGGGGGGCGGACGCGGACTAATGGGGGCCATTCCCGCCGTACTGAGTGAGTACCTTCCGTATGGGAGGCAGTTGACACGCCTATCGGCTCACTCTACAGTCAAATTAGTCCCCTATGAGCGTATCCAAAATCCAGATAGGCCAGCTTTGGAAGAAAGACGGCACCAGCGACATCTACCTGGTCACCAGGTTGTACTCCGAGGCCCTGAATACGATGGTGATTCTGCGCAGGTCCGGCGCCGAGGGCGAAGCGCAAATCCGTGTGCGGGTCGACCGCGCCGCCGGAGGCCAGAAGATTCCCGGGTTTACTCCCGCTCAGGAAGACGAGAAGTTCTAACTTCAGATCGAGCGAACTTCCAGCTTTAGAACGTCATCGACCTTCATCAGTTCCTTTTGCAGGAACGGCTCGCCGTAGTCCACGCCGATCATCTGGCCATAGTGCCGCGCCAGCCGATTCATCTCCGCTTCCAGCTGGTCGATGGCCAGGTACACTTTGCTTTTCGTTTCGCTCCTCTTGGGCCCGAATTGCGAGGCGAAGGCGAGGATGGCCTTTCGGCGCCGCTCGTATTGCGCAGTGATGTCCACGACGAAGGTCGGCCGCGCGTCGGCGTAGTAGGAGACGGAATACAGGATTTTGAAGGGGCGGTAGGCTTCGCCTTCAATAGGTAATTGTTTCAAGCCCGCGAGGAAGCAGCCTTCATAGCCGAGGGTTGAGGCGTGGTAATGGTCGGGGTGACGCGCTTCCCAATAGGGAAGGATAACCGTCTTCGGCCGGAGTTGCCGGATCATGGCCGCGAGCCGCAATTTGTGCTGGCGGCTTGGCTGGACGTCTGAATCGGGCACGCCGAGCGTGCCGCGCCATTTTACGGCGAGCAATTTCGCTGCACGGGCTGCTTCTTTCGCGCGGATCTCCGGCGTGCCGCGCGTCCCCATTTCGCCTGCGGTCAAATCGAGGATTCCGGTCTTGTATCCACGCTGCGCCATCTTCAGCAGCGTGCCGCCGCAGGTGAGTTCGACGTCGTCGGGGTGCGCGGCGATTGCCAATAGATCGAGATTCATCGGGCCTCCATTTGCCGTTGATTCTAACAGTTCAACGCATGGCGATGTTGAGGGGACGACGGTTTGCGAAACGAGGAGGAAGCCGGCGGCTTCGTGGGCTATGGTATCGTTCTCGATCATGTCGTCTGTTAAAAGCGGCGAGTCTTTAGTGGGTCGCGTTGCTCTTGTTACTGGGTCTGCGAAGCGCCTGGGGCGAGCGGTGGCGCTGCGCCTCGCGGAAGAGGGCGCCGACGTAATCATCCACCACCGCTCTTCAACATTGGACGCGCAGTCGGCGGTCGCCGAGATCGAGAAACTCGGTCGGCGTGCTACTGCTATCGCCGCCGATCTAGCCAGCGTTGCTGACATCAAGCGGCTCTTTGACGAAGCCGCAAAACAGTTTGGCCGGCTCGACATCCTCGTCAACAGCGCCGCCAATTTTCTTCCTGCGAGTATCGTTTCCACAACGGAAGAGATCTGGGACAGTTCACTCGATACAAACCTGAGAGCGCCTTTCTTCTGCGCGCAAGCGGCGGCGCCGTTCCTGCGGCGAACAAGAGGGACCATCATCAATTTCGCAGATACCGGCGGGCTGCTCGGCTGGCCGGGATACATTCCGCACTCCGTTTCGAAAGCCGGCGTCGTGATGCTGACGAAAGTGCTTGCGAAGGCGCTGGCGCCGGAAGTTCGCGTGAACGCCATCGCTCCAGGCACGATCACGATGCCCGGCGATCCGCCCGAATGGGAGGCGGACTTCGTCAAACTCGCTCCGCTTCACCGCACGGGCAAGCCATCCGACATCGCTGATGCTGCTTCCTACCTTGTGCACGCAGAGTTTCTTACCGGGCACACGCTGGTTGTCGATGGAGGGCGAACGATAGAATAGAGAAGTAAGGGGAGAAGTCGCGTTGAGAAAGAACCTTTCCCTGCCGCGCGACACAAAGTAAACCGCGAAGAATTGTGCAAGCTGACCCGCCACGGTGTATTCTATTCTGCTTATTGCGTGCATAAATCCGCCGCGCCTGGTGCGGGACATCCGGCAAATTGAAAGACGAGGGACCAACCGAAGTTATGGACAACGAAATATCGACCCAGCCCCATGGCATGGAAGACGTAGAGATTCAGGAATGGCTTGAGTCGCTGGATGCCGTTCTGGAATCCAGCGGACCTGAGGTGGCTGCGGAAATCCTGGAGCGGCTCCGTGCGCACGCCACGGTCAACGGCATCGACCTGCCGTTCAGCGCCAATACTCCGTACGCGAACACGATTCCCGCGCGCTTGCAGCCCCTTTTTCCCGGCGACCAGGAACTCGAGCGCCGCATCAAGAGTCTGATCCGCTGGAACGCACTGGCTATGGTGGTGCGCGCCAACCGCGTCGAGCACAACATCGGCGGTCACATTTCCACGTATGCTTCAGCGGCTACGCTTTACGAAGTGGGGTTCAACCATTTCTTCCGCGCGCGCAGCGAGGAATTCGAAGGCGACACGGTTTATTTTCAAGGGCACGCCTCGCCCGGGATGTACGCGCGTGCGTTTTTGGAAGGCCGGCTCAGCGCGCAGAAACTCGAAAACTTCCGTCGCGAGCTGAAGCCCGGCGGCGGGCTGTCCTCTTATCCGCACCCGTGGCTAATGCCCGATTTTTGGGAGTTCCCGACCGTTTCCATGGGCCTCAGCCCACTGATGGCGATTTATCAGGCGCGCTTTAATCGCTACCTCGAGGATCGCGGCATGAAGCCTGCCACGGACGCGAAGGTGTGGGCGTTCCTGGGTGACGGCGAGACCGACGAACCGGAATCCCTCGGGGCGATCACTCTGGCTTCGCGCGAAAAGCTCGACAATCTGATCTTTGTCATCAACTGCAATTTGCAGCGCCTCGACGGCCCGGTGCGCGGCAACGGACAGATCATTCAGGAACTGGAATCTGCGTTCCGCGGCGCTCGCTGGAACGTCATCAAGGTTTTGTGGGGAAGCGAGTGGGACCCCATCTTCGAACGCGACACCGAAGGCTTGTTGGTCAAGCGCATGGGCGAATTGGTGGACGGCGAATACCAGAAGCTGGTGGTTTCCTCCGGCGCGTACGTTCGCGAGCATTTCTTCGGCAGTGATCCGCGTTTGCTCCAGCTTGTCGAGCCGCTTCCGGACGAGGCGCTGCGCCGCCTGCGTCTTGGCGGGCACGATCCGCGCAAGGTTTATGCCGCATACAAAGCGGCCGTGGAACACAAGGGCTCTCCAACTGTGATTCTTGCGCGCACCATCAAAGGCTACGGCCTTGGCGAAGCGGGTGAAGGCAAGAACGTCACGCACCAGCAGAAGAAACTCAACGAAGACGAGTTGCGCGAGTTCCGCTCGCGCTTTGGCATTCCTCTGAACGACGAGGATTGCGTCGAAGTTCCGTTTTACCGGCCGGCCGAGGATAGCGTCGAAATTCAGTACCTGCGTGCGAGGCGCGAAGCGCTGGGCGGCTACGTTCCCAAGCGCAGCATTCGTTCGAAACCTCTCGCGGCCGACCACGATGATCTCTTCAAGGAATTCCTGGAAGGCAGCGACGGCAGGGAAGTTTCCACGACCATGGCGTTCGTGGGCATGCTTCGCAAAATGCTCAAGGATGCGGAGATCGGCAAGCTTGTCGTGCCCATCGTTCCAGACGAAGCCCGCACCTTCGGCATGGAATCGCTTTTCCGCACCGTCGGCATTTATTCCAGCGTCGGCCAGAAGTATGAACCCGTCGATGTAAATACGCTGCTTTATTACAAAGAAGCGAAAGACGGCCAGATTCTCGAAGAGGGCATCACCGAGGCGGGCTCCATGGCCTCGTGCATCGCCGCGGGTACGGCTTATGCTACCCACGGGATCAACACCATTCCGTTTTTCATTTACTACTCGATGTTCGGCTTCCAGCGCATTGCGGATTTCATCTGGGCTGCCGCGGACATGCGCATGCGGGGATTCCTCCTCGGTGGAACTTCAGGGCGCACCACTCTCGGGGGAGAAGGACTGCAGCACCAGGACGGCAACAGCCATGTGCTGGCGCTTCCCGTGCCAAACGTGAAAGCTTACGATCCCGCGTTTGCGTATGAAATCGCGGTCATCATCCAGGACGGCATTCGCCGCATGTATAAGGATGGCGAAAACGTCTTCTACTACATCACCGTCATGAACGAACCGTATGCCATGCCGGTCATGCCGGGTGACGTGAAGGACGGCATCCTGCGCGGGATGTACCGCTTCCGGCCTGCGCCAAACGCGAAGGCGAAGCTGCGCGCGCAATTGTTTGGAAGCGGCGCGATTCTCAACGAAGTGTTGCGAGCGCAGGAGATTCTCGAATCGAAGTACGGCGTAGCCGCCGACGTCTGGAGCGTGACCAGTTATAAGGAGCTTTATTTCGACGGCATCGAGTCCGAGCGTTGGAACCGTTTGCACCCGGGTGAAAAGGCGCGCGTGCCATACGTCACCAAATGCCTCGCGGACGCTCCTGGTGTGCTAGTCGCCGCTTCCGATTACCTGAAGACCCTGCCTAATATGGTCAGCAAATGGATGCCGCGGCGCCTGGCGTCACTCGGTACCGATGGCTTTGGGCGCAGCGAAGGCCGCGCCTCCTTGCGCGAGTTCTTCGAAGTCGATTCGCGTTTCATTACGCTGGCCACGCTGCACGAGCTTTTTGTGGACGGCAAGATCGAGCGCTCCGTCCTCGACAAAGCCATCAAGGACTTGGGCATCAACACCGACAAGCCAAATCCGGTGATCTCCTGACGCCGGTCCTTTAATGAATAGGGAATTAGTCTGCGGCGGGGCCTTGGCTCAAGCCAGTTTTTCCTGCGCCCTCGAGAATTTCTGCGGGCTTGATCCGTCCGGTGGCCAATTGCGCGATGAGTTCGCGATTCGCTGCCAAAAAATCGTACTCTCCGAGTTCTTTTGGCAAGACCCAGGCGATTTTCTCGAATTCGTAGGGCACTACGTCCGATTCCGTAATTGCCGCTGCAAAGAAGCGGATTTCAAGCTCCTCGGGCGTTCCAGCGTAGTGATGATGCACGCGGCCAATCTCAACGCTGCTCACCAGCGTCACCCCGAGTTCTTCCTGCAATTCCCGCGCGAGGGCAACCTCCGGCGACTCGCCGTCCCGGACCTTTCCACCGGGAAATTCCCACTTCAGGGAGGAAGTGTCGTTTTTCCGGCGCTGGCCGATCAGCAGCCGCCGGTCACTGCGCTCGATCACTGCCGCGACGACAGTCCTCATGTCTGTTCTCGCATTCGATTTTCGGGATGGAAGAGTTTGTAGAGTGCGCGCGCACCCTCGACCAGCGGAGGGCCTGGCGTGTTCAGCAATTCATCGCTGACCACATAAACGTTTCTGTTTCGAATCGCTGGCACATCTTTCCACGCCGCGACTTTATACGCCTGCTCCGGGTCTGCTTTCGAACCCGTTGCCGCCCAAGCGAGCACAATCACCTCTGGTACAGCAGCGGCCACCTGCGCCTCGGTGATCTTCTCGCCGGCCGTAAGAACCATCTCGCCGCCGCAGAGGTTCACCAACTCCGCTACCCAGGGCGGGGAAGAGATTCGCGGATTCGGCCACGCTTCGCAATAGACGCGCACCGGCTGTTTGCTTCGCCGCGCCTTTTTCTCGATTTCCGAGAACGCATGATGCATGTTGTTCACCAGCTGCTCGGCAGCGGCCGCTCCTTGCGTAATCCCGCCCAACAAGCGAATGTCCGCTTCAATATCAGCAAGCGTCCGCGGGTTCATGGCCAGAAAGGGGAATGGCTGCTCGAGGAATTTAGCGACCGTCTCCTGCTTGTACGGCACGGAACCGATCACCAATGTAGGCTTCAGCCGCAGAATCTGATCCACCGACTCCATGTGCCAGCAATCGCCAACCTTCGGCAGTTTGCCGACCGGCGCGACATCGGCGCACCACTTGGTTACGCCGACCAGGGCGCGCTTCGCCCCAATGGCGCACAAAATCGAGGTCGCGCTGGGGGCCAGAGAAACAATGCGCAATGGTGCTCGCCGATTCACTTTCATGGTTACCGGAAGAGCATAGCAGACAGCCGTGTGTCTCGTGGTTCGCGACGTGGATTGACTCCGCTTCACGAGTATGTTGCACTGCATTGCTTAATTTACGGAGGACAATTGTGCGTTTTCATCTCCTTGCTCTCGGCTTGATTCTGCCGCTCGCAACTCTTGCGCAGGCTCCATCTTCCCCGTCCAAGTCCGAAGTCGTCCAGTACCACGCCACCATTGGCACCGTGAAATACGTCTTCGGCGTCGCTCCGCCCGTTGCACGACTCAAGCCCGGCAACATCCTCGATGCGAACTCCTTGGACTGTTTCGGCAATGCGCTGCAAAAACCAGGCGATACCTTTGCACTCGTCAAAGGAGATAACCCGCTCACCGGTCCTTTCTATATCGAAGGTGCGGAACCCGGCGACACGTTGGTTGTTCATATCCTCGACCTGCAGGTCGATGGCAAACAGGGAGTAGGCACGTTTTCACCGGGCTTCGGAGCCATCAACGCCACGCATTACACACCGATGCTCGAAAAAGAAGCGCTGCCGGAAAAAATCTGGTTTTATCCGATCGATCATGCGGACCACACGGCGACGTTCCAAGCCCTCGATTCCAACTACAAGGTGAAAATTCCGTTGCATCCTTTTCTTGGCTGCATCGGTGTGGCGCCCGCCAACGGAGAAGCGCGCAGCTCCATCGTGCCCGCGGAATTCGGCGGCAACATGGACGCACCGGAAGTTTCTGTCGGAAATACCCTCTATCTGCCCGTGAACGTCGCTGGAGCGCTGTTTTACTTTGGTGATGGCCACGCCGCCATGGGCGACGGCGAAATTGCAGGCAGCGCCATCGAAGTTCCCATGAAGGCTCGGCTGCAATTCGATCTCGTGAAAGGAAAACACACGGGCTGGCCGCGCTTCGAAAACGAAAAAGAAATCATGGCCGCGGGCATCTACCGCCCCGTGGATGACGCGGTGCGGATCGCCTTCACCGAGCTGGTAGGCTGGATTCACGCCGATTATGGCCTCTCGGAACTCGATGCCTATGAGCTGCTTTCGAAAGTCGGCAAAATCCATCTCACCGAGATGGTCGATCCGAACTACGTCGTGGTTGCCTCCGTAGAGAAAAAGTTTTTGCCCCCAAAGAAATAGATTTTTGTGGGGAGGGCATTCTCATGTTCTTTCTGCTCCCTGTGAACTCTTTGTCTCTGCGTTAAGTTTTCTTGCTTTATGACGGATTGCAGTTCTGGCACTGCCTTTGGGATACTTTTAGGAATGTTCAGTGAAGCCGTTCTCGATCACTTTCGCAACCCTCGAAACGCCGGCGAGCTTCCCGGCGCCACCGCCACCATCGAGGTAAGCAATCCCGTCTGCGGCGACATCCTCAAACTCTCCGCTCGCATTGTGGACGGCCGTATTTCGGAAGCACGTTTTCTTTGCCGCGGCTGCACCACTTCCATTGCCTGCGCTTCCATCCTAACGGAGAAGCTCATCGATTGTACGATGGCGGGCGCCCGCATCATAACCGCCGGCTCTCTCTCTGAATCCCTCGGCGGCCTTCCAGCGACTACCTTTCATGGCGCGCAACTCGCCGCCGACGCCGTAACGGAGCTGCTGCGAAAGCTCGGTTCGGCCCGTCGCTAGTCCGCGGGACGGATCGCCTTGTTCATTGTTTCGGGGTCGTTCAGATTCAGGACGCAGCCCTCTTCGTTCGTTTGTACTTCTTCGACCTCTCCCTTGTGCGCCCACACCACCGCCCGCGCGCCGGTTTCAAGCGGCGCGCGAAGCAGTTCGTCATACAAGGATGCGGCAAAAAGAACCGGATGGCCGCGCCGTCCCTCATAGACGGGTAGGACAATGGGTTTCTTAGTCGTGTAAAACTGTTCGATCAAATCCTGCACCAGCGCGCTGCTAATGAGAGGGTGATCGATCAGGCAGAGCAGGATTCCGTCGGTTCCCGGCGGCAAGCTTCGCAGCGCCGCCTGAATCGAACTCAACTGTCCTTTTTCCCATTCGTGATTGATTACGATCTCATCGACTTTGAGGTTCACCGCCTTTGCGATGGGCTCCGCGTGCGCGCCTAGCACAACCCTTCTCACGCCAATTTCCCGGTGCGAAGTCACTTCCAGCAGATGTTCGAGGAAGGGCCGTCCCTGGAAGGGAACTAGAGCCTTCGGCGAGCCCATTCGGCTTGAGGCCCCGCCGGAGAGGATGACGGCGGCCAGCATGTGCTCCCTTTCAGCGCTCGCCCGTCTGGAGAACGGGCGAAGCGTGCGCTTCGTATTTCAATTTCTTATGCGCGGCAGTCGCCGCATTCCGCCGTACCGCCACCAGTTCCGCAGCGATGCTGACGGCAATCTCTTCCGGCGAGAGCGCGCCAATCTCCAGCCCCATCGGCGCGTAGACGCGTTCGAACTCTTCCGGCTTGTAACCTTCGTTCTCCAGCGCCCTGTACACGGATAAAACTTTGCGTTTGCTTCCGATCATCCCGACGTAGCGCGCTTCCGTCCGCACCGCCCAGGCCAGCACACGCATGTCTTCTTTGTGTCCGCGCGTCACGATCACCAGGTAGCTGGCCGCGTTCGGATGAATTTTCTCAAACGCGTCCTCGTAACTTGTGTGGATCTCCTGCGCCATCGGAAAGCGCTCTTGGTTCGCAAATGTTTCGCGGTCGTCCACTACTCCGATGCCGAAGCCCGCCGCCGTGGCCGCCTTTGCCACCGCCATGGAAACGTGCCCACCCCCAAAGACGTAGAGCATCGGCTGCGGCAGAATCGGTTCGACGAAGACTTCCAGAGTTCCGCCGCAAATTAATCCGTTGTCGTACTTCGCCTCATTATTTAGATTGAAGACCATCTTGCGCGGGGCTTCCTTCTGCATCACTTCCTTCGCCGCTGCCCAGACCTCCGCCTCCACGCAACCGCCGCCAATCGTTCCCGCGATCGAGCCGTCCTCGCGCACCAGCATCCGCGAACTCTCATAGCTCGGGATCGAGCCGTTCGTGTGCACGATCGTGGCCAGCGCCGCGCGCCGCCCGGCCCGCCTCATCTTCACTATCTCTTCAAACAGGTCCACGTCTTGCCTCAGTCCTCAGCCTACGGCGCAGCATGCTCACTGTCAATGCGCCCTGCTTTCTGGACACTCCTTCGCCTGAATGCTACCTTTCGAAGCCTGAATGATAGGTCGGAGGCTTAATGAAAGCGATTGTCTTTAATGCGCATGGCGGTCCCGAAGTGTTGAAATACACGGGCGCCCCCGATCCCGCCATTCGCCCGAACCAAGTCCTCGTACGCGTTAGGGCTTGTGCGCTAAACCATCTCGATCTTTGGGTCCGCCGTGGCATCCCTGGCGTGCCGATCCCGCTTCCACACATTCCCGGCAGCGACGTTTCCGGTGAAATTGCCCAGATCGGCGCGGATGTCACCACCGTGCGCGTTGGCCAGAAGGTTGTCCTCGCCCCCGGAGTAACCTGCGGCAAATGCGCCGCCTGCGTCTCCGGCCAGGACAATCACTGCCGCTACTTCACCAATCTCGGCTACTTGATCGACGGCGGCTGCGCCGAATTCGTCCGCGCTCCAGAAGTAAATTGCCTGCCGTATCCGGAAAACCTGACCTTTGAAGAGGCCGCCTCGATTCCGCTTGTCTTCCAAACCGCTTGGCACATGCTGCTTGCCCGGGCCGAGTTGCAGCCCGGTGAGGATGTTCTCATTCTAGGGGGAGGAAGCGGCGTCGGCACCGCCGCCATTCAAATCGCCAAATTCTTCGGCGCGCGTGTCATCGCCACTGCCAGCTCCGATGAAAAGCTACAAAAAGCAAAGCAACTCGGCGCCGACCATCTCATCAATCACAAAACTCAGAAAATCCGCGATGAAGTCCGCCGCATCACGAGCAAGCGCGGTGTCGACGTCGTCTTTGAACACGTCGGGACGGCCACCTGGGACGACAGCTTCGCCAGTCTCGCCCCCGGCGGCCGCCTGGTAACTTGCGGCGCCACCACCGGCTACGATGCCAAGGTCGACCTCAGGTTTCTCTTTAGCCGCCAGCTTTCGCTACTCGGCTCTTACATGGGCACCAAGTCCGAGCTCCACAGTGTTATGCGCCTCGTGGCCTCTGGACGCTTCAAGCCCATCGTCGACCGCATCTTCCCCCTGGCCGCCTGCGCCGAAGCCCACGCTTATCTTGAATCCAGCTCGCAGTTCGGCAAAGTCGTCCTTCGCGTTTGAGTTATCGAACGTTTCCCGACGTGCGCAAACCAACTGATGCGGACTCAGCACGCCTGCGTTTCAAGTCCAATCGCCCCGTCTGCTTTAGCTGGCTTGTAACTCAGATTGCGGGTGTCATTCCATGAGGCCTCAGGCCGTCAGGCCTCTGAAGCAAATGCGCCGAGCGCTGGTTTGTCGGATAGCAGACCGCGCCGGTCCTCCAACTGCAGTTTGCTGAGTATGTTTGAAACATGAAATTTTACCGTTCGTTCAGAAATGCTCAGCGCGCTGGAAATCTCTTTATTCGTTAAACGCCGCATAAGCAATTGCAAAACCTGTCCCTCGCGCGCGGTCAGAGAATGGCCCGGCAGAAGTTGCACGTCCAGCAGCATTTTTGCCTGCTTAACGAACGCCACCAGAATTTCGGGAGGCACCCACGGCTGTCCTCCCAGGACTGCGCGGATTGCGAGCGGTAATTCCGTCTGCCAGGTCTTGTGCAGTTCCACGAAACCGTCTATGCCCCAATAAAAGAGCCGGGTTTTCTCCGCATGGTTCCCGTTTTCCGGCGAAAGAAGCGCTAGAAACTTACTGCCGGGTGACGAGGCACGGCACCGCTCCGCCAGCCGGCCTAAATCGGTTCGCAAAGAACAGCCATCCAGAAGGAAAAGACGAGGGGAATTGCTCTGGCTGACAGCCTCAGCCTCGTTCAGAGCCGGAGGCAAGACATCAATGCGAAAATCTTTTGCGCGCGCAAGGATTTTCTCCACTGCGCGCGTTAGAAGTGGGTGTGAACTCACTACTTGGACGGCGATAGCCACTCGCGTTTGGCCCTGCGCATGCACCACTTGCTCTGTGCAGGCTGGGCGGAGCCTATCGATCTTCTGTAGTCCCTGGACCAGAGAAGCGCGAGGAATATAACGCTAATCCCGGTAAATGCAACTGTTTTTTTTCGAACAGGTAGAATTGATTTCATACTGTACGGATTCGGAAATGCTCCACCGAGCGAAGCTTGCAATCGCCTGCGGTCCTTCCGCTTTTCTTTTGCTGTACTTCCAATAGCCCCACAGGGACAGGAAAAGTTGCACCACGATTCTCGGCGGAGACCGTTGCGGCCCGGAGTTTCTAGGGCTACCCTCCCGCGCGCTCGATCGTTCGGTAAGCGGTGCCCAAGGAGTTCCACAACGGTCACCGGTTGGAGATTTCTTCGAAGTGCAGGCGCCGGGACAACCCCGGATGCTGCTGAAGTCTGTCCAAATAAGGGAGCGACAATGAAAACAGTGAAACTTGCTTCAATTCTCGCATTCTTGGTGGCGTCATTCTTTCCCGGAATGGCACTGGCCCAGAGCGACCCAGGTGTTCAGGGTGGGCCGGCGCGTGCCGGATCGCCACTCGCTTCTGTCAATTCAAGCGACGGCACCCTGCAATTTTTCCAGAACGGTCTGGCCCGCTTTCAGGATGTAGAGTCCGTCAAGAACAGTCCCACCGGCAACAACGGTCTAGGGCCCCGCTTTAATTTCGTCTCGTGCTCCGGATGCCATCTTCAGCCTGCCGTCGGCGGTACTGGTCCCGCCACCAACCCCCAATTCCAGGTCATCGCCAACGGATTCGTGAGCGGCTCCACCAACACCATCCCATCGTTCATCACCGCCAACGGCCCCACGCGGGAGGCTCGTTTCCCCTTCTTCTTCGACGCTAACGGAAACCCCAATCCGAACGCGCCCAACGGAGGCGTAGAAGATTTGTTCACCGTCTCCGGCCGCTCCGATGCCGGAAGCTGCAGCCTGCAGCAGCCCAGCTTTGCCTTGGCGCAACAGACCAACAACATCATTTTTCGCATTCCCACGCCGACCTTTGGCACGGGGTTGATAGAGAACGTGGACGACTCCACCCTGTTGAACAATCAGGCGGCCAATGCCAACAACAACTTGGGAATCAGCGGCACCTTCAACCACAACGGCAATGACGGCACCATCAGCCGCTTTGGCTGGAAGGCGCAGAACAAGTCGCTGGAGTTGTTTGCTGGCGAGGCCTACAACGTGGAAATGGGTATCAGCAATGAGATTTTCACGCAAGATCGTCCTCTTCCGGGAGAGGACTTGCACACAGGGCTCCCAACGAGCTGTCTGAACCTCAGCGGGAGCGGCTACCCGGAAGACACAACCAATTTCGCGACCAAGGCCGGCTCGGACCAGTTTGCAACCAACGCTTCCATCCCCAGTGACACGGTAATGTTCGCGATGTTCATGCGCTTGCTGGCTCCCCCGACACCTTCGACCACCACTCCGGGTGGCGCGACCTCGATTGCAAACGGGCGCCGGCTGTTCAGCGCCATCGGCTGCGCCACCTGTCACACGCCGACGCTTAGCGGCACACAAGCGTCAAACTTCACGAGCTCGCTGAGCAATGCTCCGGTGAATGCCTTCTCCGATCTGGAGATCCATCACATGGGTACCGTATTGGCGGACAACGTCTCACAGGGCGGGGCTGGCGGCGACCAATTCCGCACCGCTCCGCTGTGGGGCCTCGGTCAGCGCATCTTCTTGCTGCACGATGGCCGCACCACTAACCTGCTTGCCGCAATCGAAGCCCACGAGGCCAACGGCTCGGAAGCCACGCAAGCGGAGTCCAACTTCGACCTCCAACTGACCGCCAGCCAGCAGCAGGACATCCTCAACTTCCTGCGCTCGCTTTAATCCTTTGCCACAGCTTCTCCCGGGCGAGACGTCAGCGTGCCTCGCCCGGCTTTTTCGCTTCCGGAAAGCGGCGTCCTGAATATGCCTGCTAAATTCTCGCGTTCCCTGGTACTTCTTGCTTTATCGATGTCCCTGCTTCCCCTGGCGCGGAGCGCCCCTCAAAGCGGCGGCGACTTTTCCAACAATCCGGAGGCTAAGAAGCTGCCGACGGGAGTTCTCCTAGTCAGGGGTGCTTGGTCGAGTGCTAGCGATTCCGTGACTCCTCTCCCGGAAGGCGGGAGAGTCGCCAATAACGTGTACAACAACCCGTATTTCGGTCTTACCTACGCTTTTTCTCCGGACTGGACCGAAAAGTACAGCGGCCCGCCTCCGTCGGACAGCGGCTACTACGTTCTTGCGCAAATCAGGCCCGCGGACACATTCAAGGGGACAATTCGCGGCAGTATCCTGATCGCCGCGCAGGATCTGTTCTTCACGTTTACCCCGGCCAGGAATGCGCTGGAGCTGGTCAATCACAACAAGGACAAATTGAACGCGGAATACATAGTGGAACAACCGCCTACGCTGGTCACGACGGCCAGCCATTCCTTCGTCCGCTTTGACTACGGTTCGCCCGTGGCGGAGGTTCATTGGCACGTGCTGGCAACGCAAATTCGCTGCCACATGGTCCAATTCGTCTTCACCAGCCGCGACATCAAGCTAATGCAAGCCCTCATCCAGGAAATGGACAAGATGAACTTGCCGGCTGAAGCCGGTCCCATTTCGGGGAGAGGTGGCGGTGATGTCCCGGCGTGTATCAAGGATTACGCCAGCGGCGAAAACGTAATGGAAAGAGTTGATCCGGTCTTTGCCGAGCGCAGATTCAATCCTGTTCCGGTCCGTATCATCATCGACAAAGAAGGCAAGGTAAAGCACATTCATTTTCTCAGTGCCTTTCCCGATCAGGCAAAAGCCATTACGGATGCCCTCTCGCAATGGAGATTCAGGCCTTACCTCCGCGATGGAAAACCCGTGGAGGTTGAAACCGGCATCATGTTCGGACGTGCGCCACGACTGGCGACACTCCCATCAATAAATGCGGAAACCGAATGATGAACCGTCCTCTTTGTTCCAAAGGATTCTGCCGGCTGGGGCTTCTACCGGCACTGGCTCTGATGTTGTGTTTTTCAACAGCCGCACTGGGCGCGAACAGCATCCGTGGCTCGGTCCGTAATCAGAGCCGCGGTGAACCGGCTGCCGGGGATGATGTGATCCTTGTCCGGCTGGATGGGGGAATGCAGGAGGAGGCTCGCGCTAAAACTGACGCACAAGGGGCGTTTATCCTCGATGTGCAACATCCTGGCAAACCATACTTGGTGCGCGTGTTTCATCAGGGGGTCAGCTATGATCAGCAGGTTTCCGCCGGCCAGGCTCTTTCTATTCAAGTGTTCGACGCCGCGCCTCAAGTGCGGGGCATAACCGGCACAATCGAAATCCTTCGCACCGGAACCAACGGAAATCTGCTTCACGTCTCTGACATGGTGGAGATCGAGAACGCTTCCAGCCCTCCTCTGACGCAGGCCGGTGAGCGCCCATTTGAAGTGTATCTGCCGGCAAATGCCAGGATTGATTCTGTCCTCGCCGCAGGACCGGGGAAGATTGGCGTGATGATTTCCGTCGCGCCGGTGCCTGGCGAGCATGGACACTACACGGTGAGTTTCCCCTTGCGGCCGGGAGCAACCAAGTTTGCTTTCAACTATGACCTGCCATACGAAGGCCATGTCGCGTTTCAAACGAGGCATGCGTACCCGCTGCAGCAGTTGGCTGTCATGATTCCGCCGGCCATGAAATTCTCATCGCGCTCACCGGCCTTCGAGCTCCTTGCAACTGGCAACAACCGCTATCAAGTCCACGCAGCCAACCAATTAAAGGCAGGGGAAGGCCCGGAGTTTGAAGTCTCGGGACCCGGAGCCCTTCCGCCTGTCGGTGATCGGGCTCCATCCCATCAGGTTTTTCAGTCCCCCGCGTCTCCCAATCCAACGCAATCTCCTCCGGCCCGCGTCGCGGTGCCTTCTTCGGCCATTATCGCTTCGCACTTGAAGCAAACCCAGCCACCTTCGCAATCGTTCGTCCTAGGCGGAGTAACTTCCGTTCTTCTTGCTGCCTGTGCTCTCCTGGTTTGGCGCGCGCGCAAAGAACGGAGCTTCTCTGCCGCACAATCAGTTGCACAACGGGCCCGTCAAGCCATCCGTCCCGAGCCTGACTGGAAACTCTAAGGCAAGAAAAGTCACAACGCGAATCCGACAAATTACGCCGGCGTCGAAGCCAGCTACCAATTCGGCAAAGTCGTCCTTTTGTCTGCGCTCAATACGACGATCCTCCCGCGCATCTTCGCCAAGTCGTCTTCACCTGTACCGATGGCCAGCAATTGGGGCAGCTAGCTTAAGTACCATTGACGACGCTTTAACATTCGAATAATTTTCTCCAGATTTTCCCCGGGTCCAACTCACCCAACTCTAGTTCCTCCCGGCTGTCGGAATCACTTTCGGAATGTTCTAGATTCGGAGGTCCACGTGATGTGGTCCAAGCGACCGATACTCCGCGTGTGTCTACTCACAAGCACAGCCCTGGCGCTTGCCACTAGTGATAACTCACATCCGGCGTGAGATTTCCCGTTTGCTAGAAGGATGGCTGTTTGGAAGTGCGCCAAACAAGAGGGGATAGTGCGCTTCTCAAGCGAAGGAGATCAGGAATGAAAACAACAAAGCTCGCATCGGTTGCCGCAATCTTATCGGCGTTTTTCTTTCCGGAAATGGCGTTTGCCCAAACCGATCCAGGAGTACGCAGCAACACAGGAGTAAACGCGGGCCAGCCGTTTGCTTCCGTCAGCGCCAGTCCAAACGACTTGGCCTTCTTCCAAACCGGACTCGGGCAGTTCAACGAGCACCAAACCGTTACCGGAAACAACCCTGGTCTGGGACCACGGTTCAACATGGACTCGTGCGGGGCGTGTCATTCGCAGCCGGCCCCGGGCGGAACTAGCCCCGCCTCGGGTATCTTCCCCAATGTGGGATCGAACCCCCAGAGCCAGGTGATCGCCAACGGGCTCGTAAATGGCAACACCAACACTATCCCATATTTCGTCCACGCCAATGGCCCGGTCCGCGAGGCCCGGTTCCCATTCTTCTTTGACCAATTCGGCAATCCCAACCCGAACGCACCCAACGGGGGAGTAGAAGACCTCTTCACGGTCTCCGGTCGGACTGACGCCGGCAGTTGCAGCCTGCAGCAGCCCAGCTTTTATACTGCGAGGGTGACAAACAACATCATCTTCCGCATTCCCACACCGGTGTTTGGAACGGGACTGATGGCAAACATTGACGACTCGACCCTGCGGGCCAATCGCGCGGCCCAGGCAAACAATCGTCTTGGCGTCGGCGGTGCGTTCAATCATAACGGAAACGATGGCACCATCAGCCGTTTTGGCTGGAAGGCCCAGAACAAGTCGCTGATGATCTTCGCCGGTGAGGCTTACAACGTGGAAATGGGCATCTCCAACGAACTGTTTACGCAAGATCGGCCGCTGCCGGGTGAGGACCAATTGGGAAGCGGGCTTCCGTCCAACTGCCTGAACCTTGCTGGGATCGGCTACCCCGAGGACATTACTCACTCCGATGGCACCACCGCCTCCACCGTCACCAGTGACGTCGGGCTGTTCAATACGTTCATGCAATTCCTGGACCAGCCCACGCCCTCCGCTACCTCGCCGGGAGGAGCAACCTCGATCACTAACGGCCGCAGGCTCTTTAGCGCCATCGGCTGTGCCATTTGCCATACGCCTTCCCTCACCACCCAGGCCTCCAAGTTGACGCCTGGTTTGGGCAACGCTACTGCCAACTTGTTCTCTGACATAGAAATCCATCATATGGGCGTAGGCTTGGCGGACAATGTCTCCCAGGGCGGCGCTGGTGGAGATCAATTCCGCACCTCTCCGTTGTGGGGTTTGGGACAGCGCATCTTTTTCTTGCATGATGGTCGTACCACCAATTTATTGGGGGCAATCCAAGCTCACCAGAGCAACGGTTCCGAAGCCACGCAGGTCGAAGATAACTTTGATTTACTTTCACCCAGCCAGCAGCAGGACCTGCTGAACTTCCTGCGCTCGTTGTAATTCTTTACAACAACTCTTCCGGGCGAGACACGGAAATGTCTCGCCCGGTCTTTTCCTATGGGAGACTCCGGGGTTTAAATATGCATCCTAGATTCTCGCGTTCCCTGCTAGTTCTTGGTTTTTCCATTTCTCTCATTGCCCGCGCACAGGGCGCCCCTCAGAGCGGAGGCGATTTTTCCAACAATCCCCAACCGAACGCGCTCCCGTCGGATGTCATTCTGGTCAAGGGCGCCTGGTCGAGTGCCAGCGATTCGGTGACTCCTGTCCCTGAAGGCGGGAGAGTGGCAAACAATGTCTTTAGCAACCACTATTTTGGTCTCACTTATGCACTCTCCCCCGATTGGATCGAGAAGTACAGCGGCCCGCCTCCTTCGGACAGCGGTTACTACGTACTCGCGCAGATCCGGCCCGCGAACACATTCAAGGGGACAAGCCGAGGCAGTATTTTAATCGCCGCCCAGGACCTGTTCTTCACGCTCACACCGGCCGGGAACGCGCTGGAGCTGATCAATTACAACAAGGAAAGTCTGGACGCGGATTACAAGGTGGAACAACCGCCGACGCTTATCAGGGTCGCCAACCATTCCTTCGTCCGCTTTGACTACGGTTCGCCCGTTGCCGAGTTGCACTGGCGCGTCCTGGCCACTCAAATCCGCTGTCACATGGTCCAGTTCGTCTTTACCAGCCGGGACACCAAGCTCGTTGAGAGTCTCATGGAGGAGACGAGCAAAATGACCTTGCCTGCAGAGGCCGGTCCCATTTCGGGGAAGGGCGGTGGTGATGTTCCTGTGTGCATCAAGGATTACGCAAATGGCGAAAACGTAATGGAAAGAGTTGATCCGGTCTTTAGCGAGCGCAGATTCAATCCTGCTCCCGTCCGGATCATCATCGATAAAAAAGGCAAGGTAAAACACATTCATTTTCTCAGCGCATTTCCCGATCAGGTAAAAGCCATTACAGACGCCCTGTTTCAGTGGCAGTTCAGACCATACCTGCGCGACGGAAAGCCTGTGGAAGTAGAAACCGGAATCATGTTCGGACGCGCCCCACGCCCGGCCACACCCCCCGCATCTCAAGCCGTAAACGAATGATCGATCTTCTCCTTTTCGTCAAGGAATTTTGCCCGCCGCGGATGCTCCCGGTCCTCACCCTGCTCGCGTGTTTTTCAACCGCGGCACTGGGCGCAAACGACATCACCGGCTCAGTCCGCAATCAGAGCCGCGGCGAACCAGCTGCCGGCGATGAGGTGATTCTTGCTCGGCTGGACAAAGGAATGCAGGAGGAGTCGCGCGCGAAGACCGATTCACAAGGGGCGTTTACCCTCTATGCTCAACATCCTGACAAACCGTACCTTGTGCGCGCGATTCACCAGGGCGTCAGCTATGATCAGCAGGCTTCCGCCGGTCAGGCTCTCTCAATCCAAGTGTTCGACGCAGCCACACATGTGCAGGGCATAACCGGCACTATCGAAATCCTGCGCACCGGAACTGTTGGAAACTTGCTTCACGTTTCCGACATGGTCGAGATTAAGAACGAGTCCAGCCCGCCTTTGACGCAGGTGGGTGAGCGCACATTCGAAGTGTATTTGCCGGCAAATGCCAAGATTGATTCTGTCCTGGCCGCAGGCCCAGGGAAGATGAGCGTGATAATTTCCGCGGCGCTCGTGCCCGGCGAACCAGGACACTACGCGGTGAATTTCCCCTTGCGGCCCGGAGCAACCAAGTTTGCCTTCAACTACGACCTGCCTTACCGTGGCCATGCCGCGTTTCAAACAAGGCATGCGTATCCGCTACAGCAGATGGCGGTCATGATCCCGCTGGCCATGAAATTCTCATCGCGCTCACCGGCCTTTAGGATCCTCTCAATCGGCAACAGCCGCTATCAAGTCCACACAGCAAATCAATTACAGGTAGGGGAAGGGCCAGGGTTTGAAGTCTCTGGAAACGGAGCGCTTCCGCCGCTCGGAGATCAAGACAAAACGCCGGCGCGGTCGCAATCTCCGGCGGTCCCTAATCGAGTCGTATCGCCTCCGGATCGTGGCGCTTTGCCTTCTCTAGCCAACATCGATACACGTTTGAAGCAGACTGAGCCACCTTCGCAATCGCTCGTCTTGGGCGGAGTAACTTCTGTTCTTCTCGCTGCATGCGTTCTCTTGGTTTGGCGCGCGCGCAAAGCACGGAGCTTCTCCGCCGCACAAACAGTTGCACCACGTCAAGGCAACCGCCCCCAACCTGATTGGAAACTCTAATATAAGAAATGTTTCATCTTGAGGTCACGCACAATTTGTCTCCAAGCGTTCCGTGTGCGAAAATAGCCCAGACGGAAAACCATGAGCACATCACTCGGCAAGCACGCCACACTGACAAAACCCGACGATTTCGGGAATCTCCTCGCGGATGAAGGCATCATCTTCACGACTCTCGATAAGGCCGTGAACTGGGCCCGCAGGAGCTCCATTTGGCCGCTTGGCTTCGGCTTGGCCTGCTGCGCCATCGAGATGATGTCCATGGCCGCTGCGCGCTTTGACCTCGCTCGCTTCGGCGCCGAAGTTTTCCGCCCCTCGCCCCGCCAGGCCGATCTGATGATCGTCGCCGGCCGCCTCTCGCAAAAAATGGCTCCCGTCATCCGCCAGCTTTACGATCAAATGCCCGAGCCCAAGTGGGTCATCTCTATGGGCGCTTGCGCCACCTCCGGCGGCGTCTTCAATAATTACGCCATCGTGCAGGGCTGCAATCAGGTCATCCCCGTCGACGTCTACGTCCCCGGCTGCCCGCCGCGCCCCGAAGCCGTTCTCTACGCCATTCTTCAGCTCCAGAAGAAGATCGACAATGAGAAGGGTTCCTTCAAGCGCGCGCTGAACCTTTCCTGATCCTTGCTCGTCGCCCCTCACCAACCTGGCATGCGACCGAAATTATTCTCGATGAAAACAAGATTCCCCGTGCATCCTGCCGCGCTGGTTCCCATTCTTCTTGCCGCGGCGCTCCTCGCGCTCAGTTGCGGCGGAGGCGCGACGCTTCAGCCTCCTCCTCCGGCGAGCTACAAACTTTCATGGAACGATGAGTTCAACGGTGCAGATGGATCTTCCCCGGATGCGTCCAAGTGGACCTACGACACCGGCGTTGGCGGCAACGGCTGGGGCAACAACGAGCTCGAGACCTACACCAATCGCACGCAGAACGCTCAAATCAAGGGCGGCAACCTCGTCATCACCGCCGTGAAGGAAACCTACGCCGATCCCTCCGATGGCGTCACCCGAAATTACACATCAGCTCGTCTCAAAACTCAGGGCCTCTTCAGCCAAGCCTATGGCCGCTTCGAAGCCCGCATCAAGATCCCCGCGGGGCAGGGAATGTGGCCCGCTTTCTGGATGCTTGGCAATGACATCAGCTCCGTCGGCTGGCCGAAGTGCGGCGAAGTCGACATCATGGAAAATATCGGCAAGGAGCCGGACACCGTCCACGGTTCGCTGCATGGCCCGAGCACCATCGGCCATACGAGCGACACCACCGCGCCCTTCAGCCTGCCCGCCGGCCAGAAATTTGCCGATGACTTTCACCTCTACGCGGCCGAATGGGAACCTGGCACCATCCGCTTTTACGTCGACTCCACTCTCTACGCCACATTCAACTCGTC
>Ga0207086_1003_pt1 | contig 74302 bp, 63 predicted proteins | sample Alteio_BWMinHeat_54_FD_153540 | JGI IMG/M metagenome (GOLD analysis project Ga0207086, IMG submission 153540) | Enriched cells from forest soil in Barre Woods Harvard Forest LTER site, Petersham, Massachusetts, United States -... | ecosystem: Environmental > Terrestrial > Soil > Temperate forest >... | reverse complement strand
AAGCGATCCTATCCCAAGAGATGTATCGCGGACAGATGATGAAGGCGGATCCAATATTAGTGCTGGAGTGGTGCTTGCCGCTGCCACTAGCGGCTCTGCATCTGCTCCATCAAGGAAAGTCGCGGATGGCGCAAAGAAGAGTCCTCCGGTTACGGGTCGGCTGAAGTCGAGCAGGCGGTCATAGTTGCCAGGCGGACGGCCAACGAACATATTCTCAAGCATTAGCTCAGTAATACGCGGGGTACGACAGTAGCCGATGAAGTAAGTGCCAAACTCGCCGCGGCCAGGTTGTCCGAAGGGCATGTTGTCCCGCAGAATTTTGAGCTCTTTTCCATTTTCAACGGTTATTCTGCGGCGAAGATCCAAGGTATCCGCGACGGAAGCAGCAATCCGCTCATGAAGCTTCCCGCTGACGTGCGGGATTATCCGGATGCGGTTGCGCATGCGCTGAGCCAACTGCGTCTCGTCGGCGTGAACGGACCCTATTCGGTCTTACTCGGGGCCAAAGCATATACAGAGCTCGCGGAGACCCGCGATCACGGCTATCCGGTCCTTGAGCATGTCAAGCGGATCGTCGATGGCAATATCATCTGGGCTCCAGCTATCGAGGGTGCATTTGTCCTGAGCACGCGAGGAGGCGATTTTGAGCTCAACATCGGGCAGGACGTCTCCATTGGCTATCTCAGTCACACCGACACTGCCGTGCGGCTTTACCTTCAGGAGACGTTCACGTTTCGCGTCCTGACAGGCGAGGCATCGGTCGTGCTTGCACCTTCCGATTAGCCCCACGTGCCCAACGAAACAGATGAGTCTGCTATGGCCGACATCAATAAGGCCATCGCGTTTACTCTGCGAAATGCCGCTAGCAGTTTTGCCGTTTCAGGCGTATGATGTTTCACCGAGTGACGGTCTTCTTCATAGGGTTGTGGAAGCGAGAACTGCAAAGGTTTCCGTTTCCTCCTCCTGCAGAGAGCGCGCCGTGTCCCAGAGCCTGACACACAGCTACCGCTGTCCGGCGTCCGCCCCGCTCCACACTTCTGAATGCCACTCTAGCTGCAACTGCGTCTTCTAAGGAGTTGCTATGAGAGTCTTTGATCCCGTATCGTTCATTTTGTGTAAGAAAGGCACAGACATATGGTCCGTGCCGTCCGATGCGACCGTTTATGATGCCATGCAAATGATGGCAGACAAGGATGTGGGTGCGCTGCTGATCATGGACGGAAGCCAGCTCGTGGGTGTTGTCTCGGAGCGGGACTACGCACGCAAAGTCATTCTTCAGGGCCGTTCGTCAAAGGAAACGCCGGTGCGCGAGATCGCAACGGAGACGATGACTACCATTCCCCCGGAATGCTCGGTCGACGAAGCTATGCGCCTCATCACGACACACCGGATTCGCCATCTTCCAGTAGTCCGCGATGGTAAGGTACATGGCATGATCTCCATCGGAGACCTTGTGCAATGGATCTCCTTTGCGCAGGATCAGACGATCGAACAACTTGAGCACTATATCGAAGGGAAATACCCCTGTTAGGCTGCCCTTCCAAGAATCAGCCGAGGTTGCGTGTCACCTCTACGATTGTGCCCCAGAACAGTGCCGGGTAGACACCCAACAGGAAGACAAGGCCGGTGAGAGCGGCGAGCGCTATCGTTGTCGGGAGCGGCAAGGGCAGAATGCTTACGTCTCTTATCGTGCCGGCATCGGCCGGTCGCGCGTACATGACGACCACGATGCGCAGATAGTAGAACAAACCGATGGTGCTGCTCGCGATGAGGGTGAAGATAAGCACCCAGCGGGATTCGGCAGCGCCCGCTGTCAGCACGTAGAACTTGCCGAGGAACCCTGCTGTGAGCGGAATTCCAGCGAGCGACAGCAACATGGTCGTGAATGCAGCTGCGACAATCGGTTTTCGCCAGAAGAGGCCCCGGTAGCCGTCGAGCGAGGCGGCTTCCAAGCGCGGTCCAGAGAGGACCGTCATGACACCAAAAGCCCCGAGAATAGTCACCAGATAGGCAGCGAGGTAATAGGTAGCTGCCGCTGCGCCGAGCGGTCCTCCAGCAAGCAGTGCTACGAGCAGATAGCCGATGTGCGCAATCGATGAATACGCAAGGATGCGTTTAACATTGGTTTGCCGCAGTGCGAGAAGATTGCCCGTCAGCATGGAAGCAATGGCGATGATCGAGAGGACCAGGCCCGCTGCTCCTGCTATATGCCCGCTGCTTACGTGAAACCACCGCAGAAGCAACGCAAACATTCCACCCTTCGATACGGTCGCAATGAAAGCAGTGACTGGCAATGGCGCGCCTTCATAGACATCCGGCGTCCAGAGATGAAAGGGAACAACTGCCAGCTTGAACCCGACACCCGTAAGCACGAGCATCAGCCCGGTCACAAGAAGTGATGAGTTCGCGTGCCCGGCTGTGCGAGTCGCTGCAGCCGTGAATTGGGAAAGCTCCATGGACCCTGATTCGAAATAGATCAGCGCGAGACCGAACAGCAAGATCGACGATGACGATGCTGCCAGAACCAGATACTTGATCCCCGCCTCGATCGAGATGCTCTCGGTGCGAACATAAGCGATCACAGCATAGAGCGCAACGCTCAACAGCTCGAGGCCAAGGAAGAACGATGCAAAGTTGCGGCTCGCCACAAGCACCATTGCGCCTGTGGTCGCCAGCAATACAAGGATGTAAAGCTCCTCCGGGTGTTCCTCACGGCAGTTTAAGTAGTCGAAAGCGAATAGAAGCACAAATGCCGCAGCACTAAGCAGAATCGCCATATAGAGAAAGGAGTAGGAATCGAGAATGAAGAAAGAAGTGACTTGTCGCGGCAGAACGGATGCCGCAAGAGCAAGACTGCCGAGCGCCGCCGCCAGCCCGACCAACGAAATGGTAACGGCAGCTTTGTGATTGCGCCGGATGGCGATTGCGATCATCAAAAAGACCGCAGTCGCCGAGACAATCATCAACGGCAGCAATGCGGCAACATCGGCGTGGCTCATCTCTTTATCTCCTGACAATTTCCTGCGGGGATGCACTCTGCTGCGCGGCAGCCAGGCTCGGACGTACTGTGTTCAAGACTGGTTGCGGATAGAGACCGATCCAGACAAGGCCGATCATCATCAGGCCAAGCATTGCCCATTCGCGCACGCGCATATCCGGCAATTTCCAATGCTGCGGGTTGGGGCCCTGAAACGCGCTTTGCGCAAACCTCAATCCGTAAAGAGTGGCAGCAAGAAGACCAAGCGTGGCGACAACGGTGAGAGAAACATTCGCCCGGTAGGCCCCGAGTAGGACGAGAAATTCGCCCACGAAATCTCCCAGCCCCGGAAGCCCAAGTGATGCCATGGCAAAAACGAGGCCCGCTCCGCTCAGCGCAGGCATGGTCTCCCACAGGCCGCCCATCGCAGAAATCTCGCGCGTATGCATCCTTTCCTGTAACAGACCCGCAAGGATGAACAGCGCGCCTGTGCTGATCCCGTGACTGATCATCTGGACCACTGCGCCCTCAAGCGCGATTTGATTTCCGGCGAAAACGCCAAGCAGCACGAATCCCATGTGGCTCACACTGGTATAGGCGACGAGACGCTTGAGATCAGTCTGTCCGATAGCAAGCACGGCACCATAAAGAATGCCGATGACCCCAATCGTCATCATGATAGGAGCCAGTTCACGCGAAGGGCCTGGAAAAAGCGGTAGCACGAAACGAATCAACCCATATGCGCCTGTCTTCAGCAGTAGCCCCGCCAGGATGACGCTCCCTGCGGTGGGAGCTTCGGTGTGTGCGTCCGGAAGCCAGGTGTGGAAGGGGAATGCGGGCAGCTTCACGAGGAACGCAACAAGGAATCCGAGCATCAGCAGGCGCGACACACGAGGTGACAGCGCAGTCTCCAGCAATTGCTGATAGTCAAAAGTAAAGATCCCGGTTGACTGATGATGAAAAACGGCGAGCGCAATGATCGCAATCAACATCAGCAGGCCGCTCAATTGCGTGAAAAGGAAAAATTTGGTCGCTGCATAGATGCGCCGCTCATGTCCCCATATTCCGATCAGGAAGTACATCGGCACCAGCATCAACTCCCAAAACAGATAGAAGACGAATAAATCCACAGCCAGAAAGACGCCAGTAATGCCAGCCAACACCCAAAGCAGGTTGAAGTGGAAGAAGCCAACTCGCTCCCGGATCTCCGTCCACGAGGAAAGTACGGCCATGATGCCAAGAAAGTAGGTCAGCAGCAGCAATGCGAGGCTTAGCCCATCGATTGCCAAGTGGATGTGGATGCCAAACTGCGGAATCCAATTGAAATTGCATTCCACGAACCAGCGCTCCGGAGTGGATTGCGACTGTCCAAGGTGCACGATCCATATTCCAACGCACACGACAAGATTTGCCAGCACACTCACAAGAGCAATCCAACGCGCAACCACTGCGTTGCGACGTGCAACGATCCAGGATGCGACGCCGCCGATAATCAAAATCAGGATGAGACACGGAAGAATCATGTCAGCACCTCAACGCGCAAACAATGCGATGACGAGGATCGCCACCGTGCCCATAACCATGCCTGTGGCATACCAACGCATCCGCCCATTCTGCGTCAGACGCAACACGCGGTAGCTCAGCACGGTCACTTGTGCCAAGCCGTGGATCGGCACATCCACAATATCCCTCGCGCTCTTGCGGGTGAGCCATTGGAATGGGCGAACGAGCAGCGTGTCATACAGCCAGTCGAAGCCCCAACCGGCCAACCACAGCCGCTCCACAACGTTGCGCGCAGGCAGTCGCGAACGCTTGGGTCCGAAGACCAGATACGCCAATCCAAGGCCGAGCGCGAACACGGTGCTTGCGGAGAGTGCGGTGATGATCTCCGTAATTGGGCCGATGTGCACTTCTTCAAGCGGCGGCAACACGCTGTTCAAAAAATTGGACAAGGCAGGTACACCGCCAAAATCCGGAGGCGTATCGACATATCCACCCACGAGCGACAAAAAGCAAAGCACGCTCAAAGAGATGCGAACAGCGAGGCCACTCTTCGCTTTTACGTGCAGCTGCCGTGGACCGTAGAAGGCCAGCAGAATCATTCTGAACGTGTAAAGGGAAGTGAGCAGGGCACCCGTCATCCCAGCGACCCAAAACCATGCATTCCCATTCGGGCCTGCCCACGATTGCCACAAGATAAGGTCTTTGCTGAAGAAACCTGCGGTGACCAACGGTAATCCGGCCAGTGCTGAACCGCCGATCACAAACGACCAGAAGGCAAGGCGCAGCTCCGAGCGGAGACCGCCCATGCGATACAAATCCTGCTCATGCACTGCATGAATGACCACGCCCGCAGCCAGGAAGAGCAGTGCCTTAAAGAAGGCATGCGTCATGAAGTGGAACATGGCAGCCGACCACGCTCCCAGCCCAAGCGCGAGGAACATGTATCCGATCTGACTGATGGTGGAATATGCCAACACGCGTTTCATATCGCGCTGAGCGAGCGCGCTGAAGGCTGCTAGTAACATCGTGGCGGCACCGATGATGGCTACCAGGAATTGAATAGAGGGCGCCAAAGTGAAGAGTACGTGCGTACGCGCAATCAGATAAACACCTGCGGTGACCATGGTGGCAGCATGAATCAGAGCACTTGTCGGTGTAGGGCCAGCCATTGCGTCCGGCAACCAGGTCTGGAGCGGCAACTGCGCGGACTTGCCAACTGCACCACCTAGCAACAATGCTGCTGCCGCTACGGCAACACCGCTGCCGGGACTCCACTGCGCTGCAGCTCGATGCATCACTTGCTGAATATCCAGCGTTCCCAACCGCGTGAACAAGAGGAAAAGTCCCACGGCAAAAGCGGTATCGCCGAACCGCGTCACGATGAAGGCTTTGCCTGCAGCACGCACATTCTGCGGCTCGCGATACCAGAAACCGATCAGCAGGAAGCTGCACAATCCGACGCCCTCCCATCCCAGGTACAAGAGCAGCAGATTGTTCGCCAGCACGAGCGTGATCATCGACGCTACAAAAAGATTCATATAAGCGAAGAACCGCGCGTAGCCCTCGTCGTCGCGCATGTACTCAGCTGAGTAGAGATGAATCAGAAAACTGACAAAGGTCACGACCAGAAGCATCAGCAACGAAACAGGGTCGAGGTAGAAGGCGATCTCGGGCCGAAATCCTCCGCTGCTCATCCATGTCCACAGGTGCTGAACATACGCGTTGCCGGCGGGCGGAGATGCAAGAAACGCTGTGCTAATAAGAAGTGTGAGGAATGCGGCTAGTCCAACGGAGCCTGCGCCCAGGAGCGCGACCGCACGGCGTGGCAGGCTGGAGCCGCACAGCGCAAGCAAGACAGCACTGGCAAATGGAATCGCTACAACAAGCCACAGTAGCTGAAGCATATCAACCTCTCATCTCGCTGGCGGCGTCCACATCCAAGGCAAGCTGCTTTTTGTGAAAGAGGAGTACGAATGCCAATCCGATTGATACCTCAGCAGCTGCCATGGCGAGAATGAATAGAAACATCACCTGACCATCTGGCTGTGCCCACCGCGAACCCGCCGCGACAAATGCCAGCCCACTCGCATTGAGCATGATCTCAACGCACATGAGCGTAAAAATCAGATTACGCCGCGTGAGAAGTCCCGTCAGACCCAGCATGAACAAGATCGCTGCGAGTATCAGTACGTGCTGCATCGGTACTTGTGGCATAGTGTTTCTCCTCCTTCGCAATGGCATGACGGCCCAGATGAAATGCGCCCACTAGGCCCGCCATCAGCAACAGGGATGCGAGCTCGACGCCGATCCAATAACTCCGGAACAGCGCTATCCCGACCTGCTTGGGGCCCACTGGGCCTGTGAAAGAAAGTGTGCTGCGGGTTGTCGCAGTGCCATAGACCAGCTCGCCTAACAAGATCAGGGAAAGCAGTGCAGGCCCAAGCCACTTTTGCGGCTTCAGCCACTCGCGTTCTACTTCCATCGCATGCTCCGCGAGGTTGAGCATCATCACGACAAACACGAAGAGCACCATGATGGCGCCCGCGTAAATCATGATTTCAAGCGCTGCCACAAAAGGAGCGCCCAACACGAAGAACTCCACTGCGACTGCGAGCAGCGAAACGATCAAATAGAGGAGCGCGTGAACCGCGTGTCGCTGCGTAATAGCAAGCAACGTGGCAACGATGGCAAGAGCTCCCGCGAGATAGAAGAGTGTGGTCATGGTGTTCTCATGGCATCAGGCTATGTGTGTCGACAGGTGCGAGTTCGTTCTCGGCCTGCCCTTTGTCTTTGCCGCCGATGGCAACTCCGGCAATGCGCCAAAAGTTGTAATCGGGATACTTTCCGGGACCGTCGATCATCAGGTCGGTTTTTTCATATACCAGGTTCTTCCGCTTGTACTCGCCCATCTCGGTATCCGGCGTCAGCTGGATCGCATAGGTAGGACAGGCCTCTTCGCAGTAGCCGCAGAAAATGCAGCGGGAAAAATTGATGCGGAAGAATTCCGGATACCGTCGGCCATGCTCGTCCTCCGTTGCCTGGAGCGAGATGCAGGCCACTGGACAGGCCACGGCGCATAGATTGCACGCAACACAACGCTCTCCGCCATCAGGATCGCGCGTGAGAACTATGCGGCCTCGATACCGGGGTGAGAGGTAGGCTTTTTGTTCTGGATACTGAATCGTCACGCGCCGCGCAAAAGCGTGCCGAAAAACTTCCCACAGTGAGCGCACTAAGCTAAGCACAGAACGCCTCCTTCATCTCCGGGCCAGAACAACGGCTCCGGTTACCAGCAGATTCACCAATGCGAGGGGCAACATTACCTTCCAGCCCCAAGACATGAGCTGATCAAATCGCGGGCGGGGTAGCGCCGCGCGAAACAGGATGAACAGACAGATAAAGAACATGGTCTTCGCGGCAAACCAGAGGGCGGGCGGCAGTATGGGACCGAGCCAGCCACCAAAAAACAAGAGTGATATCGTCGCCGAGATCAGGATGACCCCGATGTATTCACCCACAAAGAACATGCCGAACTTCATCCCCGAATATTCCGAATGAAAGCCCGCGATCAATTCGCTTTCAGCTTCCGCGAGATCAAAGGGCAGGCGCCGCGTTTCAGCAACGCCCGCAATAAGAAACAGAACGAAGCCAAGACATTGAGGAACTACAAACCATAACCCGCGCTGTGCCTCAACAATATCCGTCAAACGAAACGAACCAGCCTGGATGACGACCCCAAGAAGTGAAAGGCCCATAAACACTTCGTAGCTCATCATCTGTGCGGCAGCGCGGACGCCTCCAAGGAGCGAGTACTTATTGTTCGACGACCAGCCCGCCAGAACCACGCTGTAAACGCCCAGCGAGGACATGGCCAGAAGAAACAGGACTCCAATGTTGAGATCGGCAATAACGAATCCCGGAGCGAATGGTACGACCGCGAACGAGATCAGCGCAGTAGCCACAACAATGGCAGGTGCAAGGACAAAAACTGGCTTGTCAGCGAACGGTGGAATCCAGTCTTCTTTGGTAAAGAGCTTGATTGAGTCTGCGACGATCTGCCCCAGACCGAAAGGTCCAACACGGTTGGGACCATACCGATCCTGCCACAGCGCAAGCAGACGGCGCTCGACCCAGATCAGTCCGGCTGAAAGATTAAGCACCACGAACAGAACTACGCCAATGACGAACAAAGGAAAGAGGTTCGATTTCATAATGCACCTCTCGCCGAGAGTTCAGCTCCGGCCGGCACAAACTTGCAGAAGGCTGGCAGTATCACGCCATCGAGCGGAGGCAATCCCGCAGGCAGGCCGGCTACTCCACGAGGCAGGTCGGCTCGCAACACGACTTCCAATTCAAATAGCGAACTTTCGAGCATTACCTTGGTCGGGTCGCCGACTTTCGCGCACAGCAAAGATGCTTCGAATGGATTCAAGGCAATGTACGGGCGCGGGAGCAGTTGCGCGATGCCATGCGCATGGCGACTGAGTTCCTCTGATCCGAAAATATGAAAGATGGGGACAAGCAGCCATTCACCTGGCTGCGCCTTGAATGCAGGGGGAATCACAGAGAAGTACTGCCAACCGGATCCCTGCAATGGCTCGATCAACCGAACCCCGGGATCGCCACCGCGCAGCGGCCCTCCCACCTCGCTTTGAAATTTGTTCACCGCCTGGATAGAGTTCCAACCGGGCGCCCAGAAAAAAGGGATCAACGAAGACGGGGTCACTCCTAGACCAGATTCCATCGAGAACGCGAGCGCAGAATCGGGATCGTCAGGCGGCTTGGGTTCGTGCACGCTGATATTGGCGAGCATTGCAGTGCGGCCGCTGTACCGGTTCGGTTCGCGAGCAATCTTGCCAACAGCGCTGTGCGATGGCGCGACCGCTGGAATCGCTCCGAATGCTGGCAACTCCGCTGCCATCGCCGTAATGAGGTCGTCAAGGCTGTGCCATTGTGTCTCATTGTTGAGGCCCGCAGCCACGGAGCCTTCGCGCAACCATCGCCAGCTCTCCTGTACATCCGTGCTGGGATCGAGAGCTTGAAAGAATCGCTGCGCGCGTCCTTCGCTGCTCACGAGCGTGCCGTCGGATTCGGCGAACGTGCCTGCGGGCAGCGCAAGCTCAGCGGCTTCTGTAGTGGCGTTGACAAGATGATCGAGCACAACCAGATGCCGGACACCGCGCAACAACGCTGTTATCTCGATTGCGGGTGCACGGCGGAATAAGTCGTTCTCAAGGACGATCAGCGTGCTCGTCGACTCACGCTGGATCGATTGGAGTGCCTCGGAGAGCGGGCGCGGGTTCATCAGCGACAATCCAAGACTGTTGCACTCTGGCGTGGTGAAACTGAGACTGGCCTGACCACCTGCTTTGCATAAGGCCCAGGCGATTTGAGCCGCTGCTTCGATGACACTCCGGTTACGACAGCTCGCACCAGAAACGATCAGCGGCCGCTTCGCGCCAAGCAAAGCCGCAGACATCTCCGCAATCATCGTCTCTAATTCTGACGAAAGTCCCGTTACCTCAGGAGCCAAGGCATCAATAGAATGCGCAACGGCGAAGCCCAGTCGTGCAAGGTCGTCTGGCGCAGCGCGATAAGTGGTCGTTGCAATGTCATCAAGCTTTGTTGCGTATGGAGAAGCAATGTAGAGAGGCCCCTTCGCATTCTGTACGGCCCCGCGCACTGCCTGGTCAAGCCATTCGGGAATGTGTAGACCGTCAGCGATGCGCATGGGAGCTTGACGCACAGATTGACGCAGCCGAAGGGCCATGACTGGCGCGACGTTGGTGACGTCTTCGCCGAGTACAAGCACGGCATCGGAATGTTCAACCTCATCAAGCGAAGCGGATCGCGCCGGCCCACCGCGCAGAATGCGAAGCATGGCCGACAATAGATGCAAGTCTTCGTCGGGGACTCCGGCAAAGAAGTGCTCCGGGCCGACCAGCGTCCGCAGTGCAAAGTTAGCCTCTAAAGATGCGCGCGGCGATCCGATGCCGATCACATTGCCCTCGCACAACAAAGCGCCGAGGCGCTCCAGTGCTTCGCTCTTTGTTGCAGCCTTTTTGTCTAAGAGAGGGTAGCGGATGCGCAGGCTACTCTCTACAAACTCGTAACCGAAGCGGCCGCGATCGCAAAGGAAATAGCCGTTTACCTCGTGATTATAGCGATTCACAATTCGGCGAAGTGCACCGTACCGCTCGCCGGCCGTAGTGTTACAGCCCAGCCCGCAATGCACGCAGATAGAAGGCGCCATCTGAAGATCCCACTTCCGCGCATAGTGGCGTTTGAGCGTCGCGTCGGTGAATACGCCTGTCGGGCAGATCTCGACCAGATTGCCGCTGAACTCGCTTTCTAAAACGCCGTCTTCATGCCGCCCATAGTAGATGCTGTCGCGCAGGTGAAACGCGTTCAGATCGTGCCCCCCCGCGTATTCGCGATAAAAACGCACGCATCGCTGGCACTGAATGCAACGGTTCATCTCGTGATTCACCAGAGGGCCAAGATACTGATTGCGAAACGTTCGTTTGCCAAAGCCGTAAACGCGCGAGCGATGACCGGTCATCACTGTCATGTCCTGAAGATGGCATTCGCCGCCCTCGTCGCAGACCGGGCAATCGTGTGGATGGTTCTGCATCAGGCCCTGAATCACGGCCGCACGAAATGCCGCCGCTTCAGGGTCGGCAATCGAGATGCGCGTGTTCTCCGCGACTGGAGTCATGCAGGCCATTACGAGCTTGCCTGTTGTGTCCTGCTCATTGCGGAATTGCTTGACCGCGCACTGACGGCATGCTCCCACCGATCCCAATGCAGGATGCCAGCAGAAATACGGCAGGTCATAGCCCAGCGAGAGACAGGCATGCAGAAGGTTCTGCTTTGGATTGGCCTGCCCAGGCTCGTTGTCGATAAAAATAGTTGCCACGCTCATTGCCTCCACGGACACCGTTGTTCATCGATGTGCCGCCGAAAATCATTGGCAAAGTATTTCAATGCGCTTTGCAGCGGTTCCACCGCTCCCGGTGCGAAGGCGCAAAACGTATTTCCGGGAGCAAGGAATTTTGTCTGGAACGCAAGCGTGTCAAGATCGCGAGTACTTCCCTTGCCTTGCTCCATCGCGAACAGGATTTTTTCCGTCCATGCAAGACCGCTCCAGCACGGCGTGCACCAGCCGCACGACTCCTGCGCGAAGAAGTGCTCGAGGTTCCAGACCATGCCCACCGGACACGTCTGGTCATCCAGTACAACCATCGTTCCTGTGCCCAGGCGACTACCCGCCTTCTGCACATTGCCATAATCCATGGGTATATCGAGGTGTTCTTCCACAAGAAAGTCGGTGGACGCTCCGCCAGGCAACACACCGCGAAAACGCAGGCCCTCGCGCATACCGCCGGCATGGTCCTCAAGAATTTCGCGCATCGGCGTTCCCATCGGAAGCTCCCAGAGCCCAGGCCATTTCACCTTGCCGCTAACGCCGTAAATCTTGGTACCGCCATCTTCTGTCTTGCTCAGGCCATGGAACCATTCAGACCCCTTGTTCACGATGTGATGAACATTGCAAAGCGTTTCCACGTTCTGCACGATGGTGGGCTTTCCCCACAGGCCGGAAACCTGCGGAAATGGAGGCTTGGTTCTCGGATGCGCCCGCTTACCTTCGAGCGCATTCAGCAGAGCGGTTTCCTCGCCGCAGATGTAGCGGCCTGCGCTCGTATGAAGATGAAGGGTAAGACTATAGCCTGATCCGAGAATGTTGTGCCCGAGGTAGTGGCTCGCTTCTGCTTCCGCAATAGCACGAGCAAGGCGCTCGTACGAGCACTCATATTCGCCCCGCAAAAAGATATAACCAATGTCCGCTTCGATCGCATAGGCAGAGACGATCATGCCTTCGATCAGCTGGTGCGGGTCACGCTCCATCAGTGCGCGGTCTTTAAATGTGCCCGGCTCCATTTCATCGGCGTTTGCAACCAGATACTTCGGATGCGGCGCATCTTTCCCCATGGGCACAAAACTCCACTTCATGCCGGTGGGAAAACCAGCACCGCCGCGCCCGCGAAGATTTGATTTCTTCACCAGTTCGGTGACATCCGCTGGCGCCATGAGAAGCGCCTTGCGAAGGCCCTGATATCCGCCCGCGCGTTCGTATTCCGCGAGGCTTACCGCCTCCTTGTCGGTCCGAAAGTTCCCAGTGAGAGGTTTTTCCATAGAAAACGCCTATTCGTACTGCGCCAATACTTCCTCGATTCTTTGCTCGTCAAGATCCTCATGCAATTTCCCATCGATCATCATGGCGGGGGCGTGATCGCACGCACCCAGGCAAACAATGGGCAACAAGGTGAAGCGCCCGTCGGCTGTCGTTCCGCCGAGCGGCGTGCCTAAACTGCTGCAAAGACGATCGCGCACTCGTTCGCAGCCCATGATCCAGCAGGAGACGCTGTCGCAGAGAAGCGCGACATGCCGTCCAACAGGTTTTCGCCGGATCAGATTGTAAAACGTCGCGACTCCGTCCAGATCAGCAACGGAAAGCCCGAGAAGCTCCGAGAGATCGCGCATGCTCTCTTCCGAAACCCAGCCGCGATGCCGCTGAACGATGAGCATCGACTCGATACCCATGGCCTGCTTGTCCGGGTAGTCGGCTAGTTTCATCTCAATCTCTTTTCGTTCCTCGCCACTCAGCATCGCTTCTCGCTCCTCATCGTTGTCATCGGTCGATATCCGCAAGCACGTAGTCCAAACTCCCAAGAATAGACAGCAGGTCCGGAATCAGCAGGCCACGGCAAAGCAGCGGCAGCATCTGCATATGCGCAAACGATGGTGTGCGAATACGCGTCCTGTAAGAGCCAGTGCCGCCATCGCTGATCAGGTAGTAGCCGTTGTTACCCTTGGTTCCTTCGATCGGCACCATCGCTTCTCCTGCCGGAATCACAGGGCCCCAACTCACGCCAAGAAAATGATGGATGAGCGTTTCGATGTCATGCATGGTGCGTGCCTTGGGTGGCGGCGTGGTAAGCGGATGCTCAGCATTGCACGGGCCTCCCGGCATGCTATCGACACATTGCCGAATGATGCGAAGGCTCTGGCGAATCTCCTCTATGTGCACGATGGCGCGGTCATAGCAATCGCCCGTGTTGCCAGTAGGTATGTCAAATTCGAGCTGGTCGTAGCAGGCGTAGGGCTGCTTCTTGCGGAAGTCCCACTCGAGTCCGCAGGCACGCAGGTTCGGGCCTGTCATGCCCCATTCGATCGCTTCCTTAACCGTGCAGCCTCCGACTCCCTTCGTGCGCACTTTGAACAGGCGGTTGTGCATGACGGTGCGATCATACTCATCGAGCCGGGATGGCAGATATTCCAGAAATTCCCGGAACAGCCGGTCCCACCCGTTGGGCAGGTCCTGAGCCACACCGCCGATGCGGAACCAGTTCGGGTGCATGCGAGCACCGCAGATGGCTTCAACAATACCTAAAGCTCGCTCACGGTCATTGAACAGATAAAAAACCGGCGACATCTGGCCGAGATCTTGTGCGAAGGTTCCGTACCAGACCAGGTGGCTGTTGATGCGAAAGAGCTCTGCCATCATCACGCGAATCATTTGCCCGCGCGGCGGCACTGTGATGCCCGCTAATTTTTCGACTGCGGTTAGGTATGCAAGGTTATTCATCACACCGCCCAGATAATCGACGCGGTCGGTGTAAGGAATATAAGTGTGCCACGTCTGCCGCTCGCCCATTTTTTCGGCGCCGCGGTGATGAAAGCCAATATCGGGTACAGCATCGACGATCACTTCGCCATCCAACTGAAGGGCGATGCGCAGAACGCCATGCGTTCCAGGGTGCTGGGGCCCAATGTTTAGAAAAAGAAAATCAAGACCATCGTGCTCCTGCTTCATGCCCCACTCTTCCGGGTGGAACTGCAGCGCGTCCTGTTCGATGTCTTGCTTTTCGTCCGGTAGCTGGAAGGGCCCCATCTCTGTGGCACGTGCCGGATGATCTTTGCGCAATGGATGCCCCGACCACGTCCGCGGCATGAGAATGCGCGCCAAATGCGGATGCCCGTCGAAGACGATCCCAAACATGTCCCACACTTCGCGCTCATACCAGTTAGCTGCAGGAAAGATGTCCGTGATCGAAGGAAGTGAGAGCTGATTTTCGTTAAGCGCTACCTTGAGCCGGACATATGCATTCCGCTCAAATGAATAGAGATGGTAGACAGCGGTGAAGTCGCCCAGCGGTTGGCCGTCGCGGTGCAAGTGACCGCGTTCGTCAATGGCCGTAACGTCATACATCATTGTGTACGGATCTGGAATGTCAAAACGAAGCGTGCGTATCGCTTCGTGGATATCACTCTTCGACACCCAGAAAGTCGGAATATCGTCGCGTACCGCCTGGGGGACAGCGGTAACGCCTAGTTCATTCTGTAGCTCCTGATCGAGGACGAGGCCACGCGCCATTTGCACCGCCGGCACTGCTAAACGTTATCGGGAGTCCTGAGCACAGTCAGCAATTGCCGCTGTTCCCGCTTCTGATCCCGCATGGAAGGCATGTCAGGCCGTTCCACACCCTGCGGCCCGATAACCCAGCTCAAAGGCCGCTTCTCTTTTCCTACCGCGTCACGCAATAACAAAACACCTTCAAGAAACGCATCAGGACGAGGCGGACATCCGGGCACGTATACATCGACAGGGAGAAATTTATCCACACCCTGTACTACGCTGTAAATGTCATACATGCCGCCTGAATTTGCACATGAACCCATGGAAATGACCCACCGCGGCTCCATCATCTGCTCGTAGAGGCGCTGGATGACTGGCGCCATTTTGATGAATACGGTGCCTGCGATGACCATGAGGTCCGCTTCGCGAGGGGTGCCGCGTATTACCTCAGCACCGAAGCGGGAGATGTCGTATTTGCTCGTAATGCTTGTAGCCATCTCCACGAAACAGCAAGAGAGGCCAAAGTTGAAAGGCCAGACTGAATTTTTGCGCCCCCACGCTACAAGATCGTCCAGACGAGACAGGATGACCGTGCGGCGGATTGCTTCGTCGGAAAAGCCATCGGATTTTTCAGCCTGGGGGGGGAGCATCAGGCCGGCTGATCGACCATCGCATCAAACACCGTCCGTCTTAATTCACCACCCGTCTGCTCCCCTGTCTCCAATCCAGCGCGCCCACGCGCCCCAGGTAGATAAGGGTAGTAAGCAATACCCCAATAAAAACCAGCGCCTCGGCGTAGCCGGTCCATCCGGTTTCACGGACGGCGATTGCCCACGCAAAGATGAAGACCGCTTCAAGATCGAAAATGACAAAGAACATCGCGACCAGATAAAACTTGGCCGATAAGCGCACACGCGCGGAACCCTGTGACAGAATGCCAGATTCGTAGGGAGATCCCGTTGCCCGGTTATGATGCCGCTGACCCAACACAAACGACAGGCCAAGCATGGCTACAACGAGCAGGGTAACGATGACGAGATAGATTGCAAGCGGCCAAAGGTGCATTGCCTTCGCCTCGATGCAACCCGTCAGCGTCGCATCATTGGAAGTATCCATCAGATCAATCAGATTAGCAACTACCTAGTTAAGAAGATGATGACGGCCTCGACCGATACCGCAACTGCCTTGACCCTTAAGGTCTAATCGTCCCGACTCTCGGCACGCAAAGCGTCCACCGGATTCACCGATACAGCGCGGCGAGCGGCAGGAAGCTCGCGGCCAGGACGCCAGCCCTAGCAATACAAGCAATCCGGCTCGATGGGTGACTCGTCCTGAAGGCAACAATTCAGGCTGGATTACGGTTGCCTGGTCACCTATCGTCGCGCATGATTGTTAGAGGATCCACGACGGAGGCCTGAACTGCAGGAAGCGCACTCGCTATCAATAGGGATACTCCTGTTGAGAGTGCGACGATTACCCAAATCCGTAGCGGCGGCGAACTGATGATCGTTGTGCGGCTCAGCAATACACGCAAGAGCGCGAGTGTAATTGAGGTGCCTATCAAGGCGCCTGCAAGAGCAAGTTTTGCTGCACTGCTGATGACCCTTAATCCGATACGCCAACGCTGAGCTCCGAGTGCAATGCGAAGGGCCAATTCCCGTCGGCGTTGACGTTGCGCATCGCGCTGCACACTGAATAAGCCGAATATGCTGAGTATTGTTGCCATAAATGCTGATGCGCTGCTGAGCAGTGTGGCTATCCGCAAAGGCGCAAAGGCAGATTGAGCGAGCTGAGCATCAAAGCTGCTGATAGCAATGGGAGCCGTTTCGTAGTCTGGCACGGACTGAATTCTTCGACGCAGTTCGGCTGGCATATCGGTGTCTGATTTTGAGTGATCGATTATCAGCGTCATACGAGGAAGACAGTCCTGATACATGGGAAAGTAAATGGTGGGGTCTGCGCGCCGTTGGAAAATCCCGAATGTCTGTGACTGAACTACTCCGACGATCTCTGTTCTCACATCTCTGCTATCAATGACGGCCGAGCCGAGCGGTTTACCGCTAAAATAAAGATCGGCGGCTTCTTGATTGAGAATGCCTATCCAGCCTTGACCGGCAACGTGATGGTCAGAGAACCCCTGGCCGGCGACCAATGACAGCCCGAGTGCCGCGAAATAACCAGCTGAAACAACGTTCACATTTAATTCAGCGTTGACGAGCGATGACACGGGGACAGAAAAGCGCGCACGGATGGTAGGCTCGGGAGCAACCAGGTGATCCGTGTAGTCGTAATAAATCGTTGGACGCTTTTCATTCGACGCAGATGCGGGGTTTCTTTTGACCACACCAATGATCTCAACAGGAGAGCCAAAGGGGTCCTGGATCACCATGCCAGCAGTCTTCGCACCAAAAAGCTCCTGCGCAGCCTCTTCATCGACAAGAGCTTCCTTGCGGTCTGGATCTTTGATACCGAACATACGCCCAGCGAGCGGCGGTTGATCGATGTATTTGAGCGATCCAGAGGTGAGCCAATCGATATCCATCTCCACGTCGCGAAACTGCGAGGATCGCAGATCGACGCTGAAAGATCGCCATGTTGACTGATTGCCAGGAAGCTGGGCTGTCCACGCCAATGGCGACAGATGGGCGATCGACTTCGCCCGTTTCTCGACCTCGCTGAAATAACTCAAGTCAAGCCCCGGTCTCATGCGCGCCTGTGCAGTTACAAGTATCGGGTTGCCGAGGTTGCGTCCGGTGCTGGTCTCTAAAGCTGCGTGAAGACCTCTCACGAGAAAGACTGAAGAGATTACGAGCACATAGCAGGCCGTAATTTGTCCAATGACAAGGCAAGATCGAAGAACTTCTATCTTTTTTGAAGGCAGCCCGCTTTCACGGCCAAGAATCATCCACGGGCGATCTGTAACGGTCGCGAAGAGAGGCATCATACCGCTGACAATAGTTACGCCGACACTTACTATTGAGGCCGCAAAAATTGGCAGCAAATGCGGTGCAAAGACAAGGTGTTCCGCATCTTCTTTAAAGAGGAGTGCCGGAATGATACGCGCTGTACAGATTGCCAGCAGTACTCCTATAACGCCACCAGCTAGAGAGATAACAATACTGTCCGACAATAACTCTTCGGTCAGTTGCCTACGTGTCGCGCCGAAAGCAACCCGTAGAGATGTCTCCTGGGAACGTTTTAAAGCTCTACCGATCAAGAACGAAGCAACGTTGATAGAAGCGATGAAGAACACAGCACCGGCAGTAACATTCAACAATGCACCAATACGCGACAGCCCCCGACTTGTTCTCGGTGCTGCACCTGTAAAAGGAACAACACTAATAGCGCTGGATGGTCCCAAACTCGTGCGAACAGCCGATTGCGCCTCGCTCCGCGAAGTGGACTCTTGAAGAGAGCCAAGTACCCAAAAATCCCGGATATTTCGATCTGCACCTTGCCAATCTTCACCTTGTAAAGGTATCCAGAGATCGACGCTACGGTCGCTGTATAGACCTTCCAGTTGCTCTGGTGCAATACCAATGATCGGGAGGTCTGCGTTATCGATCCGAATCCGATGACCAATGACATCTACGTTGCCGTCCAATTCGCTTTGCCACATGTGGTGGCTGACAACGATCCCAACTCCTGGCGGTAGGTTTAGTGCCTTCGCTAGATTGGGAGTGACGGTAGCAACAATCGCGATCTTCGCGGCACCATCAATCGCAATGTCGGTTGGCACAACTCGGGCAGCGCCGATCCAAGCAAATACATTCGAACTGTGTTTGAGTTTGAGATATTCATCATGCGAGAGCTGACCTGGCTCATGGAAGCGGTCCTGACCTAATATCGAGACGATCCTGTCTGCATGTTTGAGTCGTAAGCCGGGATTCGTCAGTCCCTGGACGAACCCGTACACAGAAGCATTGCTGCCAACTCCAATCGCAATCGTGAGCAGGAGAGCAATTGACAGTCCTGGTGTTCGTACGAATGCTCTAGCGGAAGCACGAATTGCATGCAGGCCTCGAGAGAGGATCACTCAATCTAATATGCACCTGCCATGCCAACCTAGACCTTGTGTTACCATCACTTCCCGCATACTACGCGTCCAGTTTTGGAATTCCTATGTCCATTCTTGGGCAGAATTCTCGAGTCTCTCTCGGAGCAGCTTCGACATCCACAGATTCCTACATCGACGTCGTTTGTGCGAGAGTGGCTATATTTCTTTTGACGGCTTCGGCAGAAGCTTCTAGCGCTTTCCGCTCTGAAACGTTGAGCGAAACCGACAGTACGCGTGTTATCCCGTGCCGATCGACGATGCTTGGTAGGGAAAGCGCAACGTCGCCCAATTGCATGGATTCGGGGACCCGGCTCGAAACCGTCAATATCGCACGTTCGTCGTGCAGAATGGCGCGAATGATTCGGACCAGAGCGGCCCCAATTCCGTAGTAAGTTGCACCCTTCGCGTCTATGATTTCGACACCAGCTGTGCGAGTCTCGCTTGCAATCCTGGCGAGTTCCCTCTCTTCGCAAGGCACGCCTAGCTGGTCGCAAAACTCATCGAGAGAAGACCCCGCTACGCGGGCTGACGATAGTACAGGAATTTGGCTATCGCCATGTTCCCCAATGACATACGCGTGTACATTGGCTGCGGCAACGCCATAGCGCTCCGCGAGCCGCCGTCGAAAGCGAGACGTATCGAGGGAAGTCCCGGAGCCAATCACTCGGTCTGAAGGAAGCCCCGACCATCTCCATGCCGCATATGTCAAGGCATCGACAGGGTTCGATGCTATGAGCAGGATACCGCGTGGATTCTGGAGACAAACTTCGCTCACGAGACCGTGCAATATGGCTCCGGTCTCGCGTAGCCCCTCAGCTCGTGACTTCTGGCCCGACTGGCTGACGCCCGCAGTGATCACCGTTATGTCGGCCTCGCAGCAGTCCGAAAAATCCCCGACGAAAACGCGAGTGGTATGGGAAAACACTTCCGCGTCACGCAAATCATTTACGTGCCCCTCAGCGCGCCGTACGTCTCGATCGATGAGGGCAATCTCAGCTGCCATTCCCGACATCATCAGTGCATAGGCCGTGGTGGAACCCACGAAACCGGCGCCGACAATCGCAATGCGAGGAATTCGGGTCTCGAGCGATTGTTGCATCGAAGTATTCTGTTTCGATGGATCAGTCTTAGAAGAACGCATAGAATTCCAATTCTCGTCGAGCTATCGGTTGACCGCATTGTGCTCTATCTTCAGCACAGGCACTACTTTTCATCCCGCGCAACTGATATTTTCTCAGAGTCTATCCAGCTTCGTTGCTTTTAAGGGTCCATTGAGGATCCCAAATAGGCCTTCCTTGGTTTCAAAAAGTTGCATTCATCTTTTTTGTCTTAACGCGGAGGATGTCAATTCTATGGCGCAGCAACGCCAACTATCGGCTGTGATGGCCGCATTGCCCTGCTGTCATCAATAGACGGCCGTCAGCTGACTTTCTTGCGAACGCTCTCAAGAATCTCGTCTGAGAGCTGCGGGTCCTGCACGGCGCGAGCCAGCACGACGCCCCCGAGCAACGCCGCTGTCTCGAAGATTGCCTCTTTTCGGTCCCCACCCAATGCGGAGAGAATTTCCTCGAATCCCTGCTCAAATGCTGCTTTGAGTTCGGGTGTCGAGCGGGCCACCTCCTGTCCCAGTGCGGCCATGGTGCAGCCATCGCTTGGATTATCCCGATGCCTGGGGCTCAGGTACCGATCAGCGTACGCTCGCCTGCCCTTTTTCGTCGTACCATGGCTCCGAACGCGATCTGCCGAAAGCTCTTGCCCGTGGGCAACGGCGGCTTGCTGCAGTTCTTGCTTTGAAGCGAAGTGCGCGTAAAACGCGCCGTGCGTAAGTCCCGCAGCCTTCATTATCTCGCCCACAGTTACGTTCTCGAATCCTCGTTCGCGGAAGAGGCGGGAAGCCTCCTTCACGATCCGTTCATGCTTGGCGGCGGTCTCTTTGGCGGGATAGCGCATTTTTTCTGCATCCTCCATCTATGATGACCATCATATCAAATGTATGACGAACATCATAGATGGGATGTCGAGGAGGAAATCATGAAATTAGCAGGCAAAAAGGCTCTTATCACTGGGGGAAACAGCGGCATCGGTCTCGCTACAGCCCGTCTTTTCATCGCAGAAGGCGCCGAGGTCGCCATCACCGGCCGCGATCAGACGACGCTGGATGAAGCAGTCGCCGAACTCGGCCCCAACGCACGCGGCTACCGTGCCGACGTCACCATAGCCGAAGATCGCAAGCAGCTCTTCTCAGCACTTGCCAAAGACTTCGGCAAGCTGGATATCGTCTTCGCAAACGCCGGCATTTCCGGCAAGACGCCTACTGGCGCGACTGACGAAACCATTTTCGAGAACATCATCCATACCAACCTGAATGGCGCGTTTTTTACGGTCAATTCCGCCGCTCCGTTGCTGAACGACAACGGCAGCATTATCTTCAACGGGTCGGTGCACAACTATATCGGTCAGGCTGGCATGGCTGCATATGCGGCCACGAAGGGCAGCCTCGTCTCCATGGCGCGCGCAATCGCTGCCGATCTTGCGCCGCGCAATATCCGTGTCAACGTTGTCGCGCCCGGAGCAACGAAGACTCCCATCTGGAAGCGCGGCTCTCGCGCCAATGACACTACAGAGCAATCGGCTAAGCTCGCTGACTTCATCTCCTCTTCGATTACGCTGGGCCGCTGGGGAGAACCGGAAGAACTGGCCAACGCTGTGCTTTTTCTTGCCTCCAATGACTCGTCATACATCAACGCGATCGAGTTGGTGGTGGATGGCGGAATGACGGGCGCGCCCTTTGGAGCCCCTGTTCTTCGCGGCTAACTGCACGGGCGGCCTGTTCCGCCCGTCCGGCAAATCATGTTCAACGCAAAAGGAGAAACACATGCCCACGATCCACTTCCACCAGACAACCAGACTGACACCCGAGCAGTACGTTGCCGGGCTCACCGACTTCGGACCCGGCCGTTCGAAGCTCTTTGCCAACAGCGCCGACGAGTACCTCGAGGTGCATGAGCGCAGCCGCACACAGGCCGATGTCACCGAAGGCTCTGGAGGCATATGGGAACGGCTGCACTACGACTGGTCCGATCCTGATCACGTCGTCCTCACGACGACCGACTCGAACCTCTGGGGAGGCGCTTCGGGCCATGTCTACACGTTTACGCGTCAGCCCGACGGCACCACAGACATTGATGTGGTTGTCATACGCGAAGGCAAGAATCTCAAAGGACGCCTGCTGAGCCTGGTACTAGGTACTATCGGCGGGAGCGTTTTAGAAAAGGCGTTTATAGCGAGTGTCAAGGCCATCGAAGCCCGGAACGGCGTGGCGATGGAAAGACACGCAGTGTAAGGCAAGCAGGCTTTCTCAGTTCCCTGAGACGGCGCCATCCCGCCAAAGCAGTGCTTTTCTTGCGCCGGTGCGCGCCTGCCCAGGCGGTGATTCGCGCTGCGAAGGCTCACGGAAAGCATGAAGCACAGACTGGGAAAGCCGATCCCAACTGGCCAGATTGGTATGCCGAGTACATGGTGCGCGAGCAGTCTGCGAAGAAGTGCCTCAATAAAACGACTAGGACCGCTCGTCAGTCTTCGCCGCGCTCCCGAACTGCTGGGCCGGCCTGTAGCATGCTTGTAACGACTTCAAGCTGCTTTACCATGTCTTTGCGAGGACTCGATGTCGAATTTATCCGCTTCAGCCGCGACTGAATATCATCATCCTTCCAACAGCAAACAACGAATCGCTGCCCTTGGGTCCATTGAGGAGCTAAAAGGCCTAACCCTGGAGGAGTTGCAATGGATCGCGGATGTCGGCACTGATCGATCTGTGCAAGACGGAGAATTGATCTTCAGCCAAGGGTCGCCTCCCCACCATCTCATCTTCGTTCTGGCCGGCGAGGTAGTGATCAAACGCCATACTTCAAGCTCTGTCTCGGTACTCATGGGCAGGACAAAAAGGATTACAGGAAAGACGCCTTTTTCTCGCATCGGTGCTTGGAATGCGGATGGTCGAGCGTCAGGGAACGTCTGGCTCCTCGAGCTTCACGAGAGCCAATTCCCCGCATTGCTAACCGCAATCCCCTCGATGACGGAGCGCATCGTGCGGGTTCTCATCGAGCGGAACCGGGAGTACACAAGAGCCGAAGAACAGCTAGGCAAACTCGCGGCGCTCAGTAAGCTTGCCGGAAATCTGGCACACGAATTGAACAATCCGGCGTCTGCTGCACGGAGCGCAGCCCTTGTGCTCGGCCAAAACTCGGAATTCGCGAGAAACGATGCGCGCTACCAACTCGGCTTGAGGTTAGCAGACCAGACAGCTGTTGATTCTTACGTGAAACGACTGAATGTAATCCGATCGAAAGTAAGTTCGGGGCTTCGCCAAAGTAGTTCACTACTCGCAGGTGACCTCGAAGAAGCACTGAGCGACTGGTTGCATGGCAACGGCTTTGAGGAGGCCTGGAAGTTAGCGCCAATCCTCGCCGACGCTGAAGTATCGATTCCTCAGCTTCAGGAGCTCCTGGCGCCGATTCCACCTCCACTCCAGCCGCTCGCTCTGCATGATGTTCTGGCGACACTTAGCCAAGATGCAGCCATTGCCTCGGTTGTTCAGGCAAGTGAGCGGATATTTCAAATCGTCGCCGCTGTGAAGGATTACTCTTACATGGATCGGCAACCTCTTCAGTCAGTCGATATTCCGCGTGCTTTGGACAATGTCCTGATGATGTTCCAGCCGCGGCTGAAAAATGTGGCTGTTAAAAAAAACATTGTTCCCGGGCTACCTCAGTTTCAAGGCTTTGGAAGTGAGTTGAATCAGGCATTCTCCGCTTTGATCGAAAACAGCCTCGACGCCATGGAGGATACAGGCACCCTTACGCTGTCCGTCAAGCTGCAGGACAACACATTTCTCATCGAAATTGAGGATGATGGCCGCGGCGTTCCGCAGGAATGCCAGGATCGGGTCTTCGAACCATTCTTCACGACTAAGCCATTCGGCGGAGGATTGGGCTTGGGTCTCGACACTGTCCAACGCGTTGTAGCCAAGCACTTCGGCACAGTGGCCTTTGACACCTCCGCTCAAGGCACAACTTTTCACGTTCGATTGCCTATCGATCGAGCGGGAATTTACTAGCGGCTTCGGCACTACGGCCGCCGCAGCTTTGCGCTTCGCCCCTACCCGTAACAGGCGCTTCTGCCGCTGGGCCTCCGGCGCGCGGCTCTCCCTGCCAACCGGCTCGAATATTTCCGACGCCTACGGGTGACTTGTGGCACCACGCGTGTTGGAATCGCTCTATGAGCGCAATCGGGACAGTCGAATTCGTCTTTCTCCTGCTTCTCTTTTTCATGGTGGTGTTTGGGATCCTCGCCCGCAAGGTGGGAACGCCGTACCCCATCATCATGGTTGTTGGTGGATTGCTTCTCAGTTTTGTTCCCGCGATCCCCGACTTCACCCTCAACCCCGACCTCATTTTTCTGGTCGTCCTGCCGCCGCTCCTCTACTCGTCCGCGTGGACCACATCCTGGCGCGACTTCCGTTACAACATCGTCGGCATCTCGTTCCTGGCCTTTGGCCTGGTGGCATTCACCGTCATCGGGGTTGCCATCGCCGCACCGCGGGTCTTTCCTGGCTTCGATTGGCGGCTTGGCCTGGTCCTCGGCTCCATCGTCGCGCCTACCGACGCGATCGCCGCAACCTCCATCGCGCGGCGCGTCGGACTTCCCGGCCGCATTGTCGACATCCTCGAAGGGGAAAGCCTCATCAATGATGCGTCGGGATTGCTGGCGCTTGAATTCGCCATCGGCATTCTCGTTCACGAGCGCATTCCCACCGTTTCAGGCGGCCTGCTGACACTGGCCTGGCTCACCGTCGGCGGCATTGCCATTGGTCTGGCGATCGGCTGGTTTGTCGACCGCTTCGAACGCCGCATTGACGATGCCCCGATTGAAGTCACCCTCAGCATTCTCGTTCCCTACGCAACCTATCTGGCCGCGCAGTCCGTTCATGCCTCGGGAGTGCTGGCGGTTGTCAGTTGCGGATTGTTTCTCTCGCGGCGCAGCAACAGCTTCTTCTCGCCCGCGGTTCGCCTGGGAGCCTGGTCCTTCTGGCAATCGTTCACGTTCATTCTCAACGGACTGGTATTCGTTCTCATCGGCCTTCAATTTCCCACAGTTCGCGCCTCCATTCACAGCTATCGTCTCTCGACGCTCCTTGTCTACGGTGCGATTTTCAGCGCCTTGCTCATCCTGCTGCGGCTGACATGGGTTTTTCCGGCCACGCATCTCTCTTATTGGATTCGCAGGCGGTTCTTACACCAGAATGAGCCCACTCCGGAAGCTCGTCGCGTCTTCGTCGTTGGGTGGACGGGCATGCGCGGCGTCGTCTCCCTCGCAGCCGCGCTTGCCCTTCCCACTGTGCTGCGGGACGGCTCGCCTTTCCCGCATCGTGGGATGATCGTTTTCCTTACGTTCTGCGTGATTTTTGTCACGCTGGTTCTGCAGGGCCTTACCCTGCCGCCTCTGATCCGTCTCCTTGGGCTCGCCGGAGGAGCAGGTCCGGACTGCGAAGAACTGGAAGCCCGACGCATCGTAACCCAGGCGGCGCTTTCCCACCTGGAAGACGCGGTCGCCCGCGACAGGGACCAATTCAGTGAGGTATACGAAGACCTGAGTCGCCACTATCACCATCGCCTGTTAAGTCTAAAGGTCAACACCGACCCCAACGAAGTCACCGATCACGGGCGTCACGTTGCATTGTCGCTCGAGGCATTGCGAGTGGAGCGCGAGACGGCGGTCCGCCTGCGCAACGAAGGCCGCATCAATGATTTGGTGCTGCGGCGCATCGAGCGGGAACTCGACCTGAACGAATCGCTCCTCGTCCAGTCAGAGGAGGAGTGAACGCCGGTAAAACTGGTCCAAATGTGTATAAGCGGACAATAAGGCGTCCCAAAACGAGCTATCTCGTAGCGAGGTATGAATCAGATGTGAGTGAGTCTGCTGCTGAGAGATAGAGCTTTAGGAACGTGACATCGTCGCGCAATCGGTGACGGATTTGTGACTGATGCCTGTCACTGGCGAGTTCTCGTCGCAACAATCGTCGTGAGACTCAGTCCTGGAGTGCACGACTCTCGACGGCTCCATTTCGCGGGGAGGATGCGGGACGGCTTATTCGAAGCCTCCGCATTCTGTAGCCCAGCGTGGTCCGCCGCATCCCTAGTCGCGCTGCAGCACCATTTCGACCACCTACTACCCAACTGCTCGCTTCGAGCGCATGGAGGATATGATCTCGTTCTACCTCCTCAAGACCAGTCATCGGCATATTGGATCCCTTGTGAGCACTGAACGGCTCCAATTCGGAAGTGGGTGCCCGTAATACGGTATGGGGAGAAAGAATCACTGCTCGCTCGATAAAGTTTTGCAATTCCCGAACGTTTCCAGGCCAGCGGTATCTTACCAGCGCGTTCATCGTCTCTGGGCAAATTTCGTCGATGCTCTTATTCATTCGCCGCGCGTACAGTTCTGTGAAGTGCCAGACCAGTTTTGGAATGTCCTCAGTACGTTGCCGCAGGGCCGGAACGTTGATAGGAAATACTTTCAGCCGGTAATACAAATCCTCGCGAAACGTCGTCTGCTTTACCATAGCACCCAAATCACGATGGGTCGCTGCGATCAAACGAACGTCTACCCTGTGCGTATGGTTGCTACCGAGCCTCTCGAATTCCTGCTCCTGCAGGACTCGCAGCAATTTCGGCTGAAGCTCCAGAGGGATGTCCCCTACTTCGTCAAGAAAGAGCGTGCCCCTGTTCGCGAGTTCGAAGCGCCCGGTTTTCTGCGCAATTGCTCCCGTAAACGCTCCCTTTTCGTGGCCAAACAATTCGCTTTCCAATAGCCCAAGTGGGATTGCCGCGCAGTTCAATTTGACAAAGGCCCGTTCGCGACGGCTGCTCAAATTGTGAATGGCGCGCGCAATGAGCTCCTTTCCAGTACCCGTCTGACCCATGATGAGCACACTCGAATCCGTAGGTGCCACGACCGACACCAGATCTAGCGTAGTCTTTAGAGTCGGACTGTCGCCGATGATTTCTCCAAAACCGGCGCGGATTTCCTCCTCGACATAGGGCCTCTGTTTCGTTCCTTTATCTCTTTCCCTGACCCGTGAAAGCTGGAATGGATGACTGATTAGGGGCGTTGCAGCTACGGTATGCATCTCGTCATATCCCGTCACACTAGAACCCATGTCTGCCTCCTCGACACACTTGCAATTCGCTAGTGATCGTTCTCTGGACAAATTCTTGATGTCAGGGCTGGCCGGTTCCACGCACCGGAACAGAAGAGACGTCAATCCACAAGAGCCACTATGCAATAGTCCAGACGGACAAACAACCTACGATGGAGGTGATTATTGACATCTATTTCGCATGATCGGAGGCTCCGACTTTCGGGAGAAACTGGCGCGAAGCGGCAGGGCTTTCAGCTCCCGATATGCTTCCTGCCGAACAGCCGTGCATCGATCGAAAACGCACCAGGGCCGATCATTGCCAGCGTGGCGCCAAGTGTCGCTAGCAGGATTGCCGTCCTCGGATCATCTGGATGTACAAGAACGGTCCACACCTCGACGATTGCAATCAGCCCTCCCACTGGCGGAGTCCACAATCCGATCATGATGAAGAGCGCCAGCACTGCTTCCGTGACTTGCGGGGCTATGGTTGCAGCCGTAGGCGTTTCCTTGAACAGCACGATCCCATGGTGAAGCAGAGCGCTACCTGTGACCAATCGCTGAACGAGAAGCCCAAACCCTGGCCAGCCGTCGGCAAACGTCGTAAAGAGTCGTTGCAAGAATCCTCCCTGTGGAGGGAGGCTACAGTAGTTTGAGCGACATCGAAACCTCCGATGGTCGTGACCGGTGATCCGACTTTTGGGGGATCAGAGTCCGATGATACCGCGCTTTAGCCCAATCGTGACGGCATGCGCTCGATCATTGGCGCTCAGCTTGGAGAGAATGTTGGTGACGTGGCTCTTGACAGTTGATTCCTCGATACAGAGTTGGTCCGCGATCTGTTTGTTCGAATTTCCGGCGGCAATCAGCCGCAGAACCTCAATCTCCCGAGAGCTCAACTCGTCCTCAGTCGTATGCTCAGCGAGCTCGACAGCGATATCCGGTGGTATCCTCTTTCGTCCGGCATGCACCGTGCGGATAGTCTCTAAAAGTTCTCGATGCACATGCCCTTTTAATATGTAAGCCCGGGCGCCGGCTCGAAGCGCCCGCAGAACTTGAGCATCGCCCGTGTAGGTCGTAAGAACAATGATACGGGCGTCAGGAAATTCACCCAGGATGCGGTCGATCGCTTCAATCCCGTTGACGCCGGGTAACTGTAGATCCATCAGGGTCACATCGGGACGGTATAACCGGAAACTCTCGACGGCTTCCTCTCCATTCGCGGCCTCTGCAACCAGCTTCATGTCGGGTTCTGTATTGACCAGAGCCGCGATGCCCTTGCGGAGAAGCGGGTGGTCATCCACGGCGAGGATGCGAATCATACTAGGAACGCCAGCCATTGCTTCCACCTCCATGGAACAACCCGAATCGCCGGCCATCTCGCTGCTTCTCATACACGATCGCGGCAGGAACACTTAACTCCACTTCTGTGCCTGCTCCCGCTTCGCTCCAGAACTCCAATCGCGAACCGATTCGTTGCGCCCGTTCCCGCACTCCCGGTAAGCCCCAATGTTCGGGACGGCCACTGGCATCCAGAACTTTGGGGTCGATACCCTTGCCATCGTCTCGGATGCGTAATCGCAGCTGGTGCTCATCGTATCGGATTTCCACTTCGATATGGCTGGCAGCGGCGTGGTGAAAGGCATTTCGGATCATTTCACGACCGATCCGATAGAGTTCGTTCTGGAGTGTCGGGGAAAGCCTTCGTGGTTTACCCTCAACAGTCACGCGAAAACTGGGAACATGCCCGTTTGCAGCATGAGCGCCTGCCAGTTCCTGCCCGATAGCAGTCAGCAACGCTGCAAGATCGTGTTGAGCCGCTGGTTCCGGACGCAGGTCGTGAATGGCGTCGCGTCCCTCCGCAAGAGCCTGCTCTGTAGCGAGAATGGCTTCATCCAAAGCCTGCATCGCAGATTCCGCCCTTCGCGGCAACTGGTTGCGAGCCGCCTGAAATTGAAACATGAGGCCGTGAAAACTTTGCAATAAGGTGTCGTGCAAGTCGCGTGCGATGCGCGTGCGTTCTTCGACACGTTCTTCCAGACGAAGTTCAACGATGCGTCGCGTTATGGCCCAGCCAAAGAAGGCAGCGATGAAAAATGTGGAGATCGCCGTTATCGGCACGATAAAAAGAATCCGCCGCTGCATCTTCCCCATTTTCAAGATGGCCTGTGTAAGTTCGCTGTTAGCTTGTTGTTGAATGCTGCCGACCAATACTGAAGTCTGAGTTTCGATCAGTTTCAGTTCGTTGTTGAGCCGGGATTGCACAGCTCCCCAGTCGCCTAATATCGCTAAGTCGTTAATGGCCTCGAGTTGTGCCGGCAAAACGACTTCGATCGTTTCCAGGGTCGGCAAGAAGGTCGGGTCTACTTGGGTTCCGGGCGGCAGGTTGGCCACTGCCGTCCTTATTTGTTGAGCCTGTTCCTCGAAGGCTCGGCGCAACGGCTCGGCTTCAGTGGTAAGATGATGTGCATCGCCAGACCGTGCAAGGTCATCCAGCCGTTGGTGGAATGAGAGAAGACCTACCTGAAGCTGCAGAACCGCAATCAGTTGTTGATTCGCACTGGTGAGGCGATCGGTTTGGATGCGAGCCATATGAAACTGCCAGATGACGAGGGCGTTTCCAGCTAGGATCAGAGCGACTAATAAGGCGAAAGCGAGCGTCAGCCGAGGACCAATATTGAAATAATCTGATGATTTCATTCAAGTCCGCTTTCGGATGAGCCTTCCCTCAGCGGCAATTCTTTCCGCCCAAGATGACTCTTGTCTGGCGAAACATAATGCTAAGGGTAATTTACTCCCGCGTCTTGGGCGGGCCGGTCTTGAAGCCGGTTATGGCGACCAGTTGTTTTTCCAGTGCAGCTGCAGCAATCGGCGCGCTCCTTTCGCCAGTCAACACCGAATGCACTGCCTGTATGTAAGCCCGGGTCACGTCTTCATAGACATGACCGCCGACGTTCGAAGGCCGGCTAACCAGCCGACTATTTTGTTGACTCAGTTGATGCGAGGGGGCGTAGGCCTGCAGTATCTGTGGTAGGTCGTAGAGTTGTGGTTCCACGGCCGGCTTGGGATGTGACAGGTCCGCTTTTGAACGCAGCTCCCTTGCAATAAGAAAACGGATGAGGGCGACAGCTTCCCGAGGATGAGCCGACGATCGGGAAACAGCCAAACCGTAGCCTCCCAGGGTACCCACTCGCCCTCCACGGCCACCAGGCATACTCGTATAACCGGTCCTCTCCCGTACAGGCGATTCGAGGGGGTGAGTCAAACGGTAACCCCATCCCCAACTGCGCATAAAAGCAGCGTTGCCTGTGTTCCAAACATTCAACGAATCCGTTTCCCGGTAGGCCAAAACAGCAGGCGGCGATATCCTGCCAATCCAGCTGGCGGGTCGCCTCCAAGCCCGGATCGCGGCGGGATTGTTTACGCTAATCGTTTCATCATCTTCGATGATGCGGCCTCCTCCTTCGGCGACCTGCCATTCCAAGGCATTGCACATCAAACCTTCAGTGGCCGCACCTTGCCAGACGTAGCCCCAAAAATCCTTTCTGCCTTTGGCCCGTTCGCCCGCCTGAATCCGGGCGGCCATGTTTTCCAGTTCATCCCATGTCTCCGGAGGATGGCGATACCCATACTCCCGCAGTAAATCGGTTCGGTACGCGAGAACGCCGACGTGAGTATGGTAGGGCACAGCCACAACCTTTCCATGCACTGTGTAGCTGGAGACCAATTGGGGGTCCTGTGACGAAAGCTCGGTGGCAAAATATGGCCGCAAATCAATCAGATCGTCTTCGAGAATTCCCGGCCAGATGACATCAATATTCAAGACATCCGGACCGGGGCCACCCTCCTGTAACACCCTACGCAGGAGGTTCAGTTGAGGCATAGGATCAAGCGAAGAAAACAAGGTTTCGGGAATCGGCGGGTGCTCAATGGCAATTCCAGTTTCCCTCGTGAACTCCCGGAATTCGCGCTCTGCTCTGGGCAATTCGTCCGGATACAACCACTCGGCATCCAGAAAGGTTACAGTTACGGGTGCCGGGGCGGGCTTGCGACAGCCAGAGATAGTGCAAAAGAGCAGGACAATGATGAAGGGCAATGTATTCTGCAACGGACGATGTTGCGACCCGCGGATGTTCATGAAGATCTCCATTTTGAAACCGATTCGCGAGGAGGAAATGCCTGCCATACTAACAAACGGCCATCGTGAATCTGAACGAGGACACTGATTGTCGGGATCCGCGTCAAAGTTCAGACGGTGCCGTCTGCTCTGCTGAATCATGGCGAAAAAATTGCCAGGGTCATCTGATTTGATTTCTGCCCTCCCACGGAGAGACAGGAGGGCACCTATCATTGGAGTTAGAATGTAGATCGAAAAATGCAAATCAATTCATGACCATTGAATTCTTTAACGAGCATTATGCGCACCTGCCCGACACTGAGGATGCGAGTAATGTGATTGGGGTTCTGCCAGGTGTCGCTACGATCGGTGATATCCGCACGGCATGCGCTGGACATCCCAAGACTTCGAGTATTTATCCCAAGATCGGTGGATCCGGCTTCTATATCTCCGACGTTCAATCCAAATTCTTTAACTAAGGCTTTCGATATAGAAGACCCCAGGAAGACCTCAGCGTTGGTGCAGCAATACATCAATGCTGCAACGGCCCAAAGCCTTCAACTGGACCTTTGATGTATGAATGCTTGCAGATCTATTGCATGTCATGCCTATCCTTGGATGAAATCGGAACCAGCTTCGTATAATTTCCGCATGTCAGTGCTACGCGCCGTGCCTCTTGCCTTCATCCTCACTATGCTGGCGACAGCTCAGCAAACCATCTCGTTTCCAACAGAAGATGGTGGTCGAGTGTGTGGCGACCTCTATGGCCAAGGTGATCGCGCGGTAGTCCTCGCTCACGGCGGCAGATTCAACAAGGAGAGTTGGCACGAGCAGGCACAGGCTTTAGCAACGAAGGGATTTCGAATCCTTGCCATCGATTTTCGTGGATTCGGCTGTTCGACAGGCCCGGGTCAGGCAGATTTCTTCAGTGCACCATTTCCGAACGACGTGCTTGCGGCCGTTGGCTACTTGAAATCGCACGGCGCTAAAACCGTCTCGGTGGTCGGGGGGAGTTTCGGCGGCGCGGCTGCCGGGGATGCATCCATCAAGGGGGCACCAGGTCAAATTGATCGTATCGTATTTCTGGGTGCAGCACCGAACCTCTCCGCAGACAAGTTGCAGTCGAGGGCCCTATACATTGTTGCGCGCGAAGATCGCAGTGAAGACGGCCTACGGCTGCCTGGCATTCGTGCCCAATACGAAAAGACTCCACAACCGAAGGAACTCATTATCCTTGATGGTTCTGCTCACGCTCAGTTTTTGTTTCAAACAGACCAGAAAAATCGAGTCATGCACGAAATTGAACGATTCTTATCGATGCCCTAGCCCGGGCAGTTCTCGAAACGCGCATTGAAATTGACACTTTCGTGTCGTCGGGAACTCGTCCGTTACTCCTCGGCTCCTGACGAATAGATGGAATCATGCTCCAGATATGCATTGGCGACTTCAGTCCAACGCGCTCATCAAACCATCTCTGGTCGACATCGATCGTCATCTCAACCCTGCAATGACCTGCTTGGACTTTAGGAGGAGCTGCGACGAGCTCTCAGAGGATTAGTTTCCTTCCGGTTCGAAAGACCTTGCTCATCCACTTCCCCGCTACTGCTAACAAAAATTTGGGATGCCATTAAGTTGTAGTTCGGCTTCGGCCAATTGCTACTCGCGGACACAGACCGTACATTTTTAGATAGAAAAAAAGTGATGGGATATTCTAGCTGCATCTTTTTCCTTAAAAGGCCCTATCAAATGCCGTTTCGACGCCTGTATCTTGGTATTCTCTTTTCTCTGATCCTTACCCGCACAGCAGTTGCGCAGTTTAACTCCGCACCTGCCGCGGGAACCCTGAATCCTAACGCAGCTGGCGGATATATTCGTGACTCACGTCAGCATCCGCAGGAACCATCCCGCGACAATGCTTTTTCCATGACGATCAATCGCTACGGCATTGCGGCCACACTTCAGACTCTCGCGTCGCAGGCCAGCGCCACGATCCTCTCGAAAGGAGGCAACGCCGTCGATGCGGCAATCGCAGCCAATGCGGCCGTCGGCGTCATTGAACCGATGATGAATGGCATTGGCGGAGACCTCTTCGCCATCGTATGGGAGCCGAAAGAGCAGAAGATGTATGCCCTCAACGCCAGCGGCTGGTCTGCCAAGGGCGAAACCCTGGACGCCATGAAGGCCAAAGGCATCACCAAGATGGACGATAGCAGCATCTATGCCGTTACCGTGCCCGGAGCAGTGGCTGGATGGGAGGCACTGCACGCAAAGTTCGGCAAGCTTCCACTTGCCGTCGATCTCGCACCTGCTATCGCTTTAGCTGAAAACGGATTTCCAGTGACGGAGACAGACTCCGCTAACTGGGCTCAGTACGGCATGGAATTCAAGGACAGGGTCGCTTTCGCCTCTGTCTTTCTTCCTGATGGAACCTACCCGCGCGCCGGACAGATCTTCCGCAATCCCGACATTGCTAACAGCCTCCGTCTGATCGCGAAGAACGGCGCCGATGCTTTCTACCGCGGCCCTATCGCTGACGCCATCATCAAGCTCTCCGACCAGAACAACGGCTTTCTTACCGAAGCTGACTTCGCCGATTACAAGCCCGAGTGGGTCGTACCCGTTTCCACTACGTATCACGGCTGGCGCGTCTATGAAACTCCTCCCAACACACAGGGCATCGCCGCTCTATCCATGCTTAACGTTATGGAGCTATACCCGCTTCGCGAGTGGGGACACGATTCTCCCAAAACTCTGCACATCGAGATGGAAGCCAAGGCCCTAGCCTACTCAGACATGCTTCACTATGTTGGCGATCCGCACACCGACGATATTCCCACCAAAAAACTCATCTCTAAGGAACTCGCGAAAGAACGGGCCAAGGGCATCACCGAGAAGGCAAACTGCAAGGTTCTTCCTTCAGATCGTAAGGAACAGCTCGACAAACTGCAGTCCGACACTACTTATCTCGCCACTGTCGATCGCGATGGCATGGTTGTCTCCTTCATTCAATCCAACGCTGGCAACTTCGGCACTGGCCTCGTCGCTGAGCACACTGGCTTCGTCTTGCAAAATCGCGGTAGCGGCTTCTACATGGAACCGGGTCAGCCCAACTCGCTCGCTGGACACAAGCGTCCGCTGCACACCATAATCCCTGCCATGATGCAGAAGGATGACAAGACCATCGGCTTCGGTATCATGTCCGGCTTCAATCAGGCCCAGGCACACGCCCAGTTCGTTGCCAACGTCGTCGACTTCAACATGAATATTCAGAGCGCCCTGGACGCTGCCCGCTTCAATAAAGGAAACTCTGGCTGTGCCGTTAACATCGAGGACGGGTATCCGCGTGAAGTCCTTGAACAGCTCGCCGCGCAAGGCCACCAGATCAACCTTGTCCCGCGTTACTCACAGGTTATGGGACGCGGTAATGCCGTCATGCACGACGACGCGCTGGGAGTAAACTTCGGCGCCTCCGATCCGAGAGCCGATGGACAGGCCATTCCTGAACAACCACCCTACTAGCCAGGCAAGTTGACCGTGTTCTGCCATGAGTGCCTAGTCCAAATCTCAGAATAGTGATATCGGGCCAATGCGCTCATGAGGCGCGGGAGAGCTGTACTATTTTTGGGTTCCGAGTGGGTACAAACGAGCAGAGCCGTTTTAATGGGTGATGAAATGCAGGCCGAGCACAAGAAGGACGATGTTGTTGAATACGTGGATGAGAACAGTGTTTACCGTCGAGCCAGTCGTTCGGCGTACGTATGCAGTCGTGATCCCAAAGAGGAACGTGTATGGCAGCACAACCGGATAGACGTGCATCGCCGCAAACAGCGCAGCCTGTACAAGTAGCGCAAATGCGAAGCGCATGTGCCGATTCAACCAAGTGAGCAAAAGCCCTCGAAAGAAGACCTCCTCAAAAACCGGGACAAGCAGACAGCCGCGAAGAATCGCGATTACCCATGCGGACGAACCCTGACCCTGAAGACGTTTGGCGTCGGTTGCTACAGCGGTTAGTTGCGCGAACAGGTGCAGAAAGCCTCCAAAAAACAATCCCAGAAATGCATACGCAAGCGCACAGGTCGCAATAAGGGCGATCGTTGCTGCGCCTGCGAACACGAGATCCATGACGCTTGTAAAGCGTAGCGCAATAGGAGGGCGGCTCGGTGGATGAAACGAGTAGCAGAGTACCGCCACAAGCGTCGCATACACTGCAAACGTGACGATCTGCGGCAGCGCCGATCCGAGCACACTGCCCATTGCCCTATTCAAGCCGTAGTAGCCGACGATTCCGACACCTGCCGCCGCGCAGATACTTGCCAGAAGGGAAAGGACGAGTCTGCGACCGCTGACCAGGACTTCGGGTTCTGAAAGTGATCGCGAGCTCATAGTCTCTGTTCTTTCTGCTTCACCTTGCTCAAAGGATCCACTCCTCGGCATCGCCGTGAGCCCGGGATAAAAACTTCATTGTCTCGTTCCTGGTCGATTTGAACATTCGATGAACGAGCGAACCTGCTTACTTATCCAGAGGCGTCGTATGTGTTCAGCGTCGTGCCGGTGGTTCTTGAAACGGAGCTATCAGGGCTCGGGGGTAAAGCTCGCAAGGATCGGTTGAGGCCCTGAGAGAAGAGTAGTCCGTCATTCAAATCATTGCCGCGTGAGAATCGCCACTATATGCATCCTGCGCTGGCTTGTGATTTTTCGTCAGTGCTACGGCGACTGTAAACATCCAGATGAAACCCAGGTACCTGGTGATGGGAATAAAGAAATTTGCCGGATATGCAACGAGGCTTAGAGAAGAAAGTTCTCCCGTGATTGCCATGAGCATTCCGAGAGCGACCGACCAACGCGGGAGAAGTCGCATGAAGTAGCAGGTGACCGACACTCCCGCGGCCAGCAGGCCGAATCCAACCGCGAAGACGACCCCGCCGAGCAGGAAGTTGAGAAAAGTGACTGTCTTTACGATCGGCGCGGAAGCCAATACTTCAGGCACCGACAAGATCCAGCCCACGATGCCGGAGAGAATCAACGCGATGGTGGCGATCAGACCGCCCAGGAGCGCGATGTTTGTGCCAGCGGCACGGACGCCCATGAAGCGCAGGCGGCTGACCACCGTTACCGCAAAGATCCCGAAGGGCACTGCTGAACCAAAAAGGAAGAAGTTGCCGACCCGCACCGCCGTTGGGCTTAGTGCGAGGAAAGCGCGCAATTCCTCGGCCGGCGCGAATGGCGTTGCGAAACGCGCTCCGTGCCGGAGCACCGCTGCTGCCAAGAGACCACTCGCGAAGATCAAGACGTGGACAGTGGCGAGCAGAAGGAGGGAGGGACCGCGGAAGCGAGGTGTTGATTTCATAATAAAATCATTTATATCATAAACTAATTAAATGTGTAATAATTATTTAAACGATGATTCATGGTGAAATGGGATTAAGACAACCAGCGTTTCTACTTGCCCAGTTAGGAGCGCATGCCGCGTCGCAATTCGCTGAAAGATTAGGAGTTCTCAACCTCTCACCTCCAGATGCAGGAATCCTTCGATTGCTGCGTATTGCCGCCGGGCTTAGCCAGCAGGAACTCGCAGCGAAGCTGCAGATTCATCCCAGCCGGATGGTGGCGATACTGGACAATCTCGAGAAGAGAGGACTCATGGAGCGGAGAGCCAACCCGGATGACCGACGCTTGTATTCCCTTCATCTGACAGAAGATGGTGTGGAGACTCTGGAGAGGATCGGCAAGGTGGCGCGTGAGCATCAGGATGCACTACTCTCCGCTCTCAATAGTGAGGAGCGCGACGAGCTTGCCGCTCTCTTGGCCAGAATCGCCGACCAGCAAAGACTTGTTCAGGGGGTTCACCCGGGATATCAGCGCCTGGGAAAAACCCAAGCGCCCTGATACTCGGGAACTATTTCAGCAACTGCGCTTCGGCCGACTCGGAGTTCAGCTCACGGTACCGCGATAACTCTCTGCGACATATCCATTGCCAATGTCGTATCACCGCAGAATTTCGGACAGTTCGTGAAGTCATTTGTTGAATCGAGTAAGAACGATTTCGTCAATGCCGAAGCGATTGATGAGGCCGTGGGACACAAGACTGTTTGCTGGCATGATTGTCCAGAACGCGTCCGTTGTTTTAAGAAGCTCTATAAGCGTTGGGGGGCGCATAACGGTTGACCTCCGGCACGCCCCAATAATCGAGCGCGTAATAGATGTTCAAGACCAGCGGAGTGGCAAAGTGTTTACCTCTGGGGGCATAGATGCCGAACCATTTAACGATCTGGTCCTGCTGAGCATTGTTGAGGCCCTCAATGGTAACAGTGTCACGACCCAAGGATGGGTTTTTGTGGAACACAACAGTGACGTTCGTTTTGGCCCATATCTTAAGGATTTCCCACATATATTGATGGCCAAGTTCCTGCAAATCGTCATCCGTATAGTAGTACGGTAGCGGTGGGAGTACTTTCATCGCCTTGTCCAGAAGGGTACCTTTCATTGAAGGATACGGGACTCTATAAAGGAGACTATGGACTCTGGCGTTGAACTCAGCGCTTAGCGTATCAAGGGCAAGGTCCATTGACTGGTGGGCCTGATTGTTTTCCTGAATCAGTTGCCGAACGCGGCTCTTGCTCGAATCGCCCGGAGTGGATGCCGGGGACGAACTGGAAAGTTGGGTCACCTTGCCGCGAATGTCGTTGCTTTTCGATATAACATCGGCGATATCGTGTCCCTTGGCAGTGGCTAGGGTCATTCGCGCCACCAGCCTGGGAGTTACCATGAAGATTCTTGACGCTTCCATCTCAATGTTCGCCATCGTTACCATTTTTTGGAACGTCTGCGTCAATCGAAGAGCTGGCACCACAGTCGACAAAATAGCAAAGGCCGCGTCCCAAATTGCAAGATAGTTGTTCGATTTTGCGGGCAGGTTCAGAAAATCGTTAAAGTCTCTTATGGTGTCCTGCATCATCGCCTCTTTGGCGGCGTATTGAGCTTCCACGTCGTTCAGGTATTTGATCGCGTAATTGGCAGCATTCTGGTTGTCGCTCAGCAGATCGGCCAGCTGGAATAAAATCTGGTCCATCGCCGCATCCGCAGCTTTACGTTCGTATTGCTCCTTCAGCACCGCGTCATGGAGTTGTTGAACTTCACTACGGAGTTGCCGATTGTCACTTTCAAGGCCGCTGATGCGGCCCAGTACACTTCCTGGATTTCCCATTCTTCACCTCTACCTTTCTTTTTCTTCTCACCCATCCCATTGCAAAATTCATCCGTTTTACACAGCCCGTCCTGCCTTGGGACACACGGACACAATCCGATACATTGGTGGCGATGCCGGGACCCTGGAGAACGCGGAGAGCGACCTGACGCCTCCGATGCGCAACGCGCTGCTCCTCCGTCCGTGGCGCCTCAGTGAAACGCGGAGAGCGGCGCGGAGCCACAATATTCCTGCTCCGTCGTCTTGACGATCCGCTGGTCACTGCCAAACTGATAACGGCGCAGATTGTGGATCGTGCGCCCATCGGTGCAGACATTGGACGGCGAAAAGTCCTCAAACCAGACCGATGCTGCCGCCATCTTGCTTGGATCAGTCGTACGCGCACCGCCCGGCAGTATGACTTCCTGGTAGGTGAGCGCGACCTTGAGCTTGTCGCTCGTCAGCACCTTGCGATAGGGTGCCTCGCTTGCCGTCGTTTTAGCATTGGCCGTGCTGAACCCAGAATCGCACCACTTCTTGCGCAACTCCTCGATGGATCCCGACCAGGCCGCGCCTCCGATCACATTGTCGGGCACACGTTCCGAGGGCGAGACGCCGGCTTTGACGATCTCGTCGTATGCCTGGAGGCAATTTCTGAAGTACCCGACATCGTATCGTCCCGAATTGAGATTGGGAGTGTCCTTCATCGCCAAGACCGCCCATCTCTCGAAATACTGGATCTTGCCGAGGCTCTCCACATGCATGCACGAGGTACGGATCTCGGCCAGCGTATGAGGGCCTCTCTTGAATTCGGGCGCATCGTACTTCACGTCGACGATGCTGGTATCCGGAACTCCCGCGGCGCGGAGATTGTTCAGCGTAGTCATGCAGCGCGCCCCCTTCAGGCCCGAGGTTGCGCCATCCTTTACCGCCCACGCTTTCGTGGCTGTGATCTGGTACCAGCCGATGTCGCTAGCGAGCCCGGATGCGAGCTTGTAGTTCGGATCACCCCACTTAAGCTGTTGCACGTGCGAGGTTGGTACATTGGTCAGGATCAGCACGCATCCCAGAATCAAAGAGACTTTCACGTCGTTTCCCCCTTTTCATTGGCCCGCCTGTCACAGCGCGGGTCGACCCAGCCTGCCCACCTTGAGCAGTTCCGGGCCTGTGGCTAACTTGAAGCAACGAACCACACCGAATCTCGTCCGACACCTGAACGATTCGACCGGCACCTCATTCGCAAATTTCAGCTTTGTCAGGTGCGCTTCTACTGTCTACCTGCGTCTGGTTGGAGAAGTTTTATCTCACGAGGCTAAGTTTTTTTTGGAACGGATTTGCCGACCAAGAGAATATGTTTTGTCGAGTTGGTCCCTTAGCAAGACGACCCAAATGCCTTGCAGGTTCGCGGTTTGTTCTGTCGATTGTTACTGGAGGGACACAAGCGCGCTGTCGATGATTGCGCTGGGGCGCAATGACGTTAGCGCTGCTGATCGCTCTTGTGGGACTAGCGTATTGCGGAGAGAACTTTATGACTGAGAATTATGGTGAAGTCTTCTCGGCGGACAATTCGCGGCGCAACCACGCCTGCGCCAACCGGATCTCGCGACGAACCGTATGTACGGGCATCTGAAGCAGGTCCGCAGACTCCTCCGCCGTCAGTCCCCCAAAATAGTGGAGTTCAATCAGTCTTCCCTTGAGCGGACTCGCGGCCGCCAAGGTGTCCAGCGCGTCGTTTAATTTCAGAAACGCCGCGTCGTTAGGCGCCATCAGTTTGAGCGAGTCCGTCATGGGAATCTTCTGCCCGTCGCGCTTAACGGCATGTCGGCTACGCGCCATGTCGATTAAGATTTGCCGCATGGCATGCGAAGCAATTCCATAAAAATGGGACCGGTTTTCGCATTCCGGCAATCGCGAGCCCGATAATCTCAGAAAAGCTTCGTGTACCAGCGCGGTTGTTTGAATCGTTAAGTTGGCATTTTCGCGCCGTAAATGACTAGCCGCAAGGCGCTTGAGTTCCTCGTAGACCATGGGAATGAGCGTATTAAGCGCCTCTGAGTCTCCCTGGTGAACCCGCGACAAGAGACTCGTTATCTCCATGCGACGTATTATAGGTCACCTCTTATTGCGGTTTCGTGCGAAAAAAGTCCACGACTGAGACAAACATCCAGTATTTCTCCGCATGTAGAAAATGGGAGAGCAGATTTCATCCTTAACTCCGCGGTGCGTTTTCAGCTCAGCTGTGCACGACGCGACAACGAGAGATTCGGGCTCCCGTCAACTCAGCTACGCAATAGAAAGGACGTTTATGAAAGTCACACTCCAACCCGATGAAACCGCGATCGATACCTGGTCTCTTTTCTACCTGCCGCCCAACGGCGGGAAATACAATGGCAAATTGACGGTAACGAATCAGCGGCTGCTTTACGATGCCATGTTCGACGTCAGTTTCAAGGGCCTCGTCTCGGAGGCGATTTTCGTCAAATGGGGCAGCGAAGGCTTTCTTGAAATTGATAAGAAAGATATTCAGTCTGTTGAAGTTACGAAAAAACTGTTGAGCAAGCGCTGCACCCTGACGCTTCGCGACAGCAGCCATCACGCATTTGACTACGGAGCTATGAATATTGACAAAGTTGCCGCGGCCATTGGAAGTCGATAGTAGAGCGCCTTTTGTTCAACGGGATTGTGGCGTGGGAACAACCAAAAGCGCACGCCTCCACGGATCAAGCAACTCCTCGCGTTCTTGCAGAGCGGCTTGCGCTTCGTCAACGCGCCCAGCCAATCGGTAAACCGAAGCGAGTTCCTGGTATCGCTCGGCGATGGTCAAAGCATCCGATAGTCTTCGCTGCGTCGACGGCCGCACGGATGGCACCTCTTGTAACCATTTCAGGTTGACCTGTATCGCATCCTCGTAACGACCGACAGAGGCCAGACAAATGGACTCCGCACGGGAAATGGACCCCATCGGGTTCTCTAAAGACTCACCATCGTTGACTTCGACCGTAGCATTGGCTGCCGTCAGTCGCTTTGCTTCGGCTAACCGCCTTTTTCCTTCTTCGATCCGGCCCAACGCATACAGAGGACGAACGGACTGACTCAGCGCAATACTCAACGGAGAATGTTGCCGCGAATTCTCATTCGGCATCGCACGGAGCGCCGCTATCGCTTCATCGTAAGCGGCAAGGGCTGCTGCTGGATCCGACCCCTGCAAAGCTCTTCCCAACTCTGCCGCCGTCTCGCCTGTGCTGATCCGGGCTTCTTGCTCAGATGGATCCAGACGACTATTTCTCCGGAAGTATTCGAGGGCTTCTCGGAATTCGGCAATGGCTTGCTTTCCATCGCCAGAACCCAATAATTCGCTTCTTTGCCACAACAACCATCCTATATCGGAGTGACCGCTGCCTATGTTCATACCAAGAGTAGTGTCATCCTTTAGACTGATCGCCATCTTGTCTAACATGCCCAGCGATTCGCGCATCATTGGAAGGGCGTTGTTTAAATCGCCCTTCGACATCAGCAACGTTGCGTAAGATTCCATCGAGAGCGCTAAGTTTCCCTGGGAAAACCGAATATCTTTGTTATCAGCTAATTTCCGATCAAACTGAATGGCCAGGTTTGCGAATCGTAGGCCACCGTTTATGTCCCCGACCTGCTCCGACCCTTGTGCAAGCGAATCATAGACCGATCCAAGCGCAATCCACTTCGTAGAGGCTTCTGGCGCGACACGTTCATATTGATCGGCTAGCGAACTTAGTTCTAAAGCTTTTTCATGTAAGTCACGTGATCGATGCAGTCCCTCATCCAACCGGTACTCGGTCTCAACAGTGTTCATGAGTCTGCGAATTACACGCGGATTATCAGGTCTCTTTTTCCAAACATCCCGTATTAATCCTTCTGCCTTTGCAAGGCTCGACAGCGCTGCGTCGGACTGCCCAAGATTTTCTGTTTGGACGCCTCCCTGGATATCAGCTACCGCACGGTAGGCACTCCCGATATCCAGCTCCAAATCAAGATCGTTTCCAGCATCGCGTGATAGCGCTTCCAAGTAGGCCAAAGAAGTCTTTACGATTCGCTCCCGAGCTGGCGCGCCTCCGGCGAGCCCCTGAATGTCATTCCCGATCTGAAGCATCTCATTCGCGAATTTGTGAACGGCGGCGAAACGACGCTGGGCCAGATTCCGCTCGTGAAGCGCAAAACCCAAACCGATAGCTAGTCCGGCAACGGTAGCAGTAATGGCCGCCACCGGAATCCGATAGTGCCGAAGCTGCCGCCTTGCTATGTACCACCATCCTCCCTGACGAGCCCTTACCGGCCGACGCTCTAACCAGGCGACGACATCCTCACGCAATGCATCGGCGCTGGTGTATCGCTCGTTCGGTTCTTTCCGCATGGCTTTGGAAATGATGGCATCCAGATCTTTGTCCACCTTCCGGTTCCATTGGCTGGGGCGCGGTGGAATGTCCCGGCAAACGGCCCGTTCCAGCTCCGTGCGTGTAGGGTAATCTTCCGGCCGGAACGCGGATCGACCCGTGGTAAGCCGATAGAGAAGAGCACCGAGAGAAAAGATATCTGAGGCCGCCCCTACCGGCGAACCCTGGATCTGCTCTGGACTTGCGTACTGAGGCGTGAGACGGCGCTCCCCTGTGACGGTGGAGTCAGTAGCCTCGTCCAGCAGTTTGGCTATTCCAAAATCAAGCAGCTTCGGAGTCCCATTAGCGTCTACGAGAATATTGCTTGGCTTGATGTCGCGGTGAACCACCAGCATTCGATGGGCATAAACAACTGTGCGACAAAGTATCTCGAAGAGTTCTAGTTGCCGGCGTAAGGGTAGCTGATTACAGAACTCGTCGATAGGAGTTCCGTCCACGTACTCCATTGCAAAAAACGGCCGACCATCGTCAGCATGCCCAACATCAAGCAGGCGGGCAATATTTGGGTGCGCCAGATCCGCAAGGATTTGGCGCTCCTTCTGAAACAACTGCCGTGAACTCGGAGTATCGATGTTTACTCTGAGCAGCTTGACGGCAACCTTCTGGCGAACCTCTCCGTCGGCGCGTTCGGCCGCGTAGACGCTGCCCATCCCGCCGTTTCCAATCAAGTTCAGAAGGCGATAAGGACCACAGCACACGTCTTTCGCAAGCGGATATTCAAGCGCCTGGCTGACGGCTCCCTGCACGACATCATCGAGAGGATCTTCTTCCAGATCGTCATTCGCCAGCAGAGACTCCACAAACAAACGGACTTCTGGTGCGACGCCTTCATCGATCATCATTTGGTCCCGATCTTGCGGAGAGATATCTGCCAACTGATGAAACAACCGTTCAACATCGGCATTCAATTCCATTGGCGCTACCTTCTCGAACGATAAGAACGGTCCTGACCTTGCCAGCAACGAAAAAAGTCAATGACAACTTGGGCATCGCCTGGATCAAACGGGACCTCTGGGACTCGTCGACTTCGCTTCGATCTTGTATGCCGCTTGTTTTCCTGTGGGGCGGGGACGGCTCAGGTAGATGCGCATTCTCCTCGTGCCTCCAACCGCCCCACCAAATTATGCTCCTTGCACAACAGTTCGAGGTAGCTCTGTAGCCAGAGGATTGGCTCCATAACCATTTTCGCGCCGCTCGCTGCCAAGACAAAGAAAAATGAAGCTAATCACGGGCACCCAAAGCCACCATCCGCTTCGGCCGGTATCATGCATTCTACGAACTGCGACGGCGATGCTCGGAATAAGCACGAAAAAGCCATACAAGATGCTCACCAGACTACCGACAATTGTGCCAGTCTGCATCACATGATCGCCCGGTCCCGATAAGACACTGCTGCCCACAACTCCGAATGCGGCTGCTAGGAATGCGGCGGCGCATCCAATTACAAGATTGAGGAATACGAACGACCAATACTCCGCGCGTCGCGCTCTACCTTGAAACTTTGCATAATTTTTGAGTACTTGGAAATACCATCTCATAGAGCGCCTCCCTCAGTAGACTGCGTCGAATGATGAATCAGGTTGATCGTGGTCACTCTGTTGAATCGCGGTGGACTTGGTGGCATCTGTCGGCCACCGACCTCGAGGATTATTTGCATTTGAGTACTGCCTTCCTAATGGTTTATTCGAAACCGATTACTGGTCTCACTATCTACCTGCGTTGGAAAAGGCTCTTTTTGTTCGTGAGATTCAATATTTTGAATGGCTATTCAGAATGCGACCGTCACTGCGAGGGTTCACAGTCCAATCAGCAGAGGTATGCGAGGCTATGCGCTCGACCATGAGAACGCAAAAGCCCTCCGGCGGAAGAGCCAAGAGATGGTCGGCGAAACCTTCGCGTGAACGGTAAACGAATCAGCGCAGACCCACTCGCCATATGCGAGCGGTCTGTCGTCCTCTGCCGAACTTGTCCAAGAAATTTAGTGCGGATGAAAGCTGACGAGAGGCGCGTATCCAGGGTATTAATCCTCTGAGCGAAGCTCAACCATTGCTTGAGCGCGTTACCCTGAAGTATTCAGTCGAGGGATGCCGCCGTCGGATGGATCTTTGTGCATGCGAATGAGTCGGCGAGGATCTGTAATTGGATCTCACCGTAGCGCACTCAACCTATCCGAAGCCCGGCCGAGCCGGATAATCCACAACGATAAGTCGCCCATCCGTCAGTGCTTTGACAGAATGACGGCTGTTCGCGGGCACAATGGCAACAATGCCCGGCTTCGCAATCTGACATCTGCCCTCGATCGCGATTTCGATTTCTCCCTCGATGACTTCGTAGACTTCTTCCTCGGGATGGAAGTGCTCGTGAATCGACGCGCCGGCTATGAAGTCATAGTGTGCAAAGGTCATGCTCGTAGAGTGGAAATACCGCCCTTTCCACCCGGGAAGCCGTTCGATGACTTGAAGTTCACTGGTATCTATAAACGGCATGGAAATATCGTCCCTTCCCTCAAGGTTAACCCAAACTCATGCGTGCGGCGCGCCTGCGGAGCCGTTATGTCTCAACGCGCTGATTGGGACCATCGGGGCATGGAGGCTCACTCGCAACCTGAGATGTTGAAGCTGCCACCCTCCGGGACGCGCGCTAGGATATTGGGGCCGGTCCTCTCCCGTTACCGACTGAACCACGTCGGCCTCTCAAGGCAGATCTCCGCAATATTCGCGACCTCCATAAAGAAAAGCCCCTGGCGAGGAAACACAGGCTCGAAGATTAGCAACTCTGAGGTCGCCACTTAGATGTCCTAGCATAATGTCGAATCATCATCAGAACATCGCTATAATTTTCTCCTTAGATCGGCATCAGTAATCCCAGTCGAAGCGTATGTGACTGGCATCTGGGAACAACGCTACGACCATTCAAAACGCGGTGCGATAGCGGGCGGATTGTGTAATCTTTGCTCACAGAGTCCAGTGTTTTGGGCCAATCCCCTGGCCCTCTGCATTTCTGCCCATTAGGGAAGAGGCAAAATCGGCTCCGCTAACTGTAAACTATTGCCAACATTTGGAGGCGTATGAGCCCCGTCACTTACACTTCCTCCCTCAGGAAGCATCGATCGTTTGTCGCTTTCGTAATTGTGAGCGTCTTGCTTGGGGGTTGTAATTCTAGGAGTGTGCCTCCCAAGCCAACTATCCAGATCACACAAGTCCCCGCCGCCAATCCTGGGGGGCCAGTACAACTGGATTTTATTGAAGGACGGGCAAGCGGCGTGAAACCCGGTCAACAGATCGTACTTTACGCGCGTAGTGACATCTGGTGGATTCAACCTTTTGCGAATCAGCCTTTTACGAAAATTCAACCCGATTCGACGTGGAGGAATGCGACCCATCTCGGCACCGATTATGCAGCGATCCTAGTTGAGCCCAGCTTTCACCCTGCAACGAAGGTTACGACTTTGCCCGCACCAGGCAACGGCGTGGTTGCGATCGCTACTTCGAAGGGCATGCCTGCTGCACCGATTGTTTCTAAGGTTATTCACTTTAGTGGGTATGACTGGAGCGTGCGAAACGCTGCGAGCGATCGAGGGGGGCAACCCAACTCCTATGATCCCTCGAATGTGTGGACCGACAAGAACGGCTATCTGCACCTTCGCATGGAGGAGCATGACGGCTTATGGACATGTGCCGAGGTGAGTTTGACCCGCAGTTTGGGTTATGGTTCGTACATCTTTGTCGTTCAAGATATCGGTCATTTCGGCCCATCTGCAGCCCTGGGATTGTATACAAATGATGATTTTCGAACGGATGACATTCCTGATGAACTTGACATCGAATTGAGCCGCTGGGGTATTGCAGACAGCAAGAATGCACAATATGTTGTCCAACCTTTTTATGTCCCTGAAAATGTCTTTCGATTCACGGCCCCGGGCGGAGTACTGACCCACATGTTACGTTGGGAGTCCGGGCGCGCTTCCTTTAAGACTGTCCGCGGATCGGGAATAGGCCCCGGAGCGGCGACCATTAGTGAAGACATCTTTACCTCGGGGGTTCCGACTCCCGCCAAAGAAACGGTTCACATGGGCTTGTACAGTTATCGACAGTCGAAGAGCGAATCTCAACAAGCGGTCGAGGTTGTGATTGAGAAATTCGAATTCCTACCGTGAAAACATGATGCAGAAGCATCGGCTACGTAAGGGACTCATACATGGAATCGTGCTTTTATGTCTTGCCAATGCTGCTTTTGGATTAGACCCTACCCGAAAAATCTCGCAATACGTACATGACAAGTGGGGCGAGGATAAAGGATTTATTGGAGGAAGGATTTACGCCATTCGCCAATCGGCCGATGGTTATTTGTGGATTGGAACCGAAAGAGGTCTTGTTCGATTCGACGGGTCCAATTTCATTCTGATTCAGCGACCTCTTCCAGATTTGCCTCCGATTAGTCCCGTGCGCGGCCTCGTTACCGATGCCAGCGGGAGTCTCTGGATTCGTCTCGAAGGTCCCCGCATGCTTCTTTATCATGACGGGAAGTTTGAGGATCCATACGCCCGATTCGACCTTCAGGACATCACCTTTACAGCGACCACTTCCGACGACAAGGGTCGCGTCATTCTCTCCGGACTCGGGGACCGGACATTTCGATATGAGGGAGGACGCCTGGAGACAATAGTCAGTGCAGAGCAAAATCCCGGTATTGTCATCTCCCTGGCTGCGACGCGAGACCAGAGTATTTGGCTCGGCACACAAGATAACGGTCTCTTTCGTCTGAGCCAGAGACACATATCCACAGTTGCCCAGGAACTCAAGGATTCGAAGATCAATGCCCTTCTGCCCGCAGACACTGGCGGCCTATGGATTGGAACCGACAACGGCATTTATTTGTGGGAGGGCGGCGTACTGGCCACCCCTAACTTGACTTCCTCGCTGCAGCAACTACAGATTCTGGCGATGGCCAGAGATCGTGACCTAAACATCTGGATTGGAACGAACCATGGCATCGTGCGCATTACTCCATCCGGCGCTGTTTCGCTCGACCTGCTCAACCCAAAGCCTGGATTCGAAGTAACAGCAATCTATGAAGATCTCGACGGAGGTATTTGGTTCGGCGGTTCGCAAGGAGTCGAGCGGCTGCGAAATGGAATGCTTACAACCTATTCGACTACTGACGGTCTTCCGTCAACCGACATTGGCTCAGTCTACGCCGACTCAACGGGTCGGATTTGGTTTGCGCCGCTCTCCGGTGGCCTCTACTGGATGAAGGAAGGTCAAGTTGGCCATGTAACTGTCGATGGGCTGGAACACGATGTTGTGTATTCCATTAGCGGTGGTAACGGTGAAGTCTGCGTCGGCCGGCAACATGGTGGTCTCACAGTGCTGACCGGAAAGGGCGATTCATTTACCGCCCGTACCTATACACAGGCGGATGGTCTTGCGCAGAACAGCGTTTATTCCGTGCACCGTGAACGCGATGGGACGATCTGGGCTGGAACTGTGAGCGCTGGTGTAAGCAAATTGAACGGCGGGAACTTCACCAATTATTCGGACTCCAGTGGACTCCCATCAAATGCTGTCAATTCCATAGTCGAAGGTTTCGATGGGATAACATGGATGGCTACCCCGAGCGGTTTGGCTTCGGTCGCGAATGGGCATTGGACGAATTACACAGCTAACGACGGCCTACCATCGTCAATGATAAGAACAATCTTTGAAGACACAAAGCATGTGCTGTGGATCGTAACTTCCCGCGGTCTGGCATACATATCCTCCGGAAAGATCAAAGTTTCAGCGAGGCTGCCTGAGGCATTACGGGAGCAGATCTTCGGAGTTGCGGAAGACGGGATGGGTTCCCTCTGGTTCACCACATCAGATCACGTGCTTCGCGTCAATAGAGACGGGCTTTTGAGCGGATCGCTCTCTGACACAGATGTTCAAAGCTATGGAATAGACGACGGCCTCCAAGGGGTGGAAGGCGTGAGCCGCGACCGCACCGTAGTTGCCGATCCTGAAGGACGCATCTGGATCTCACTTAAGTCAGGCTTGTCCATGGCCGACCCGATCGTCATTTCCAGAAATTCGGTTCCAGTCGCAGTGCGAATCGAATCTATGTCCGCTGGCGGAAATCAGGTGAATGAGCAGAACCCCATCAAGATTCCTTCTGGGATTCAGAGCATTACCTTCAATTACGGGAGTGCGAATCTGGCTATGCGGGAACGCACCCGTTTTCGCTATAAACTCGATGGCTCCGATAAAGGTTGGAGCGACATCGTTGCGTCAAGACAAGTTGTCTATAAAAACTTGGGCCCTGGCACATATCTCTTCCGTATTGTTGCCTCCAACAGTGTTGGTCTTTGGAATGGCCCGGAAACTTCTGTCCCTTTCGTGATCGAACCAGCATTCTGGCAAACGTGGTGGTTTCGAGTAGCTTGTCTTGCAGGGTGTTGCCTGACGATCCTCGCCATGTATCGCTTGCACATTCACCAATTGACGAAACGATTAAATGTTGGTTTTCAGGAGAGGCTCGCCGAGCGTACGCGGATCGCGCAGGAATTGCATGATACGCTGCTGCAAGGTGTTCTGAGCGCCTCTCTTCAGCTTGATGTAGCTGAAGACCAACTCCCAGAGGATTCTCCCACCAAACCTCTGTTGAAACGGGTTCTGCAATTGATGAGTTCAGTCACTGAAGAAGGTAGAAACGCGCTGCGTGGGTTGCGCACAACGGAATCGGGTAACCAAAGCCTTGAGATCGCCTTCTCGCGACTGCGACAGGAATTTCCCCTCGACGGCAAAACTGATTTCCGCGTTATCGTTGACAGTGTTACGCGTCCGTTGCGGCCGCTGATCCGCGATGAAGTCTATCGCATTGGCCGCGAGGCTCTATTGAATGCATTTATGCATGCACAGGCAAACCGTATAGAAGTCGAAGTAGAATATGCGAGCAGACATCTTAGAGTATTGGTGCGCGACGATGGTCGCGGAATCGATCCTCAAGTGCTGCATTCAGGTCGTGAGGGGCACTGGGGACTCGTCGGCATCCGAGAGCGCTCCGAAAGAATTGGCGCTAATCTAAGACTTCGAAGCCGTATTGGCGCAGGAACTGAAGTGGACCTGACCGTTCCCGGCACGATCGCATTCGAAAAAGGTTCGAATGGCCTGATATCGCACTGGTTCCTTTGGCTCAGCCGAGAAAGGCTCGAGACGTCGAAGCATGACAAAGCGAAACGAGTACACAAATGAGCATTGCCCCTAGGATTCGAGTTTTCTGCGTTGATGACCATCCTCTCATGAGGGAAGGTATTGCGGCCGTCATCAGAAATGAATCCGACATGCAATTGGTTGCAGAAGCATCAACTGGACACGAAGCCATTCAGGGATTTCGTGAACATCAGCCCGACGTGACACTCATGGATGTCCGGATGCCGGATATGGGGGGCATCGATGCATTGCTCGCCATTCGCACAGAGTTCGCAGATGCCCGTGTGATCATGCTAACGACGTTTGAAGGAGATGCCGAGATTCAGCGCGCGCTGGAAGCGGGAGCGCAAGGCTACATGCTCAAGAGCATGCCCCGAAAACAGCTTATAGATATGATCCGCAAGGTACATACCGGGAAGAAACACATCCCTCCCGAGGTCGCAGTTCAGCTCATGGAGCATCTTGGAGATGAAACGTTAAGCAAGCGAGAAATTGAAGTCCTTCAGAAGGTCGCCGGAGGAAATCGAAACAGCGAGATCGCAGCGCTTCTCTTCATCTCTGAGGAAACAGTGAAGGGACATATTAAGCACATCATGGAGAAACTCCGTGCAACCGATCGCACCGAGGCCGTTGCTGTCGGAATTAGACGCGGCATCATACATCTCTAGTTCCACCCATACTCCCGAGTGCCCTAGAGTTTGCAAGTGGTACAGAAAAAGCACTCGTTCTGGGGGTCCAATCCGTGGCGAAAGAAGCTAGCCTTTTGCTGGCGCGTCTTTGTGCCCGAGGAGGCACTGGCTGCAAAGGCTCTTTTCCAGCTTCCCGGAGGGTTGGCCAGGCATCGGCCTCATCTTTCTGCGACTTACTGTTGCTGTCAATGCAATCATTTGTGCAATTGATGCGCTCGTTGGACCCAACAGTCATGCGATTAGCATTTGGGCAATTGGATCGCTCGCAATCGCTGTTGGGGCGGCGATTCTCGTCGGCTTTCTAACACCTGCTGCAAGTGCCGCGGCAACAGTTGGTTATCTCATGACGGGCGTTTCGCCGTTTTTGATGACTGAAGCGAACAAGCACATCAGTACGTTAGCTGCCTTCAGTCTGGCTGCGATGTCCGCCGCGCTTGTCTTGCTTGGCCCAGGCGCCTTTTCACTTGATGCGCGTCTCTTCGGTCGTCGCGAAATCATTATTCCTGAGGGGCCGCGTTCACCTCGTCGATGATTCCCAGGAAAATTCCGCACTCATTGAGATTGAACGCGACAGTTGTGCACATACCTGGGCATCAAATCCCCCCTAAATAGTGGTGTCCGATGCGCCCTCGTCACAAGCGTTGAAAATACCTTCCTCCGCGGGATGCAATCATCCGAATCTTCCTTCATAGTCACTTCAGCAGTATCGAGCGCGGAAGACAGAATCAGAGAGTCACGTATCGCTAGTTCTCTGAATCGGGTGAAGCTTCAATTGGAGGTTCGGTTTTCGCGATGTTCCATTTGGATTATCTTTCTTGTTTCCTCACCGTCCTGGCGACAATTCTCCTCGTACGAAAATCTTGGATTGGACTCCTTGTCGCAATTGCCAACAGCTTGATCGTCTGCGTAATTGGATTGCGAACGTTACAGCTTGGCTTTATTCCCGCGAACCTGTTTTGCATCGGCGTATACGCATTCAGCATGCGATCGTGGCTCAAGGAACGAACACACGCAAATCGAGATCAGGCGCAGCGGCAGAAATCGCTGGTCGTACCTACCCATAATGGTGCGCCTCAAAAAGGGCTGCCATCGTCTCACAGCAGATCATCAATCCTGAAGTTAACATCTGCAACTAAGATCGGGCTTCCGGAGGAACACCATGCGTGCTGATTTAACATTTATGGCTCTCGCCCATGAATCGAATCGCTATTTACTCACTCGGCTGATAGCGAAGGCAACCCGCAAACTGCACCGCCCTAACACCCGGTTGCAGGATACGATGAACGACGTGTTCGAGCGGTTCGGCTGCTCAAAACCAAGAGCAGACCGCCGTACTGCGGAGGCGGCCGGCAGTTCGGAAGGCCGTGCTGCATGACGCCCCCGCAGTCGATTAGATTTCAGCCCTCCCCATTACGAAGCTAGGAGTAACAACCATGGCAACTTCATCCACACCTGTATCATTTACTCCATCACCGAAAAGCTCATCATGGTGCTTCCTGCTGCTCGAGCACCTGGATGAATTCGCGAGGCTGGCTTGGTATCTCGTAGCAGATGGCAAGCTCGTCGAAGACACATTCGCGCGCACGATGGCCAAGCTTGATATGACTGCATTTGAATCTTCCATCCCAGCACTCACTTACAGTCAGGCTCGAGACCTTCTTATCACCCAGGCGATTGCTGTACTGTCGGACGCGCGCAGAGAAGAAGACGAGAACCAGTTTTTTCCGCCGAATTCTATTGCCAGCTTGCCCGATCTCCCCCGCCTGGCATTCATGCTGAGACTGATCATCCGTTCGTCTGAAACAGAGGTTGCGAAGTTTCTCAGCCTATCACCATCTGAGGTGCAAGGACTTGTCAAGGATGCGATTGATCGTCTCAGCATAGTTCCGCCTATCTCCGCATTGATAGGTTGTCATGACGCATAGGTAGCCTTAGTTTTCGACTCACTAAGAATAGAGTACAAAGACATGCGAATTTCATGGCGTCCCAGCTACGGGTACGCTCGCATGAGTGGCGCCTTTATAGCACGATTGCAGGTATTCAACTCCGTCAACAATTTCAAAGCAGTAGTAGCGAAAAAAATGAAACCATCAACCCCTGACCTCGAACGGTGGTATGCCGCGAGCCGGGAGCCACGCAATCGAAGTCGCAGGCGCCAGTCATTCGATCTATGTCTCCAGATCATAGGGGGAACAGTGAGAACACACCGCAGGGAAACAAATATCTCCGACCGCGGCAATATCCTCATGTTTGATAAGGGCGTTGGTCTGGCTCTGCGAAACGAGCCGCAGCCGCGTGCAAAAGGCCAACTGATAGAGGTCGAGAGGATGTCGGCAATCGGCAGGATGGCATGCTCGATATCCCACGATATGCGCCACTCGCTCACGGCAATCTATGCAAACGCGGAGTTTCTAGAGCGCCCCGATTTATGTGCGAGCACGCGGGCTGACCTGCTGCTCGAAATTCAAGAAGCGGTGCTCGCGATGACGGAGCGCCTTGATTCACTACTGCAATTCGGTAGTAATGGGCGGAAAAATCCGCTTGTCCGTGAGCGCGTTTCCCTGGTGGTTGAGAAAGCCGTTGCGGCAGTGAAGTTTCATCCAGACGGGCAGAACGTGTCCATCTCAGTCGGCAAGTTCCCGCCGGCGGAGGCAGACATCGATGCCAGGAATCTTGAAAGTGCCATATATAACTTGCTGCTCAATGCCTGCCAGGCTGCGGCACGCTCAACTCATGTGCCTGAGGTAAAGGTCCGCCTTACGGAAGTCGATGAACGGATCTACCTCACAATCTTGGACAATGGTCCCGGTATACCTGCCTCTGTACGGAGGACGTTGTTCGATCCATTCGTGACCGAAGGAAAACCCAACGGAACCGGCCTGGGGCTTACCCTGGCTCGTCAAATAGCTGAAGAGCACGGTGGTAGCGTCTGCCTCGAGGAATCGAATCGAGAGGGGACGGTATTCACGCTGAGTCTGATGAAGAACAGATTATTGGCTTTAGAAGACCTGATTATCGTAGCGCCTCTCCGATGAGCCTGGCATCGACGGCTCGACGGAATAATTACGCAACCGTCAGCCAGCGAACGCGCGCACTAATCGGAGGCTGTCCTCCGCATAGAGAAAACTCCCAACATGCTGCTCCAGCTGGCCCTTCAGTCTTCCAACGCTGCCCAACCCAATCTGTGCGCGATCCCTCTGCACCCTTCAGAACGATTTAAAGTACATAGGCTTCCATGAGGGCGGCTTCCTTCAAGTCGCTGTATCAGAAGCGCCGTTCCTAATGGAATACGTCTGCTGCACTGCTGCGTGTCGGGGCGCTCCAGATACAGAACTAAGACTTCCCAGGATCAATCTATTATTCGTTGCTCGGCCGAACGTGTCGGGCAACAAGACACAAGACCCACGTGTCACTCTTGCGATGGAAGCGGGGATTACATCGCACACGTAGACCATGGCCGAGCTAATCGGCGCGTAAAATGCTATGGACTAATTCCGACAATATAACGGTTGACACACAGGCAAGCTGACCTGAATTTCTCAGTGCTGCGCGGCTGAGGGTCTGGGTCTATTGGTCAGGTGTTTGCAGGGCCGACGATTGGGACGCGGGCGACCCACCGAGAAAACCCCCAGGCTTGGAAATCGCAGGCCAACGACGACGGCTGACGGATTTGACTTTTTAGTGATTGCCAGGTCTGCTGGCGACAAATGAGATGGCGCAACGGTCGACCATGCATCGGCCGATTCGGGGGGACTCCACCGAAGGATTGAGAAAGCTATCCATCGACCGGTTCAAGACAGTGCAATGACTTAGCTAGTAACGTTCGTCTGTGCAGCCCGCCAAGCGACTTCTCCTCCTGAAACGTAGGTGACCCCTGCTACTGGTGTGTCCCACCAGGATTCTCTAATTTATGGAGCTTTTGACGATGCGGTACGTTCTTTCGAGCACACGTCACGACGATCCATGTCAACAGGATGTCACTCGAACCACCGGCTTCACTCTGTTTGTAGTTCCAAGTCTTCTGGGAGACTCGAAAAACAACATGAAAATCGTTTGTAATGTGCTGGCATTTGTATTGCTTGCTTGCCTCAGTTTGTCTGCTCAGCAGATCACGGGAAACATTCGCGGAACAGTTACAGACCCAAGCGGTGCTGTCATTCAGGGCTCTGCCGTTACAGCACGGCAGGCGGAAACGGGCCTGTCGCGCACGACGACCACCGATCATGAGGGCAACTACGTTCTTCTGGAACTCCCGGTCGGGCACTACCGCCTGCAGGTTACAGCGAACGGTTTCCAGGAATACGTGCAGGATGGCATCACGCTCAACGTGAACGAGACGGCTTCGGTCTCGCCTCATCTCGCGGTCGGATCGGAAAAGCAGCAGGTGGTGGTGAGCGGCGACGCCGGGCTGATTGAGCCAACTGTTACCAGTATGGGCAAGGTAGTCCAGCAACAGGAGTTGGAGGATCTGCCCCTGAACGGACGCAACTTCTCGCAACTTGGCCTGTTGCAGCCTGGAGTCGTTCCCCTGACGCCTGGATTATCCCAAGCAGGGGGTGGGCTGCGCGACGGACAGGCTTATGCGGTCAATGGCCAGCGACCTGAATCAAACAACTTTCTTATCGACGGCGCGAACAACTTCAACGGCGTCGACGGCGGATTCGTCCTCAAGCCGCCGGTGGACGCGATCAGCGAGTTCCGCATCATCACGCATAGCGCAAATGCTGAGTTCGGAGGCTCTCTAGGATCGACAACGAACATCATCACTCGGTCGGGCACGAACCAGCTTCACGGGACATTATGGGAGTTTCTGCGCAACGACGTGGTCGATGCGAACAACTATTTCGCGACGACCAAGGAGCCGCTGAAGCAAAACCAGTTTGGCGCCGCGGTCGGTGGGCCGATCAAAAAGAACAAAACGTTCATTTTCGGCTTCTATGAAGGCTTCCGCAATCGGCAGGGCGTGTCAGGGCAGACCACAGTGCCGTCGTTGAAGCAGCGTACCGGAGATTTCTCCGAACTCTGCCCGGAGGGCTTCACGGACGGCTTCTGCAACAACCCCGCGAACCAGCTTTTCAACGTCCTCGCCAATGCACCGTACCCGAATAACCTGGTGCCGCAGGCCCAGATCGACTCGGTTTCGGAAAACCTGCTGAGCTTCTTCCCGCTTCCGAATGCCGGTACGAATCTGTTCTCCACGACCCAAATTCTAAGGAATAATACCGATCAGTTCGGCATCAAAGTTGATCACTACCTCACTCCGCGCGACACGCTGACCTTCCGTTACATTTTTTACCAGCTCTCCCAGATCGATCCGCTATCGCCGGGCGGCGCCAGCGTGCCTGGGTTCCCGGTAGGCGAAGACCAGCGCGCACAGAACTTTGTCGCAGACGAAACACACACCTTTTCGCCAAGCCTCATCGCGGTGGCACGATTCTCGTTCTTGCGCAACAAGTTACTCTTCGGCGAGAGCGAGAACCATCAGCTGCCCTCAAGCCTTGGATTCCAATACGAGCCGAGTCTCGAAATCGCTGCCGGACCACCGTTCATCCAGGTGAATGGCTATTCCAATGTTGGTAATCCAATCACGGGACCGCGTAACACCTACGACAACGTCTTCGACTACTCTGGATCGCTGACTTGGGTGCGTGGTAAGCACACGCTGAAATTCGGCGGCGGATACCAGCATCAGCAGATCAATGTGCTGCAAGGGATCGCGACCAACGGCTTCTTCGTATTCGAGCCATTCCCGATAACGGATGCATTCGCCAGCTTCCTCACCGGGCAGCCGGTCGTCTTCCTGCAAGGTATAGGGGATTTCTCACGCGGGATTCGCGGCAACAACTCGAACTTGTATGTGCAGGATACGTATAAGGTCGCGCCGCGATTCACGATCAATGCCGGACTGCGTTACGAGTTGCCCGTCCCGTATACCGAAATTCATAACCGGCTATCGTTGTTTGAGCCGGGGAAGAAGTCTCAGGTCATGCCGAATGCACCGGCGGGACTGTTATATCCGGGCGATCCCGGTGTGCCCGCGGGCCTGATCCCCACCGATATGAAGGCATTCGCGCCGCGCTTTGGCATCGCGTGGGACCCGAATGGTAATGGCAAGTTGCTGATCACTTCGGCATACGGTATCTTCTATGAGCCTTATTACACCGGACAGGGCGGTCCTTTGCAGGCGCCGATCAGTGCGCCTCCGTTCCTCGGAACGCCACAGGTGAGCCTGCCGAACTTCGCGAATCCGTTCAACGGCAATCCTCCCCTCCCAGGGACGTTTTCCCCATCACTCACGAACCTGACTCTGTCGCCAACGTTAAGACTCCCTTATACGCAGGATTGGGACTTGAACCTACAGCAGTCGGTCGGGTCCGATTGGCTGTTCGAGATCGGATACATCGGCACCAAGAGCACGCGCCTGCCGCGCTTCATCGAAGCGAACCCAGCGGTATTTGTTCCCGGATACGTCGATGGCCAGCCGATTTCGAACTCCAGCAATGCCGATCAACGGCGGCTCTATTCGGGATGCACGCTGGCCGATCCGCCAAGCAGTTGCGTGTTTTCATCAACCGGCGAGATAGCGGGCATCGCCAATTCGGCGTACAATGCATTGCAAGCGTCGCTGCGCAAGCGATTCAGCCACGGGCTGTCATTCCTCTTGTCGTACACGTGGTCGAAGGATATCGACGATGTTTCGTCGTTCAACATAACTGGGTCGGAGGCTAAGCCAGTCGCGGGAGAAAACGATCTCGCCCAGGATCCGTTCAATCTCGCAGCAGAGCGTGGGCTCTCGCTGTTCGATGCGCGCAACCGGTTCGTTGGGAGCTATGTATGGGCACTCCCCTTCTGGAACCGTCCCCAGAACTGGTACCAGTCGGTGTTAGGCGGATGGCAGTTGAGTGGCATAGCAACGTTGATGAGCGGCACGCCATTCACCGTCTTCGATTCGAACGACGTTGCGGCGCAAGGCAGTGCGCCGGAGATCACCGGATTCTCCGCGCAGCGACCCAATCTCGTCGGCAACCCCAATAACGGGCCGCGCAAGGTCAGCGCATGGCTCAACGCCAGCGCCTACCAGCGACTTGATCCTGTAGCCAATGCGGGGCAGTTCGGCACGGAACGCCGCAACGTGAATACCGGCCCGGCTTATTCCGACTGGGACTTCGCCGCCCTTAGGAATTTCAAGGTGACTGAATCGACGCAGTTCCAGTTCCGCGCGGAGATGTTTAACATCTTGAACCGCACGAACTTCCATTTGCCCGACAGCGACATCAGTTCGCCAACATTCAACCATATCCTTGCGGCAGAGGCTCCGCGCCAGGTGCAATTTGCGTTGAAGTTTATGTTCTAGCATGCGTTTACCCGGTTGCTCCGGTGAGCACTTCCATTGCTCACCGGAGCAACTGGGTCCGAAGCACATGCGCCGCTATCAGATCTTTTTTTCGCAGAAGCAGTAGCCCAGTCTATGCTCAGACAGGAACCCTGAACTTGGCTCGCGATCCACAAAACAGCAATACGATGCAGCTTGCCGCCCCCGCGCCCGGGTGTGGTTCATGCCGAAAAGGGTTTTTGAGCAAACGGACTCAGGCCCGGCTACGCTCTGGGAATCCGGGAAATGTCACTCTCTGCATCTCACTGCAGCGCGCTGAAGCGCAAAAACGGCCACACAGTGACACAGTAGAAACCAACAGCCATCAGAACAGCCACCAAACTAAAATCGTCTTTCGGTTTAAGAGAGGCAATTTCAACTTAACCTCTTAATTTTCATGGTGCCCGGAGGGGGACTTGAACCCCCACGACCTGTTAGAGTCTGCGGATTTTAAGTCCGCTGCGTCTGCCGATTTCGCCATCCGGGCTTCTGTTGGCGTATGAACTGCATTCATCCTAAATGAAAGTAGCAATCGTACGTTGATGTGCAGTCCATGCCCGCATCATGCCCGCATCGGGAATGGAGGTCTGATCCGTTTCATCGCACTGCTAAAACTAACAGAACAATTCGCATCCCCGAAGCGGCTCTAGATACAGTGCTGCCTCTGTGCCAACAAATCAAGAGCCGAAGTTTGCGTTAGAACTTTACACTTGGCGCCTGTCTGGACGCCTCGCTCGCCTGGAAGTAGGCATTATCCTGTTGGAATCCAGCGATACCAGCCCAGATACTGTTCGGGAATTGGCGAATGAACGTGTTGTAGTCCTGCAATGTCTGGTTGTAGCGTCGGCGCTCAACAGCAATGCGGTTCTCCGAACCCTCCAGCTGATCCTGGAGCTGGAGAAAGTTCTGGTCGGCCTTCAAATTCGGATAATTTTCTGAAAGCAGCAGCAGCCGTCCAACAGCTCCATCCAACTGTCCATTCGCGGCAATCTTGCTCTGCGGATCTCTGGCATTCAATAGCGCCGAGCGCGCGTTGGCAATATCCGAGAACACCGTTTCTTCATGCTTTGCATAGCCCTTCACTGTTTCCACCAGATTTGGGATAAGGTCAGCGCGTCGTTGCAAAACCACGTCAACCTGGGACCACTGTGCATGGACAGCTTCCTGCTTTGCCACCATCTGATTCTTGGCGCTCACATAACTGCCAAAAACAAGCAGCACCGCTAAAAAAATCACGACAACTACTGCAATTCCGATCCATAACCCACGTCTCATCACGGGCAATTTCTCCTTACACGCAACCTGTATCTTCTTCCAGAGACTACACGACTCAAGCTAAGAGCTAAAGGCTCGAACAGGATCTACCAGTCTCCTCCAGCACCGCCGCCGCCTGTACTGCCGCCGCCGAATCCACCAAAACCGCTGCCGCCTCCATCTCCACCACCGAAGCCGCCACCACCGCCGCGACCACCGCCGCCCAGAAACATCCCCAGCAAAAAACCGATCAGCCCCGATCCGCCGGCGCGCGCCAAAAACAAAATAACAAGAAAAATGACGATGCCGAAAATAATGATTTGCCCAAAGCTTAACCGGATCGCCTGCTGCTGTGGCGGACCGCGCGTCTGCAACGGCTGCTGTAGCGTTACTCCTGCATCCTTGGCAATAATCTGCGCTATCTGTCCCACGGCTACCGACACTGCATCGTCATAGTCGCCAGAGCGCAGGTATGGAACCATTTGCCGCCCGATATCGCCAACTCTTGAATCCGGCAGAATCGACTCCAGCCCGTAGCCGGTTGTAATCCACCGCTTACGGTCCTGCACAGCCAAAAGAATCAGAACGCCTCTATCCTTTTGACCGATCTTCCACGCATCCCAAAGTTGAACGGAAAAATCCTGAATGGACTCGCCATCCAATGTCTTTATCGTGACAACGGCGATTTGCGCATGCGCCAGACGGTCGACTTGCCCGGCGAGCAGGTTAAGCTCCTGCTTTACTTGTGGAGATAACACGCCGGCAAAATCGCTGACGTAGTCCGTTGGTCTGGGCAGGTCTTTTACTGCCTCCGCCAAGGCGACTGTAGTATGGAAGGCAATCGCAAGCAGCAACATTGCTGCAACAACCAGGCGTTTCCGGTCGAATACTAACTTCATCGCCACTATTCTACCTTTGTGGCATACAGAAAAATGTCCGTACACCATCTGCGAACGTGCAAATGCTGAAACAAGCATCTAAACTTGGCAGCTAAGGGAGTTTTCCATGCGCAGACTTCTCCTCTTCCGCAAACTTCTTATCGTCCTGGGCGCAGCCGTTTTACTACCCTCTTTTGCGCCGCATGCATGGGCGCAGGCACAGAAAGATCCGCTCAATGAAGACGAAGTAGATCAGGTACGGGAGTTCGGTGACCGCCCCAATGAGCGACTTAAGCTCTTTGCGAAATTTATTGAACAGCGCGTCACAGCCATCAAACAGCTTTCAACGGAAAAGACCGCAGAAAATCGATCTGCGGAATTGCGCGCCAAAATTGAGGAGTTCACTCGACTCGTCGATGAGTTGCAGGACAACCTCGATACCTACGATGGGCAGCATGCCGACATTCGCAAGGCGCTCAAAGATCTAAATTCTGCAAGCGATAAATGGGAGGCTGCTCTCAATCAGCCCCCGCCCGACCCGAACTACGACTTCGCGCGTAAAACTGCGGTCGAGGCTGCCCAAAGCGTGAGTGACGAGCTGAAAGACCTTCAGAAAACCCAGGCAAAATATTTTGCCGAACATAAAGATGAAGCCGGCAAAAACGGAACAGGTCCGCAATGAGATTTGCCAGCTCCAGATATGCTACGCTCAGGTTGAGTGAACCCTGAGCTTTTGCGTTTGTTTGAGGAACAGTATCGCGCCATACGTCCGCGCGCTCCCATTCCACCAATTCATGTCCGCTTTTACCGCTTTACCAGTTTGAATACGACCATTCGCCTTCGCGAAGGACAGCTCAAGGTTCATCTTTCAGACTTGCTCGAAGGCGCGCCTGAGCCTGTGTTACGCGCCATTGCGCACATTCTGCTGGCTAAGCTCTACCGCAAACCGCTCGATCCTTCCCATAATGCGCGTTATCGCCGCTTCGCATCGAGTGAATCGGTGCTACGACAGACGGAGCGCATTCGCCAGATGCGTGGACGGAAAAAAATCTCTACTTCCAAGGGCGATTACTACGATCTGGACGAGGTCTTTGAAGCTCTGAACCGGCGATTTTTCCATGGCTTGATGGGACGTCCGTTGCTTACCTGGAGCGAGCATAGGGCACGACGCTTGCTTGGTCACTATGATGCGGCACATAACACCATCATGGTGAGCCGCGTCTTCGACCGAAAAAACACGCCCCGCTATGCTATCGAATACCTGATGTACCACGAAATGCTCCACCTCAAGCATCCGGTCAAGGTCCGCGGGGGTCGTCGCTGCGTTCATCCATTGGAATTTCAGACTGAAGAGAAACTCTTTCCCGAACTGGAACGGGCCAAGGCGTATTTGAAGCAGCTATAAACTGTTGCTTATCTATTTCTCAGTACAACAGAGCCAATTTCCGCTTCGCCTCAAATGCCTCCAACGAAGACGTCCACTCATCCGCGATTTGCGCCGGAGCGACCCCACTCGTCAGCTGCTCAAGGATATGGCCGTTCGCCAACAACGTAGCGATGTGCTCCAGCTGGTATTCCTGCGGATATAGCTTGTGCAGTGCGGACGCTATCTCAATTCCAAGTTCAGGTGAATCCAGCACATTGCGGTCCGTCACCAGCACGCGCACTCCATGGTTGAGTTGGCCAGCATAGGGATAAGGCTTCTCCGGCGTAAAATCCACCGGCATAAAACGCACTCCAGGGAGGAACCGATTATTCAGATACTGTGCAAGCTTACGGCCATCGATCCACGGCGCGCCGAACAGTTCAAATGGCGTGTCAGTTCCCCGCCCTACTGAAATATTCGTCGTCTCCACGAATCCCAGGGCTGGATACAGCGTGGCCTCTTCCAGGTCGCGCAGATTTGGCGAAGGGTTCACCCACGTAAGTCCCGTAGAATCGTACCAATCGCCGCGCTGCCATCCCTGCATCGCAACTACAGTCAGTCGGGCATGCAGATTTCGCTCGCGATTGAAGTATCGCGCCAACTCGCCCATGGTCATGCCATGACGCACCGGCAGCGGCATGTAATGTACATAACTTTCAGCGCCGTCGTCTGAAAGCGGGCCCTGAACAAATGCCCCATTCACAGGATTCGGCCTATCCAGAACAACGATCTCAGTTCCCGTCTTTCCTGCGGCCTCCAGAAAGTACCCCATCACCGTTTCATAGGTGTAAAAGCGCACACCCGCATCCTGAAGATCAATCACCACTGCATCGAGCGAGCGCAGCGTATCGAGAGACGGTCTTTTTTGCGCGTCCGTAGCGCCATACAGACTGATAACAGGCAAGCCGGTCTGCGGGTCGGTTGCATTGTCGATGTTCTCCGTATCCTGCGCGCCGCGGAGGCCGTGCTCCGGGCTGAAGAGCAGCTTCAGTTCGATTCTCTCGGCATGTGCAAGCACGTCGATCGTTCTACTACCTGCCGAATCTATGCCAGTCTGGTTCGTCAAAAGTCCAATGCGCAATGGCCCATCATGTTTTTTGGAAATCGTATGCAGCGCTGCAAAACCGCTTTCTTCCAGAACGTCGATTCCAGTCTTAACCTCGGCATTGCGAGCAGGCCAATGGCGCATGCCGCTCAGGGATTCGTTATACCCAGTGAGCCGCGCCGACAACTTCCCATCGTCAGGAACGATTCCCAGAGCGATGGTCGCCGCATCGGCAATTTTCGTGCGCAGAGCAATCGTGCTCCCATGTCCGTTCGGATGAACAGAATTCGTCAGCACAATCACGTATGTGTCGGAGGCAGGATCGATCCACAAGGACGTGCCGGTGAATCCTGTATGACCAAATGAGCCCACTGGAAAAATTTCGCCGCGATTACTGGAATAAGGAGAATCGATGTCCCATCCGAAGCCACGCAGCGCCATTCCCGTCGCGGGCTGCTCGGGTGTCACCATTTTCTGCAGCAGGGCACGGCTCAGCGGAAACCGGCTCGGCTTTCCTGCGAGTCTGTCCAGCAGATTTTGCGCGTATACAGCGACATCGTCTGCCGTGCTGAAGAGTCCCGCGTGCCCGGCCACTCCACCCATGCGCCGCGCCGTAGGATCGTGGACGACTCCACGCAGCATCACACCATATTCGTACTGTGTCGGAGCAATGCGATCGCTCCACTCCGTGGGAGGGAGATAGCGCGTATCTCGCAGGCCAAGAGGGATGATGATCTTCTGTTCCGCATACTCGTCTTCAGGGATCCCCGAAAGCTTTTCGACCAACGCACCCAAAACAATAAAGTTGATATCGCTATACACGAATCGGACGCCGGCAGGCGTGGCAGGTTGAACCGCAAATGCCTGTTTGAATGCTTCAGCTTTGCCTTCCCACGGCTGCTCCAGCGAGAGATCAGGTGGCAATCCGGAATAATGTGTCAGCAATTGACGAATCGTAATGTCCTGCTTGCCATTTGCCGCAAACTCCGGCAAGTACTTTGCCACCGGATCGTTAAAGCTCAGCTTGCCTTGTTCACAGAGTTGCATCACTGCCGCTGCCGTCATCAATGGCTTTGTGAGCGAGGCCATGTCGAAGATCGTATCCATGGTCATCGCTTCTTGCGTCGGCTCCAGCGAGCGCTCGCCATAGGCTTTGCGAAAAACTACCCGGCCATTGTGGCCGATTATCACGACAGCGCCGGGAATCTGATGCTGATCCACGGCATTACCGACAAGTTCGTCAATGCGTGAAAAATCCCCCTGTTGCGCAAAGGCACAGCAAGCCATGAGCCCGCATAGTGCAACCAGAAGAGTGAGCCTGGGCGGGAACGGTTTCATCTATAACACGCTCCCCGCGCCGTTATGTTTTCCAAACAGGCTCATGAAATATCCAACTCCAAACGTTACCAGAGCGCCAATTGCCACATACCAGGTCCACGCAATCTTCGGGAATAAAAATGGATGCCCAAGGAATGTCATCTGTATTTCGGAGCTCTGTCGCCACAGCAACAAATTCAATACGCACCCGGCAATTAATCCAATCATTGTGCCAGTTTCCTTTGCGCGTTTTGTCAGGGTTCCGAGCAGGAATACTCCGAGCATCCCACCCCACAGAACTGATGCTATCGACAGTCCGATCTCCAATACGTGGCCGCTGCCGCGAGAAACGATGGCAAGGGCCAACAGAACCGCCGCCCATGCCAGTGTCATCAACCGGGATAACCTAGACTTCTGATCCTCGCTGACATCCGGCCGTCGCAACAGATAAAAATCCACCATCGATGTCGATGCCAGCGAGTTCAACGCCGCGCTCAGGTTTGACATGGCTGCAGCCAGAATCGCCGCAATCATCAGTCCCGAGATCCCCGCAGGCATTTGCCGAACGATAAAGATAGGAAAGATGCGATCTGCGCTCGGCACATGCGGCATCTGCCCGGTCCGGCTGTAAGAGACAAACAATCCTACGCCGATCAACAGAAACAGCGTGAATTGGACAAAAATGACTACACCGCTCGAAAGCAACGCCAGTCGCGATTCGCGCAGATTTTTCGCCGCTAACAAACGCTGCACCATTAACTGATCGGTTCCATGACTGGCCATCGTCAAAAAGCACCCGCCGATGACGCCAGCCCAGAATGTATAAGTTTGAGAGACCGACAAAGAGAAGTGAAAGACCGTCAGCTTTCCGGCCGACGAAGCCACCGAGAGCAATGTATGAGCGCCGCCAGGAATATGTGCACATACTGACCACAGGCTCACCAGAGTGCCCACCACGTAAAGCAGCATCTGCAATACATCCGTCCAGATCACCGCCTTCATACCGCCTTCAAAGGTGTAGAGCAGCGTCAACAGGGACAAAATGACGATCGAGGGGATGTCCCCTGTTCCAAGCGCAACCCCGACCACAATTGCTACCGCAAAGACGCGCACCCCCTCCGCTGCGGCGCGCATCACCAGAAAAAGCAGCGCAGTGAGCCGATGCAGCCGGGATCCAAAGCGCTGGCCAATTAACTGATATGCCGTCATCAGTTCGCCGCGAAAATATCGAGGCAGGAACAGAATGCAGATAACGATGCGGCCCAGCAGATATCCCATCACAAGCTGCAGAAATCCGAAGTCGCCCGTGAACGCAATACCGGGCACGCTGATGATCGTCAGCGTGCTCGTCTCAGCAGCAACAATCGAAAGCGAGATGGCCCACCAGGGAATATTACGATCAGCAAGAAAGTAGCTCTTCATCGACCGCTCCCCTTTACGGCGGAAGCGCAGGCCAAACCAGGTGATCCCTAGCAGGTAGAGAACGACGATGACCAGATCAACGGTGCGAAGGGGTATATGCATCAATGACCGTTACACATTATTGAGCAGCAGCCTGCGGGATGCCGAGCGACTCCGGGGAGGGCAGCGTATGCGTTGCGATCCATTGCTGGCGTGCTCCTCTTAGCTTCTCTGCGCGGACGATCCACAATTGCATGGCTGTGTCATATTCAGCCATCACATTATCCAGCCAGTAAGGCCGATTTTCCTTGAGCCACGCATCTTTGAATAGATCGCGCGTGTAACCGTAGCCATCGCGCAGGTCCAGAGCGCGGCCTGAAAGACTCCACATTTTTCCTGATACATGTTTGCGCGCTTCTGGATCGTTCTGCTCCTGATAGATCTTCTGATATGTCCCTACAATATCTGCCGCGGTTTGAAATTTGAAAGCAAGAAAATCCATGCGCCTCGCACCCAACTCCATGGCATCCACAGCTTCCGGTTCCCGCAGATTACCAGCCTGCCGCGCCTGTGCAATCAGTGTCAGCGTACGTTCTGCATTCAGCCTTACCTCTTCAAGCGCGGGCTTTATCTTTACAGCCGTCTGCTGGCCTTCGGCGCTCCATGGATCGAGCCAGAACAAAGCATCCTTCGCATCTTCCACCCCAGCTTTTTCCAAAGCCAGATGAGCCTGCATCAGCGCAAGTTGCGCCTGATCTAGGTCTCCAGTTGCGTCGCCATGAAAGATCTTGCCAAAGCTATTCTGGAACTCAGCAATATCGCTCGTTCCCGGCTGCCAGGAAGCCGCAGCGCCAAACAGGATGCCGTACCAGTCTTCAGCAAACAATCCCTCGCCGTCGTCGTTCCAGATCGTGTTAAGCATGCCCGAGCTTCCGGCCTTCTGGCCCGCAGCAATGAATCCCTGCATGTTTTTGAGCGCCGTATTGTTGTTCGGATAGACGCGATTCCAGTTATTCACACCAGGCGCGACCCACGTTTCCATACCGGCATTAGTGTACGGATCAAGCCATTTGCTGAAACTGCCTTCGGGCTCATAGTGCCAGGCGACTGCAATCATGTCCTTTGGCAATTGCGTCACAAGGGCCGGCTCGTTCATTGCCACGTCACCCCAGAACAACAACCTGCGGCTTAGGGGCGCGAGTTCAGCGTGAATGCGTTTGAGAAAGTCAATGTAGACAGCACCAAGCCCTCGTTGCTTCACTTCATCGGCGGTCTGGCCCTGTCCAAGCTCAAAGGTCTCGTCCGCGCCAATATGGAGGAAAGGTCCGGGAAAAACAGCAGCCAGCTCCGTGAACCATTGCTTGATCAATGGCAGCGATCCGGTCTGGCCGGGGGCCAGCACCGCCCCGCTGGGAACCTCCGCCAGATGCGCATATTCCTGCCATGTCAATACGTGATGTAGGTGCCCAAAGGCTTCCTGCTCCGGAACAATCGTCACATGATATGGCTTCGCATACGCAACCAGCGCCTCTGCATCCGCCTTCGATATCGATCCACCTGGCAGCGCCGGCAGTGGATTCGAAGCATACTGCATTGTGTTCTCAAAATAGGGGGAATACACATTCAATTTGAACGCCGCAAAGGTCCGAATCTGTTTTTTCTGGTACTCAAGTGTCGGCACCGGACCGCGCGACAGATCATCATGCACGCCACGATACCGCATCGCAGGCCAGTCGCGGATCACGCATCCCTGAAACGCGGCGTTGGCGCCCGAGCCTGAAACCAGCTGCTTCACCGATTGGGCTCCGTAAAAAAGCCCCTCTGCCGTATGCGCAACCACATAAAGGCCGTTCTTCGATGTGAAAAGAACATACCCTTCATCCAGCATCGGCTGCTCAAGCGACAGCTTTTCTTCAGCCAGAGCCCGCTTGCCTGCCGGAGAATTATCGCGCAGCAAATAGATATGTGTGCCTTTCGCAGACTGCACAATGCCCAGCTCTTTCAGAGATGCAAGCAAATCCATAGCTGCGAAAGAATCGTCCTCATCCTTTGCCGGGACCGAAATGGAGACACCGTGAACCAATGACAGATTCTCTCTGCTTTGAAATTCTCGCGGCTCGGGAATCAACGCTGGACGCTGTGTTTGCGCAAAAGCAGACACAGTGACGAAGGCAACAAAGGCGGCAGAGCGAAAGAAGGTCTTAATCAAGGTCGTCAGGTTTCCCAGGGAAAGATCCGGCATGCAGAGAGCCTAAAGCAAGAGAATACCGACTCGTGGGGGAAACGCAAAATAGTTGAGGCGGATGCAGATCGCGGGCATGCGTCACGATCGGAAGACATCTGTTGTGAGTAGTGTATAGATCAAAGCTGTCGACCCTTCTTATGCCTCTGGCATGAAACAAACAAGGCGCTCCGACCTGGGGCGCCTTGTTTGTTTTGAATCGCTAATACTTCTACGGAGCACCCGATCCAGCTGAGCGACTCTGAGGAATTGCATTCCCTGCAGTGGTGCCCGCATATTGTGTCGTGGTATGCAAATCCACCCCGCTGCCCTGCAGTAGGATCGACGCTGTCACAATATCAGTGTCTGTGCGAATGACTGTCAGGTAGGGGCTGTCCTGCGCGATGGTGTACACCTTACCAATCGGAGCGTTGTACGTAGAAGCGATCGAGCGTGGATGGCCATTGACCGCGAGCACACTCTGCACCGTGAAGCTGGAAAGATTCACAATCGTAACCGTGCCATCGCCTTCGTTTGCAACATAGGCGCGGCTCCCGTCCTGGAGTATGGTAACGGCAGCAGGATGATGGCCGACCTTCACGGTCGCCAGCACCTGGCCAAAATTCGCCGTGTCCGTAAAGCCCTCGACCGGACCGTTGATGCTTACGTTGATGATGCTGATGGAATCGTCATCGTAGTTGGCTGTAACCAGCAGCGACGCCGGCGCATATATATCCGCATGCACCGGACCCTTGCCGACATTGATGGTCGCATTCGTCATGTAGTTGCTGGGCGAATTCGTATCAAGTATGTTCTTTGCACTATCAATGACCGTGATTGTGCCGCTGCCGCGGTTCAGGATGAAAGTGCGACGGCTATCTGCTGTCATCAGGCCATAGACCGGGCAGACTCCAACTGCGAGCTGGCTCGACACCGTGTTCGTGGATTCTTCGATTCCGTCGGCTTCGCCATTCGTCGCCACGGACGATGGGGTGTCGCATTGCCCCCATGTCACGCCGGTGCCGTTCGTACTGTTTCCCTGGCTGATCGAATAAATGCGCTGTCCGTTCGCGGTACCGATCACATTGACCAGGCTCGGTGCACTGATCGGAACCTCTAACTTGAGCGAAGGCGGACTGCCAGTCAGCACGCCTATCGCTGGCTGACCGTTCAGGCTCGTAGCATGCGGCTCTACTACGTACTCGCCCTGGGTCGTCACCAACAGGTTTGTAGGCAACGTGCTGATTTCCTGGTTAGTAGTCGGATCAACCGTGCTCGGCAGCGTCGTTGTCAGCACATTTTTCGACTGCAAAGTCGAACTGATCGGTACCGTGCTTATCGTGCCATCGCAGTTCGTGCTGTATGCGGTCGAGCCGGTGGGATCGAGAGCGAAGGTCGATGGGCCAACCCCGGTAATATTGGCCTGAGCCATGACGCTGTCCCCGGAAAAATTGATCAGAGTCACAATTCCCGCTTGCGATGTGGAGGACGCTGTATTCGGGCACGGAGATGCGGCGCCACTCTGCGGCAGCAACAAACCAGGTTGGGAAAATGCAATCAGGGAGGCTGACGGTTGGGGCGCCGGGCCGGTGGGCGGTACAGGGGTAATAACTGGACGGTACTGATTACCACAGCCAGATACACCCGCCAAAGCCAATAGCGCTCCGGCGGCAAACCATGGGCACTTTGGCCCAGTGACACTTCGCACTCTTAGATACCTCATTCAGCAACAAATCCTGCGATGGCACTTCCCCGCTCTGTCCCAAGCCATAGCCGGGTCTCTCAAGTGACCATCTATCCTATGAAAAGGTCACCGATACACCACGATAAAGACTGTAACAATCGGAAAATACCGTAAAAACTAGATTGTAAATCACTCACGCGTCTCGGTTTGCCACCGTTGCCAGGAAAAACGAAACGAATATGAAAAATCAACCGGACTTCCAGCTGCATTGGCAATCAAAATTGCTGCTCCTGATTGTAGTTCCTGCTTCTTGTCTTTGGATATTCTTCCAAGCCGTCGATGCGTGGGCGAGCCATGACCCGGTTGTACTGCAGGCGGCAGGAATCAGCATCGCTTTCGGTCTCTTCGTCTGGTCAGTACGCGCAGCCACGGGACCTGCGGCTGCGACCGGAGCCATCATCACTGCCTGTCTTTATCTGCGCACTCCCGGCTGGCACACTACCCTGTTTCCTCTTGCCGCCACACTCACCCTTACACTTCTAGCTACACGCATTGGGCGAGGCCGCAAAGAGCAACTCGGCACCGCGGAAGGCACGCGCGGACGCGAGGCATCGCAGGTAGCAGCCAACCTGGGTGTTGCCGCGCTTGCTGCCATTCCGCTTACGGCCACGCAACTCTTTTCGCCATCTGCCCTCACGACCACCGCTTCTCTTGCCGCGATCGCGGCAGCTTTGGCAGAAGCTACAGCCGATACTTTGTCATCCGAACTGGGCCAGGTCTTCGGCGGCCAACCGCGTTTGCTCACTACTCTGAAACCAGTCCCCACGGGAACCGACGGTGGCATCACGACTGCAGGAACAGTCGCGGGGTGTTTCGGTGCAGCGATCGTCACTTCCATTGCGGTATTTACAATCCGGCTGAGCCTGCAGACAGGAGTTGTCATCTTTTTCTGTGCGATTCTTGGACTCTTTGCCGATAGCTACTTCGGAGCCGTCTTTGAACGACGCGGCTGGCTAAACAATGACGCCGTCAACTTCCTTTCGACACTCGTGGCCGCTATTGCTGCCTATCGACTAGTGCAGATGTAGTCTCCACGCCGTATAGCTCGCAATTTCATGCGCCGTTCGGGAAAAGTACTCCTGCCAGCTGATGCTCTTCCCCACCGGCCGAGGTGAGGTGTATACAGTCAAGCCGTTATGTTCGCACAAAGCGTGGATACGAAAAAGATGGGTTCCATCGCTGACGACGATCACGCGGTCCAGGTGGTTCGCCCGCGCAATCACAGCCAGCCGCGCCGCCGATTCGGCCGTATTGTCGCTTTGCGTTTCCGCAATAATCGCCGTCTCGTGAACACCATGCGCCAGCAAATAGTCGTGCCCGACACCACCCTCAGAGTGCTGGTCCCCCACATCCCCTCCGCCAAGCGTGATGATGAGGGGAGCCAGCCCACGGTTGTAAAGATCGAGCGCATGGTCGAGACGCGCCCTTAGCACGGGCGACGGCGTGCCATCATACTCGGCTGCTCCAAAAACTGCGATGGCATCAGCCGGACGGGCCTGATCGCGGCCGGCAAAGTAGCGTATCTGCCCATATACCCAGGCAGTCCATGCCACGGCACCTGCCAGGATCAGCAGGACGACGCTGCCTAGCAGCCTTCTGCCCGCACTGCCCCGCGTTTGCCGCAGGTTTGTCTTCGGAACAATCATGATTGGACGATCATGGGTCTAAGGTTGCAGCGCGAGCGCAATTTCGTGAGTGGCAATCGCACCTTCACGCAAAATTTGCCAGCGCCCATCTCCACCGGACAGGTCGACAATCGTTGTCGGCAAACTGCGTCCGGTCGGGCCGCCATCCACAATCAGCGGAATCCGGTCACCAATCTGATCACGCACACACGCAGCATACGTACACTCGGGCGCACCCTGCAGGTTTGCTGAAGTTGCCGTGATGGGTAAACCGAAGGCATTGGAAATCGCCCTTGGTATCGGAATGTCGGGAATACGCAGCGCCACGTTTCCTGTGTTCGCCGTCACCCGCAACGGCAGGCGAGAGCTTGCTCTCACGATCAGCGTCAACGGGCCGGGCCAGAATCGTTCGGCCAGACGGTCGAAACTTGTGCCCAGATCACGTGCCAACTCATACGCCTGCGACAGGTTTCCGATCAGCAGCGAGAGTGGCTTGTGTTTCAGGCGCGTTTTAATCTCGTAAATACGCTCCACCGCGCGCAGATTGACTGGATCGACTGCCAGACCGTAAAAGGTGTCCGTTGGTATGCCGACAACTTTGCCGATACGCAAGCAGGAAACAACGTATGCAACGAGCTCCGGTTCTGGCTCATCCGGATGTATGCGCAAAATCTCCGCGGACAAGGCAACTCCTCTTGGAACTTGGAACAAGTTCTATGCGTGGGTAACAAACGGAAGCTAACACATAGCCTTACCCATCGCAACGCCTCGACGGCGCAGACGGGTTAGAATCGCACCCATGCAAGCGGCTTCAAAAAACGCGCGTATTCGCATTGTACAAAGCAGACAGAACACCCGCGTAAAAGAATTACGCTCGGCGCTCCGAAAAGGCGAAAAGACAGATTCTGGCCTGGCTGCGCTTGAAGGATTGCACCTTGTCGAAGAGGCGATCCGTAGCGGCCTGCGCATCGTAACCATCTTTGTTCGTAGCGACAGCCTTCCTCTGCTCGACCGGTTCCGAATTCCCGGTCAGACCGAGATTCTTGAGCTGCCTGGCGAGGTATTCGCGAGTGCAGTAACCACCGAATCGCCCCAGGGAATCGCAGCTCTTGCTGAGGTACCGGCCTTCACTCTCGAAAAAATTCTGGCCGTACCGCACCTGCTCCTCATCGTATCTGCCGGATTGCAGGACCCCGGCAACCTCGGCACCATTGTCCGGTCCGCCGAGGCATTTGGCGCCGACGGCCTCATCGCGCTTCCAGGAACCGTCTCCATCTGGAACTCGAAAGCTCTTCGCGCGTCAGCAGGCTCTGCATTCCGTCTGCCTGTCATCCCCACAATCAGCAAAGAGCTCTTCCCGGCCCTTAGCTCTCGCGGAATCCGCGCGCTGGCAACTACTGTAGATGGCGGCACACCGGCGGGACAGCTTGATCTCTCGCAACCCATCGCACTCTTCATCGGCAACGAGGGCAATGGCCTGTCTTCGGACTTGATTTCGCAATGCGATGACCGCATCACCATCCCCTGTCCCGGGCCGGTCGAATCCCTTAACGCCGCCATCGCAGCCAGCATCCTTCTTTATGAAGCGTCACGCCAGCGACAAACGTAGAATCATCTAACAGAGCAACATGAGCCTCTTCGGCAGCACGCCCGATCTCGCCACGACCCAGAAAACCGCTCCTCTCGCCGAGCGCATGCGGCCTCGCACTCTTGACGAATACGTCGGTCAGGATCATCTGCTGGCTCCCGGCAAGCCTCTTCGTGTGCAGATTGAGCGCGATGACGCATCTTCTATGATCTTCTGGGGTCCGCCCGGCGTCGGCAAAACCACGCTTGCCAAGATCATTGCCGAAACCACGAAAGCCACATTCATCGAGTTTTCCGCTGTTCTTTCAGGCATCAAGGAAATTAAAGCCGTCATGGCTGACGCAGAAAAGGCCTCGACCTACGGCTCGCGCACCATCCTCTTCGTAGATGAAATTCATCGCTTCAACAAGGCGCAGCAGGATGCATTTCTGCCCTACGTGGAGCGCGGAACCATCCGCCTCATCGGAGCCACGACAGAAAATCCGTCCTTTGAGATCATCTCCGCGCTGCTCTCCCGCTGCCGCGTTTATACTCTGCGCGCGTTGACGGACGAACAAATTCTCACCCTGCTCGAACGCGCTCTCATGGACAAAGAGCGAGGACTCGGTAGTCTCAACCTCGAAGCCGATCACGAGGCGCTTGAACTGTTGGCAGGCTATGCGAACGGAGATGCACGCAACGGTCTCAACAGTCTCGAAGTCGCCGCAAGGCTCGCACAAGCCGCCAAGACCCGCATTACAAAAGAACTGGCAACCGAAGCGCTGCAGCAACGCGTTCTGCTTTATGACAAGCAGGACGAAGAGCACTACAACCTCATCTCCGCGTTGCACAAATCTGTCCGCAATAGTGATGCGGATGCTTCTCTCTACTGGCTCGGCCGCATGCTGCAATCTGGTGAAGACCCGATGTATGTCGCGCGACGCGTCATCCGCATGGCGGTTGAAGACATCGGCCTTGCAGCACCGGAAGCGCTCAATCTTTGTCTTTCCGCTCGCGATGCGATGGACTTCCTCGGCTCACCGGAAGGCGATCTGGCGCTGGCACAGGCTGTCGTCTACCTGGCGCTTGCCCCCAAATCGAATGCGCTCTATACCGCGTACAGCGAAGTGCTCTCCGACATTGAGCACACCCGCGCCGAACCAGTTCCGCTCCATCTGCGCAACGCGCCAACTGGCCTGATGAAGGCCCTCGACTACGGCAAAGGCTATAAGTACGCCCATGACGAAGAAGGCCGCGTCGCGGACATGGATGCCCTTCCCGAAAGCCTGCACGGCCGCACCTATTACCATCCCACTGCCGAAGGCCGCGAAAAGCTGCTCGCCCAACGTATGGAAGAGATCCGCCGAATCAGAGAAGCCAAACGAGGGAATAAATAGCGTCGCGCCCTTTGGTCTACCACCCGGTGATAGCAAGGCGTCCACTACCCGATACAGCCGGAGAGTAGTCCACTCGCAGCTGCCGCATGCGGGGAGGCTTAAGCGCAGCCTGACGGATATTCTGCTCCAGCATCATATTTCCGAGCCGCAAACGGATCGGGGAAACAGCGTCCTGAAGCTCTGTTTGCCATTTTCCTGGAACGACCGACTTTGGTTTAGGCGCAGGAGCACCCACAGTTGTTGTTTTTACGTCTGTCAGTATAATTTCGCGAATCTGCATCGAACCCGCACTCATGGGC
>Ga0207086_1002_pt1 | contig 76729 bp, 62 predicted proteins | sample Alteio_BWMinHeat_54_FD_153540 | JGI IMG/M metagenome (GOLD analysis project Ga0207086, IMG submission 153540) | Enriched cells from forest soil in Barre Woods Harvard Forest LTER site, Petersham, Massachusetts, United States -... | ecosystem: Environmental > Terrestrial > Soil > Temperate forest >... | reverse complement strand
GTGAGTTAAATTTTCGTTACTTCTCAAAAACCGAAGTAGGAATTTCATTTGATGAAACTTCATCGAACGAAGAGGTTAAATTGATTACTGAAATTTTCAGCACAGCATTTAACAAGACTCCTGGAACAGCTTCTTCATCGTCAAACAAACTCTCCTGGCCTGACAGCTTAATTCGCAAGTCCTCTTACCTAACGCACCCTGTTTTCAATACACATCATTCAGAACATGAGATGTTGCGTTACATCAAACGACTTGAGAACAAAGATTTGTCAATGGTACATTCGATGATTTCATTGGGCTCATGCACGATGAAGTTGAATGCAACCACAGAAATGATTCCGGTAACATGGCCTGAACTCGGACAGATTCATCCTTTCGCACCAACCAACCAAACTCAAGGTTATTCAGAAATGATTTTAAATCTGGAGAATTGGTTGAAAGAAATCACCGGATTCACCGGCGTATCATTACAACCTAACAGCGGTGCGCAAGGTGAGTATGCAGGACTGTTGACAATACGCGCTTATCATCAGGCTAAAGGGGAAAACAACAGAAATGTTTCTCTCATTCCGGCATCGGCACACGGCACCAATCCCGCAAGCGCCGTGATGGCTGGCATGGAGGTAGTTGTTGTAAAGTCCGATGAAGAAGGGAAAATTGATGTAACTGATCTCAAAGCGAAAGCTGAACTACACAAAAATAATCTTGCCTGTTTGATGGTAACTTATCCATCAACGCATGGAGTGTTTGAAGAATCTATTACTGAAATTTGTGAGACGATTCACAAAAATGGCGGACTGGTGTATATGGATGGTGCTAACATGAATGCACAAGTTGGATTGACTTCTCCGGCCAACATTGGCGCCGATGTCTGTCACTTAAATCTTCACAAAACATTTTGCATCCCTCACGGAGGCGGTGGCCCTGGCATGGGACCAATTTGTGTGAACGATAAACTGAAATCATTTCTTCCGGGGCATGCTGTTGTAAAAACTGGAGGTGACAAAGCAATCAACGCTGTAAGTGCGGCACCTTACGGAAGTGCGAGCATCTTGGCGATCTCTTATGCATATATCGCTATGATGGGTGCCGAAGGCTTAACCAATGCAACCAAAATGGCGATACTCAACGCTAATTACATCAAGGAGAAACTGAGTGAACACTATAAGATTCTTTACACCGACACTAATGGTCGCTGTGCGCACGAAATGATTGTCGATTGCCGTGAGTTCAAAAAATCAGGTGTTGAAGTAGAAGACATTGCCAAGCGATTGATGGATTATGGATTCCATGCACCAACCGTTTCATTCCCTGTGGCAGGCACGTTGATGATTGAACCAACCGAAAGCGAACCCAAAGAAGAATTGGATCGCTTCATCGAGGCATTGGTCGAGATCAGAAATGAAATACGAGAAGTAGAAGAAGGCAAAGCTGACAAAGAGAATAACGTTTTGAAAAACGCTCCACACACTGCTGCTGTAATTACATCTGATGAGTGGACAAAGCCTTACAGTCGCCAGAAGGCTGCCTACCCTCTTCATTTTGTTAAGGAAAATAAATTCTGGCCATCGGTCAGTCGCGTTGACAATGCTTATGGTGACAGAAATTTAGTTTGTAGCTGCTTGCCTATTGAGGAGTATACCGGAGAAACAATAAATTCATAACCGTGGTTGGTGTCCTCACAAACCACAATCAAATTTTTTCTCTTCTATATTCCTGAAGGCGCCATACTTTCGGTTCGTGAGGACACGAGCCAAGGCGATTGCACAATTCCTCTAAAAGCTTGAAATACTTTGCGACTTCGCGTCTTTGTGTGAGAAATTGCAAATTCATTCCAATTCTTTACATTTGTGCCCTTCTATTCTATGAAAAGTAAATCATTGCAACGCGCACTCCTTTTGGCCTCTGGCCTATGTGCTGTTATTGTGATTTTACTTTCCCAGTCTTTCTATCAGATTAGCACCATTCCCTCAAAAATCAAGACTGAAAAGGCTCCTGATTCAAAAGAAGTAGTGATTCACGCTCCGTCGGATGTCGCTGCACAAGGTCAATCTGTCGAATTAAATAATTCACAGCCTTCTGTTGCGGAAGAATTGGTTTTGGCCAATGACAAAAATGAAAAAGCAGTTTTCATTCAGAAAATTGCTACCAAGTTTTTCAAGACGTTATTCCGGGTAATCATATCTCCCAACGCACCCTAAGTTTAGTTATTCGTTTTCGTTAATGGTTGCTCGCATGAATAGCCATTGAGTTCAGTTTTTTTAATTTCTAATTTTTCAATCTGTAATCTTTTAATCAATACGTTATGCGCAATAAAGGAGTAGTAGTGGCGCTCACTATAGTAATCACGGCACTTTGCCTTTACTATCTGTCGTTCACATTCGTCACAGCAAAAATCAATAGAGAAGCAGTCGCACAGGCCACAGACAAAGATGGCTCAATCGATCTCTCGAAAAAGCAGAATTACCTCGACTCGTTATGGAACAAACCGGTGTACAACATTTTCGGAGCTGAATACACGTACAAAGAAATTAAAGACAACGAGCTGAGTCTTGGCCTCGATTTACAAGGTGGTATGCACGTGGTGCTTGAAATTTCACCGATCGATATTGTTCGGGGATTGAGTGGCAACAATCAAGACCCTGCATTTGTGGCGGCTTTGCAAAAAGCCAAGACGATGGAAAAGACCAGCAGCTCCACCTTTGTGCAATTATTTTACCAAGCATTCAAAGAAGCAAACCCTGATCGTACGTTGGCTTCATTGTTTACTTCAACCGCCAACAAAGACAAAATTAAATTGTCGGATAGTGATCCTACCATTTTGAAATTTCTTGACAAAGAAGTGAAGGATGCCATCGATCGCTCGTTCACAATTTTAAAAACGCGGATTGACCAATTCGGAACTTCACAACCCAACATTCAAAGACTTCAAGGCACCAACCGAATTCAAATTGAAATCCCCGGCGCTGACAATCCACAACGGGTACGCAAGCTTTTGCAAGGAGTTGCTCGTCTTGAGTTTTGGGAAATCATTGAACCTTACGATCCACAAATCAGTCAATCATTAATTGGTATCAATCAAATGTTGATGAAGGAGGAAGCGGCAAAAAAATTAGAAGCTAAAAAGACTGCACCGTCCGTTGAATCAAAAACAGATTCAAAATTGGCTGATAAGCTTGCATCCAAAACCGACACAACTAAATCTGCATTGGAAAAGCAATTGACCAGTGCCAATCCCAATGACAGCACAAACAGTTCTTTAGATTCATTGCGATCAGCCACAGCCTCTCCTTTATTTTCATTAAGTTCTCAAGGAGGTTCATTTCTTTATCCTGTAAAAGATACCGCACAGATCAACGCCATATTCAAACGCGATGATGTGCGTGCCTTGCTGCCTCGCACGGTTGGAATTTTTTGGGATGTGAAAGCCGATCCGGATGTAACTCCAGGAATCGAAGACATCAAATTGAATTTTGTAAACCTCGGCCGCAGCGGTAAACCATTATTGACTGGTGATGTGATTACTGATGCGCGCTCTGACTTCGATCAGTTTGCTCGCCCTTCAGTAAGCATGACGATGAACGCTTCGGGTGCACGTACTTGGGCGAAGGTCACAGCTACTGCATCTGCTAAGCAACCACAAGGCCGTATCGCGATTGTTCTCGATAACAATGTTTATACGGCCCCGACCGTGCAAGGAGAAATCCCTAATGGAAATTCTCAGATCACCGGTAACTTCACAACAGAAGAAGCAAAAGACTTAGCGCTCGTGCTTAAAGCAGGTTCTCTGCCGGCACCTACTCGCATCGTTGAGCAAGCAATTGTTGGTTCTTCATTGGGCCAGGTTGCACAGAACCAAGGTTTGATTTCAATGGGTGCTGGTCTTGCGTTGATTGTGATCTTTATGATTGCTTATTATTCCAAAGGCGGATGGGTGGCCAACCTTGCGTTGATGTTCAACATCTTCTTCATTCTTGGAATTTTAGCCCAACTTAATGCAGCACTAACTCTCCCAGGTATCGCTGGTATCGTGCTTACAATGGCGATGGCTGTGGATGCGAACGTGGTAATCTACGAGCGCATTAAAGAAGAAATGAAAATGGGAAGAAAACTTCGCGACGCGATTAAGAAAGGATATGAGCGTGCCTTCTCAACCATCTTCGATTCGAACTTAACTACTTTCCTTACGGGGATGTTCTTATTTATTTTTGGTCAGGGGCCGTTGAAGGGTTTTGCGATTGTATTGATGATCGGTATCGTTACGTCATTCTTCTCAGCCGTTTACATCTCTCGTGTAATCGTTGAGTTCTTGGTGCGCAAAGGAGATGAAACTAATTTCTCTTTCGAGTCAGCAATTGCAAACCTGGTGCGCAAGCGCGGTGAATTCAACTTCATTGGCAATCGTTACAAGGCATACGCATTCTCAGGTTCCATCATGGTTGCCGGTTTCATTATCATTGCCTTCCAAGGATTGAACTTAGGTGTAGACTTTAAAGGCGGACGTTCATTTGTAGTAGCGTTCAGCAAACCAGTCGTTGCTACCAACATGAAAGTAGCAATCAGCGAAAGTTTCAAAAACTCCAGCACCGAAGTAAAAAATTACGGAAGTGATGATGTGATGCAGGTAACTACCTCTTACCTGATCGATGACGAATCGGATGGCTCAGATGAAAAAGTAAAAGTTGCACTTGTTGACGCCATAGAGAAATTCAGTGGACTCAAACATTCAGAGAACGATGCACAATTGGATGATCAGCATTTCACCATTTCAAAATCACATAAAGTAGATGCTACGATTGCTGATGATATTAAAAACTCGGCATTCAAAGCCAGCATCTATTCTCTCATCGCCATCTTCATTTACATTTTAATTCGATTCAAAAAATGGCAGTTCAGCACGGGAGCGATCATCGCCACTGCGCACGATGCCTTGTTTGTGATTGCCGCGTTCGGTATTGCTCACGCATTTGGTTTGTCGTTTGAGATCGACCAGATCTTTGTGGCGGCCTTGCTCACGATCATCGGTTACTCCATCAACGACACAGTGATCATCTTTGACCGGATTCGTGAATACCTGAGCTTCGGAGCTAATCACGATCGTGCAAAAGTTTTCAACGATGCAATAAACAGCACGCTAAGCCGTACCTTAATTACCTCAGGAACAGTTTTAGTAGTTGTGATTGTTCTACTAATCTTCGGTGGAGAAGTGCTGCGCGGATTCTCTTTTGCATTGGTGATTGGTATGTTGATCGGAACTTACTCTTCGATCTTCATTGCATCTCCGGTGGTGCTGGACTTCGATCGCGACCCGAAAGCTAAAGGAGAAAAAGAAAAAGCTCCTGCGAAAGCGATAGCTTAAATATTGTTTACTCTTAAATAAAAATGTCCTGTACTGGAAAGTGCGGGACATTTTTTTTCAGGCATTTGAGTACCATTGAATATATTCGATCACAAATGAATAATCGCAGCAGATCGCGTTTGAAACTGTCAATGAAGTACAAAAATGCAGTTTTTGTTTATTCATTGTCGATTCATACCTTAACCGTACATTAAAAGGATATATGCAACTAGTTGGATATATCGAGACGTTGTGCGATAATTTTTCTATGAAGATCGGACTACTAATAAGCGGACTAATTATTGGACTCGTTTCATGTAAGCCGACAGATTTCGTTGGACACTATGAACTTCGACATTTTCCCAAGACTTCAATTGAACTAAGGAGTGACGGGACATTTGAGTTCACAAAAATAAATCCCAATCCTTACCTACATCCATTTGACCACCCAGATGAATATTACTTTAGGACAACTGGACAGTGGAGGATGTCAAATAGGAAACTATTACTTAATAGTTTCAAGGACAGTCTGAAGAGTCGAACACCGGAAATAATTGAAAATAAAATTCTAGAGGATCAAAGGATTGACACAACGAAGAACATATTCGGAGAAAGAGAACTACTTGGATATTCAACCGTGACCTTCTACGACATCTTCAACGACACAGTTAACGTATTACGGATTCAATTTCCGGACGGGAAAGGATTGTCGCAGCTCCATAGTTCAATGAAGTATGCCGATTGGTTCACGCAACTAAGCGACACAGCGGAGTTTCACTTTTATGGGTACCAGCCATTTACATTTATAAGAGATGACAAGAAAAGAAGGGAAATGAAAATTAAACTTTATCCAGAGTATCAGAGTAACATTTTCGCTGACAGAGAATTTAGAATTAATAATAAAGGAATTAAGGATCACAAAATTAGATTCGACAAGAAAAAACGACCGCATAACAATGTGCATGTGCCATAGCGCTGGACAATTAACCCCAAGACTAGGTCGACTTTAATGCGGTTATCTTGACAACGATTGGTTTCAAGGGACGTCACTTAACCAACTAAGAATCAGCACAAGCGTTTCATTGAGTTGTGGGAAACTTTTTATCTTTATGTTGACATTTCTCAATAACCAAAGGTAGCTATGAAACTGTTTATCTACTTTGCAATTGCTAGTTTGCTTCTTGTCTTGACCTCCTCATGCCAGAAAGATGAAGCCACCAAAACTAAAACTTACTTTGATTACCCAGGTTTTGTCAAAGATGGCCTGGTTGCATACTATCCCATGAATGGTAATGTAAATGATTACGGAGGCAATGGTCATCATGGAATACTTCACGGAGCTATTCCATCTGTTGACCGATTCGGCAGTACGAATGGAGCCTATTCATTTGATGGTGAAAATGATTTTATAGAAATTTTAAACTCTACTAAATTCAATGGCAATAGGGGCACGATATGTTTTTGGGTGCGTATTCCACATTCTGATCCCGGGGAGCATAGAGTAATATTTTCTAAAGCGGGAACTTCAGATGGAGGGATTGTTATAAGCCAAAATGAAAATGAAATAGCAACAATAACTAAACTTCCCTCTACGGAATTGATAACAAGGATATATTTCACTGAACCTGATTATTTTTTTGCTGCTGTCGCATTTACTGAAAATAATTTAACGACTTACTATGAGGGCAAATTTCAGGAGCACGCTGATTATATCCCCGAACAGTTATTTAATAACAACCAACAAACCTTACATATTGGTAAAAGCATAATTGATGATGATGTAATTTACTATTACAAATATAAAAATGGTGTAGTGAAAAATTTCAAAGGTGAACTGGATGATGTGTTGATCTATGATCGGGCACTTACAGCCACCGAAATAGATCAACTCTCCAATTGGAAGAAAAATTGACTTCCTCGCCTAAGGCTTGGATCAGACGATTAGCCTAAACCTAATTCACTTTAATCAACTCCACTTCAAAAATCAAAGTAGCATAAGGAGGTATTTGTCCCCCTTGTCCGCGTTCACCATAAGCAAGGTCATAAGGAATATAAAGCATCCACTTGTCTCCCTCCTTCATTAACTGAAGCGCTTCTGTCCAACCACGGATCACTTGCCCGACACCAAAATTGGCAGGCTGTCCTCGTTTTATCGAGCTATCAAATTCAGTTCCGTCAATCAATTTACCGGCATAGTGAACCGTGACATTGCTGGCAGTCGTTGGAGTTTTTCCTGCACCCGCTGTTATCACTTTATACTGTAGGCCACTCGCAGTGGTGGTAACACCTTCGTTCTTTTTATTGTTTTCTAAAAATGCACGGCCTTGCTCCTTGGCTATTTCACCTTTCTTCTCGACCGCCTGCTGCATAAATTGTTGGAAAATCGGCATACAAGATTGTTGATCAATTTGCAATGTCTTTTTCTCATACACATCTTTGATCGCAGCCACCATAGCCTCCACATCCAATGAATCTCCGCCCCGCCCTTTCATATCGCTAGCAAACAAAACACCCAAAGAATAGCCAGCCTTTTTATAGGAGGTGTTCAAATCAACTACTTTTGGTTTCTTCAATTCTTCAATTTCGGCTTGCAACTTTTTTACCTGGGCTTCCAATTCCTTTTTTGACTGAGCCAATAAAGTCAATGAGCTGATGAAAAAAACAGCACCAAGTGTTAACAGACGTTTCATACGAATACAATTTTTGTTTTTAAAATCGGGGCGAATATACAAATCGAAAGACTAACATTGAATCATCTCACTGTCATTTTCCTCACGGCTATCGAAAACAGTCTTGGGAAAAATCGTTTTAGATAAACACCAAAAACTTCTTTTAGTCCACCGATATACACTTCTTCTTTTTTCTTTTGAATGGCTTCAATAATTTTCTCTGCGCAAACTCTTGGAGGTAATCCATGTGCCGTGGTCTTATCCATTTTGTTTAGCTTCGATCCATCGCCCGTCAAGGCATTCAGTGTAACATTGGTGCGGACCCACCCAGGACAGATAAGTGTCACATAAATTGATTTACTCTCCGTCCAAAGTTCGGCGCGCAACGAATCAAAGAATCCATGAAGCGCATGTTTTGCTGCAGCATAACCAGAGCGATAAGGAGTACCGATAATTCCCATCACACTGCTTATCGTTACAAAGTGTCCCGTCTTTCGTTTTAAAAAATAGGGAAGCAAAAATTTTGTAAGCGCCACTGTTCCAAAATAATCAACCTCCATCACCTGCCGATCCACGCTGAGCAAAGTATCCTTCGCTAAACTCCTTTGACCAATTCCTCCATTGTTTATCAAAACATCCACCTGTCCAAAAAGCTGAATGGCCGCTTCAACATTTAACTTCAGCATATCCGGCTGTGCAAGATCCAGTGGAAGGGTTCTAATATTTGCCTGGATTGGTTGCGGACAATTTCCCTTCACTCGCTCCAACTCTTCCTTCCTTCGTGAGGATAAAATCAATTTCACTCCTTTAATTTGGCTCAGCTCATAAACAAGTGCTTCACCAATTCCGCTGGAAGCGCCAGTAATCCAAATCACTTTGCTGGTGAGATATCCCATCGTCAGATCTTTTTATAAACCACGAAATCAAATGAAAACTGATGGCGATCATCCGATCCGTGATGTTGGCGAGAAATCTCTTTCCATAATTCTTTCTTGTACGAAGGGAAAAATGTATCGCCTTTAATTTCGGCATCAATTTCTGTGAGATATAGCTTGTTTGCTATAGGCATTGCCAATCTATAAATTTCAGATCCTCCAATGATGAACAATTCTGCTTCACCATTTTTCTCAGCCAACTTCACTCCATCCTCCAATTGATGAACAACAGTACAACCGGGAGCTTTATAATCATATTGTCTCGTTACTACTATGCTGGTGCGATTGGGAAGAGGTCTGAATTTTTCGGGTAGTGACTCATAATTTTTTCGGCCCATGATTACATGATGTCCCTTTGTCGTTTGCATGAAAAATTTCATGTCATCTGGCAAATGCCAGGGCAAGTCGTTGGCTTTGCCAATCACACCATTCCGCGCTAATGCGGCAATCATCGAAATTGTCATTTGAAAAAATAAGAATAGATGATCATGCAATCAGTTTAGCTAATCCGAAAGCTGCTGTTGCTGCCAGCACTCCGATTACAGTTACACGCAGTGCACCTTTTAATAATGGCTGACCTGTGAGTTTGCTTTTTACCAGTCCGAATCCAATCAAACAAATCACAGTTATTCCGCAAGAATATTTTAGTCCATCAAAAGATGAACTCGTAAAGAAATAAGCGCTTAATGGAATGAGTCCGCCTATTATGTATGAGACAGCAATGATGAATGCACTTTCTTGAGCTCTGTTTTTGTCCGGGCGTTCGAGGCCCAGTTCAAACCGCATCATAAAATCCACCCACTGCTTTGGGTGCTTAGCCATTTCACGAGCTACAGTTTCTTGCATCTGTTCGCTCAGACCGTATTGCGCAAAGATTTCTTTTGTTTCACGAATCTCGACCTCATGAAGTTTTTCAATCTCCTCATACTCTCGCTTTTCTTCCGCCTCATAATGTTCAATCTCAGTGCGACCTGCAAGATAGCCTCCAAGTCCCATGGCAATGGAACCGGCGGCAATCTCAGCCAGACCCGCGGTGATAATTACACCTGTATTAGCAATAGCACTTAAACCTGCTGCGAGAGCAAACGGCACGGTGAGTCCATCGCTCATACCAATTACAAAGTCCCTTACTTTTTCCGACGATTGAAAATGTTTTTCTTCCATACTGCGAAGCTAAGGGTTGGAGGAGATTAAACCTGGATTATTTATTAGAAATTTTGTTAAAAGGATCATCGCTACTCTCTTTTTACAAGACGATGATTCAGATGATCACCATGATAAAGTTCGACTAACCTAAAGGGTGAGTAAAAAGGTCGAGCTAAAAAATCAAGATATCCTGTAAAATCAATTAAGTTTAGAAAGGTGCGGCAGTCTATACTTAAATGCACAAGTCTTGCCAATGTGTAATCCTGGTTTAAAAAAGGCTTACCTTCGATATCGTTGATACCGCACCTCGGCCTCGAAAAACGAGAATAACTGTGTAAGAATATCTCCTTGATTGCCTGAGTGAGTCACCTCCTGATGCTGTTCATTAAAGTGAGTAAGTATCTTATAATAAGTGCTGTCGCTGATGGAAAACCTCTCCATCAATTCCTGTTTTACTTCTGCGTTGGTCACCACTTCAACGTAGGTTTGTGTTTTTGCTAGCTCCGCATTTAACTTGACTAACTTCCTTTTTTCGCGTTCTCTCTTAGAAAAATAATCCAGGTTTACTGCAGCTCCACCTTGTCCGTTAGGCATAGCTCCTCCCCACGGCAAAGACTTACTTCTCAGTTTAAGGGACGGCAATTCTTTCTTTGCTGCTTCGGGTCTTCCGGTAATAGTCACCTCGCGAAGCATGATCACTTGCTGTGTCATACGCACGAACATCACGTCTTCACCAAAGTAGACTGGCAACTCCAATCGATCGTATCCTACACTGGAGAAAATTAATGAATCTGTTTCTTTTACTTTAATCGAAAAGACTCCGTTGACGTTAGTGATCGTGCCATATACAGTTCCCTTCAATTTGACTGAAACATTAGGAAGTGCATTCAAGGTAACAGAATCCACGACAATGCCCTTCAATGTTTTTTGAGCTGCAGCCGAAAAACAGATAGCGACTGAAATAAATATTACAAGAGAAAATTTTAATCTCATCAACTTCGCAATATACTCCCCTGATGGAATTTTATTAAAAAAAGTTTTTGAGCGGCCTTAACTTTTATTGGCTAGTTGACCACAGGCTGCATCAATATCTTTACCACGGCTCTTTCGTATCCGAGTGGTAATGCCATTGCGCTCAAGCAAGTCCATATACATGGTGAGAATATCATCACTTGCCTGCTTAAATTCCCCGTCATCGATGGGATTGTATTCAATCAGGTTTACTTTGGATGGAATTACTTTACAAAATTTCAATAAAGCCTGAGCATGTTCTGGTGTATCATTGATACCTTTCCACACCACATATTCATAAGTCACTTTCCGTTTTGTTTTTTGATACCAATATTTCAATGCATCTGCTAATTCGCTAAGCGGATTAGAGTCATTGATCGGCATGATGGACGACCGGGTTTTATCAAGTGCCGCATGCAACGACACGGCTAAGTTAAATTTCACGCCATCATCTGCCATTTTGATAATCATCTTGGCAATGCCTACGGTAGAAACCGTGATGCGTTTCATGGCCATTCCCAATCCCTTTTGTGAAGTGATTTTTTCGATGGCAGCGGTAACGTTGCTGTAATTCAATAGCGGCTCGCCCATGCCCATAAACACGATGTTGGTAAGCGGACGATTGAAAAATAGTTCTGCCTGTTCTTTAATGGCTGCTACCTGATCATAGATCTCATCAGCACTTAAATTCCGCTGGCGTTTTAATCTTGCTGTTGCACAAAACTTGCAAGCCAGCGAACAACCTACTTGTGACGAAACGCATGCCGTAATTCTTGTTTCTGCCGGGATTAATACCGACTCGACAATCAAGCCATCGTGTAAAGTCACAGCATTCTTAATCGTGCCATCGGCACTGCGCTGCATATTGTCCACATGAATGTGGTTGATAGCAAAATGTTCTTTTAGCAATTCGCGGGTCGCTACCGACAGATTCGTCATCTGATCAAAACTCTTGGCCGATTTTTTCCAAAGCCATTCATCCACTTGCACAGCCCGGAAAGCTTTGTCGCCATGGTCGATAAAAAACTTCTTTAAATCATCGGTTTTGAGCTTACGAATATCCCGCTTGACGGTTTCAACTGATTGCATCCCACAAAGGTAAGAAGAACAGTAAATGAATTACTTCACTCTCACAAAAGCTTTTGACTCACACTCTTTCACTACATCATGGATTTTCAAGGAAGTTTCCGTCAATTCATCAATTGCAAAACGTTGCGTGATCATGCCAGACTTCTTGTCAACAAAATGCAATTCTTGTCCGCTGACCTTATAATGAAAATCATTCATGCTGCTCCCCTTCTTCTTTCCAGTGGAGAATATTCCCTCTTGGCCGGAGCCATCTTTTTTAAATACGATCAACTTCGCTACCGAACTTTGGGAATTACTTCCCATCATACTTTCCAATTCTTTTTCCGTTTCGCTTTCTTTCATCTCTGTCTGAAAGCATGTCTTACTATCGGTAAGTTGCCACGTACCTTCCAGCGACTGAGATAACACAGGCCAGGGTATTAAAGCGAGACCAAGTGCAAACAAATTTTTCATATAGGCTTGTTTAATTTTTCCCAAATAAATTTCACTGGTGTTTTTCCATCGGGCATCAACAATCCATTCTGCGAAACCAAAGCACCATTCTCATAATTAAATGCCCAGATGGTAACCGTCACATCGGTATCTAAATCAGGGAAGTTCATCATTCCCAAAAGATCAGGTGCATCCTCTTCCAAGCGTTCGGTCTTCGTCACCACCAATTGCATTTCAACAGCATCATCTTTTATTACTCCTTTAGCCATGCACTCAACTAAAACAGTTGGATTGGTGAAGCCACCATCATCTGACTTTGTCAAATAAATTCCTCCCCAAAGTTTCCCGTTAAGACTGTCTCCATTTTGTTTCAAGTCAGTTTTAAAGTAGAGATAACTTTCATCAATTGGTTCGCTGTATTCAAACGTGCCGTTCAGATTTTGATCTAAGAGCTTTGTCTTTTGCGCCAGTGAATCCAGTTTGCTTTCATTATTGCTATTCGCTTTCCTAGAACAACTTCCAATCAATGCAATAACGAGGCCAAACATTAAGTATTTTATGAAAATCATTTTGTTCCTCATCGTTTGAAAAAATTATATGCTAATTTAACATGAATTTTAAGACTTTACTTTACAAATGGATTTGACCATACTTTTCTCTCCTATTGATGAACAGATTTATTCGGCCGATTATCCAGCCAACTCCGTTTTCAAAAACATCCGTGTGTACGGAGAAAAAATGCCTGACTATAAAGGTGCTCATTTGGCGTTAATTGGAGTTAAAGAAGATCGTGGAACCAATACTAATAAGGGCTCCTCGAATGGTCCTGATGAAATCCGCAAGAAACTTTATCATCTCAAAAAAGGAACAGGAGCATACAACATTGTTGATCTTGGCAACCTCAATATCGGCATTGACCTTGACGAGACTTACGTGCGCTTAAGCGAAGTATGCCGGATGTTGTTGGAAAGTAACGTCATGCCCATGATATTAGGCGGCACTCATGATTTGGACTATGGGCAATACCGCGGTTATGAAGATCTGCAGAAATTGATCAGCTTTCTAAACGTTGATGCATTTCTTGATCTTGAAGATAGCAAAGAAACTTCACCATCAAGGCAGCACATTCATAAAATGCTCTTGCATGAACCGAACTATCTTTTCGGCTATACACATCTGGCACATCAAACCTATTTGACGGATACATCCTCTACAATAGTGTTAGAGAAATTAAATTTCGAAGCGCATCGCCTTGGCCAAATGCGAACTAATCTGGCTGAGATGGAACCCGCGATCCGTCATGCGGATATGTTTTCATTCGATATCACCGCCATTAAATCTTCAGATGCTCCTGGCAATGCAAATGCCCAGCCTTTTGGACTAACAGGCGAAGAAGCTTGTCAGATCTGTTGGTATTCCGGACTCAATGAGAAATTAAGCTCCGTGGGGTTTTATGAATATAATCCTCAATACGATGATGGTCATAAAAAAACAGCATCTGTTATCGCCACGATGATCTGGTATTTTGTAGAAGGGTTTTATCATCGCAAGCACGAATCCAATTTCAAGTCGAATGATTTTTTGAAGTATGTTGTCTCGATGCCGGTTGATCCTGAAACCATTTCATTTTACAAAAGTAAATTGACAGAAAAATGGTGGATGGAAGTAAGCCTATCAAGACTGGGTGCGAAATATTCGCGCAACTCAATTGTGCCGTGCAGTTATGCCGATTACCAAAGTGCAACGAAAGGTGAAGTGCCTGAGCGCTATATCAACGCGCTGGCGAAAATGGGGTGACTTTATAATGAACTCGATGTCCCCCATTTACAAAAGGATTCAGAGTAAAAAATAAATATGAATCTCTCTGACTGGATCGGCTTTATTGGAGTTAGCATCTTGCTGCTTGCTTTCTTGCTTAACCTTTTAAAAATAATTTCTCAAGACAGTCATACTTATATCCTGTTGAATTTGTTTGGCGCTGGTCTAGCGTGTATCGCTTCAATATTAATTGAGTATGTTCCATTTATTATTCTTGAAGGCGCGTGGACGTTGGTCTCTTTAATGAGTTGGATTCGATTGATCCTTTCCAGAAAAAACCTCAGACCTAATTAACTTTCATTGGTTCCTATTACATTTTTGTTGGCTACCACAAAAATTTTATCACCGCGATTAGGTTGTACTGTTGCCAATCCCGTAAAAGCACCAAAGGCAGGAAGAATGCACTGATTGCTTTTAAAATAAAAACAAGGAAGTATTACGGATTGCTTCGCCGTTCCTCGAAGATGCGCACCCGGATGAACATGTCCGGCTATATTGAAGACACCTTCAGGAATTTCTTCCAGAGGTTCGTGGGTAAGTAGTAAATCATTTAACCGAAGATTTTCCTCATGCAATTGAATCTTATGTCTTTCATATTGCCTATTGCTTAGGATATCATGATTACCAATAACCAATTCAAAAGAACAATGGACAAAGGCATTTCGGATTTGCCCGAAAGTTTCCCAACCGTCATTATAAACGCTGTGAAATAAATCACCCAAAAAAATTACTCTTTGAGGTTTAAATTGATTGATGATCAGTATTAAAGTCTCCGCGTTTTTATCATTTCCTTTTACGGGAACGGGAATTCCAGCCTTCCGAAAATGGTCGATCTTACCCCAGTGAACATCGGCAATCACTAATGATTTTAAGCCAGGCAACCACAATGCCTTTTCGGGTAAAAGAAGTACCTGCTCTCCTCCAAAGTTCAGTTCGGTATAGTCCATTGATTGTCTAGCAAATCTAAAAAACGGCTGTTCTTTTTGTTAAAAAAAATAGTAACATTGGCTTAACATTAGGCATAGTCCTCAAAGTTACCTTTGCCGCTAACCATTTCTTTATGTTTGAACTTGACGCTAGTTACACCCTACTCCTTGTCGTTTGTTTGTTTGCTGCCTGCTGTTTTGAATTTGTCAATGGCTTTCATGATACGGCCAACGCAGTAGCCACTGTTATCTACACCAATACACTTAAGCCATGGGTCGCTGTAATTTGGTCGGGTACTTGGAATTTTCTAGGAGTATTTGCTGGGGGCATTGGCGTAGCCATGGGTATAGTGAATCTACTTCCCGTAGAAACGCTAGTCGATCAAAATGTAGCCCATAGCATAGCCATGGTATTGGCACTTCTGCTTACTGCTATCTTCTGGAATTTGCTAACCTGGTACTTCGGTATTCCTTGCTCGAGTTCACACACCTTAATTGGGTCTATTCTCGGTGTTGGCCTTGCCTATTCCATTCTTCCTGAAGCTATGGGAGATTCAGTTAACTGGAGCAAAGCCCAAGAGATTGGCTATTCTTTACTACTCTCCCCGCTTTTCGGCTTTTCGGTAACGATCATCCTGATGTATTTTATTCGGGTGATGACTCGAAAAACTCCAATGGAAGATGTGGTTTTTAAAGAGCCCAAGAAAAACTCGCCACCTCCTATTGGGATAAGAGTAATTTTGTTTATCACCTGCACATTGGTCAGTTTCTTTCATGGATCAAATGATGGACAGAAGGGTGTTGGCTTAATGATGTTGATACTCATCGGGATTGTGCCAGCTTATTTTGCATTGGATGTTAATTTTGATCCCGCCAAATTACCCTCGTCTCTTAAAAAAATTGAACAAATAGTTTCCACAATCGATTCATCCACTTTATCAAAGTCGGATAAGCAAAGATTGACAGAAACAAAGGCAATGAACGGACGCCTGCAAACAGCATTTACAACTATTACTTCTGTAAGCTCCATACCTAAAGATCAAAAATTTCTTGTACGCAAAGATGTTATGGTGATGGATCGAAACATAAACTCCTTACTCAAAAAGGAAGAAGTTCGGATCAGTGAGAGTGAGAAGGACATCCTGAAAAAGGAATTGAAAAACGTAAGAAAAGTTACTGATTATTCTCCTCGATGGGTGATTGTTATGATTTCACTCTCCCTTGGCTTAGGTACTATGATTGGTTGGAAAAGAATTGTAAAAACTATTGGAGAAAAAATTGGTAAGGAACATCTCACCTACGCACAGGGTGCGAGCGCAGAAATGGTGGCGTCAATTACGATTGGGTTGTCTACCAATTTTGGGTGGCCGGTAAGTACCACACACGTTTTGTCATCAGGAATCGCTGGCAGTATGGTGGCGAGTAAAGGCGTAAAAAATTTGCAGCCAGATACTGTTAGAAATATTCTGATGGCCTGGTTCCTTACTTTACCTGTGGTAATGATTATGGGCGGCTCTCTTTTTCTTCTATTTCGCGCAATCTTGTGATCATTTTACAGTAAGTACCAACAACCCTGAGATAATCAGTAGAGCCGCAACGGCTATTCGCCATGTGAATGATTCTTTCAATAACCAAAACGAAAGAATCAAAGTGATAATAATGCTTGCTTTGTCAATTACAGCAACCACAGAAACATCGCCAATTTTTATTGCACGGTAATAGAAAATCCATGAAAGTGTTGTGGTCAACCCTGAGATTGCCAAAAACAAAATGTCTTTCGAAGTGATTTGATTAAAATCGCGAATGTGCTTGAATGAAATGGCATTTAGCCAAACCAAAAGAAAGACAACTGTGGTTCGCACGGCTAGGCCAGTATCACCACTCACATTTTTCAATCCAAACTTGGCTATCACCGCAGTTAAGCCAGCAAATATCATCGAAAGGATGGCGTAAAAAATCCAGGTAGGCATAATTACCAATCAATAGCGTAAACTGCTTTTTCGCGATTAGGATAAACTCCTTCTATCAATACGCCTCCACTTTTGTTTTCCATAATCCGGTTAATGTCCTCGGCATTCTCAACCGGTACTTTGTCGATGGAGGTAATTAGAAAATTCACTTTGACGCCTGCTTTCTTCCATTTGCCATTAGTTAGCTTTACGAGCGCAACACCACCGTCAATATTTAATTTTCGCAGTTGTTGATACGAGGCTTTCTCAAACTGAGCTCCTTCCAACTCTTTGGCGATTTCTTTCTTCGTTGGCGTTAACGAACCATCATAACTTTTAAGAACGACCGTCACTTGTCTTTCTTTGGTCTGCCTTAAGAATTTTACTTTTATACTCTGACCAGGTCGGTGTCGAGCAACTTGTTCTTGCAACTCCGATACACTATTGGCTACATGACCATCGATCGCAGTAATAACATCTCCCTCCATTATTCCTGACTTTTCCGCAGCACTTCCTTCATTAACACGATTCACATAAATACCTTGAACAACGTTTAAGTTCTGTCGCTCAGCCAATGTTGCATTCACATCCACAATTTGCACGCCGATTAGACCACGCTGAACTTGACCAAACTCCAAAAGGTCATCCATTATTTTTCGCACCAAACTTTCCGGTATGGCAAAAGAATATCCGGCATAACCACCTGTAGCTGTTGCTATGGCTGAGTTGATGCCAATTAATTCTCCTTTTAAATTCACCAAAGCTCCTCCGCTATTTCCTGGATTAACGGCCGCATCCGTTTGGATGAAAGATTCTATCTGAAGGTTATTAACCCGATCGCGAAGAATACCAATGTTACGAGCTCTTGCGCTTACAATACCTGCAGTAACCGTTGAGTTCAAATCAAAGGGATTGCCAATGGCAAGCACCCACTGACCAGTATTAATCTCATCGGAATTTCCGTAGCGAACGAATGGAAGATTCTTTGCTTTTATTTTTAGTAAAGCGAGATCGGTGGTCGGGTCGGTACCGATAACCTTAGCATAAAAATGCCGGTTGTTATTCATGATGACTTCGATTGAACTGCCCTCTTCAATAACATGATAATTTGTTACAATGTATCCGTCATCCGAAATGATTACACCTGAACCTGATGACTGCGCATGAGGATTATTTAACAGCTCTAAAGGATTCAAGCTAAAATTGCCAGGCCCATACACCGTGCGAATATGCACGACAGCGGGAGTTACCAATCGAGCGGCAGTTTCAAAATTCAAACCTGCAGGTACATGATAACCACTGTCATTCGTCCAGCGAACCGGAAAATTTTGCTGGTGTTCAACAATTGAGTTGTAAGAAGATCGATCGTCTGCAAAACGTAAAGTCACCAATGCTCCGACTACCGCACCGATAACCGATGCAACCAGCACCACAGAAATCAACCCTATTCTTTTCATATTCTTTTTATCTCCATGAAGGTAACTTTAAAATCAGGAGAAATCAATTTCAAAAACAAAAGCCCGCTCAACCAAAGTTGAAACGGGCTTTACCTAAACCTAAACCCCAGTTCTTATTAAGCCACCTTAATGGTTTGCTTTAAAATTTTCTTTTCGTCTTTCGGTATTACTAATTCCAAAATACCGTTGTTGTATTTCGCATTGATTTTTGAACCATCTGCATTGTCAGGCAAAGTGAAAGAACGTTGGAACGAACCGTAGTTGGTTTCGATCGAATGAAAGTTTTTGTCTTTCTTCTCGTTTGTGAATTTGCGTTCACCACTTACCGTCAAATAGTTGTCATTGATCTCAATCTTGAAATCTTCTTTGTTGAGTCCAGGCACTGCTACTTGAACTTCATAAGAAGTTTCATTCTCGATCACATCCACTTTGGGAGTGAACACGCTACCACCGCTACGGGTGAGAGATTCATTGAAGAAGCGGTCCACCAAGCTGCTGAAGGTTGACGGCACAAAATCATTGGGGTTATAACGAATGATGCTCATAATGTTTTTTATTTTTTTGTTCAACATGTTTTTAAATTCTTGATTACCCATTGAGGAAAAATTGTACCGATGCCAAAAATCGGCCAAAATAATGTCGTTATGACATAAAATTGATTGATCTATAATTAAATAAGGTCATTATGTCATAATTTACATATGTTCTAGGTTTTAAACTCTTATTAGTCCTGACTCAGAAAAGGAAGAAATAAGAATTTACTTCGTCTTCAAATATTGAGTAGGTTTAGGCAATAGACTAAGTATGCTCTTCGATTTAAAAAATAAAGTAGCTGTCATCACTGGCGGTGGCAGCGGAATTGGTAAGGCCATTGCCGAAGTCTTTGCCGAACAAGGCGCGCAAGTTTGCATTCTTGAACTGACATCCAAAGTAGCCAAAGAATCTGCGCGAGCACTTACAGATCAAAGGCTTTTGGCGAAAGGTTACACCTGCGATGTGACGCATCTATCAGAAGTTATTTCATCTGTGCAAGCCATCGTAAAAAAATTTGGAAGAATCGACATCTTGGTGAACTGTGCCGGCATCGCGCACATTGGAAAATTGGAAACTACAAGTGCAGAAGATTTTGAGAAGGTCTTTCAGATAAACGTAAGAGGTGTCTACAACTCCATGGTCGCAGTAATTCCTACAATGACCAAACAAAAATATGGAGTGATCTTAAATGTTGCATCCGTGGCAGGAAGCATCGGTATACAAGAACGTTTTGCATACTCAATGAGTAAAGGTGCCGTGCTGAGCATGACCTTATCAACAGCAAAAGATTATATCAAAGAGGGCATTCGTTGCAATAGCATTTCGCCTGCCAGAGTTCATACTCCTTTTGTTGACGGCTTTCTTAAAAATAATTACCCCGGCAAAGAAGATGAAATGTTTGAGAAGCTATCTCAAACGCAACCCATCGGTCGAATGGCTAAACCTATTGAAGTAGCCCACTTTGCACTATACCTTTGCTCAGATGAAGCATCCTTCCTTACAGGTTGCGATTATCCCATCGATGGCGGATTTATTAAATTGAATAATTAGTAATTACCTTTTGCGAATGAACCACAGAGGGTAATCAACAATGTATCTATGATTCTATGTGGTTCAATATTTCGTGAATATTAAATTTAATTTTTACAATGAAGTTATTACGCTTTGGAGACCCTGGAAAAGAGAAGCCAGGCATTTTGGTAAATAATGAAATCATTGACCTTTCTTCTTTTGGAGAAGACTACGATGAACATTTTTTTGAAACCAATGGCATCACCAGATTGAGTCAATGGCTTCAGCAGAACAACAATCTTCCAAAAGTAAAATCGGGAACCAGAATAGGTGTGCCATTTAAAAGACCATCCAAAATTATTTGCATCGGCCTCAACTACACCAAGCATGCTTTCGAAACAAATATGCCGTTGCCTACCGAGCCGATTATTTTTTATAAATCCACCTCGGCCATCACTGGTCCAAACGATGGCGTGACCATTCCAAGAAATAGTAAGAAGACCGACTGGGAAGTAGAGTTGGCAGTGGTTGTTGGAAAGAGAGCTTCTTATGTAGAAGAAAAAGACTCAATGGATTATGTGGCCGGCTTTTGTTTGCACAACGATTATAGCGAACGTGAATTTCAGTTGGAAAGAAACGGCCAGTGGACGAAAGGCAAGAGTTGCGACACCTTTGCACCTTTGGGGCCTTACATGGTGACCAAGGATGAGATTGCCGATTTCAACAACCTACACATGTGGCTAAAAGTCAACGGCCAAATGATGCAAGACAACAATACCGACGACATGATCTTTGAAGTTCCGTTTCTTATAAGCTACATCAGCCAATTCATGACTTTGCTTCCCGGCGATGTCATCTCTACTGGAACTCCGCATGGTGTAGGCATGAGCCTTAAACCACCAATGTTCTTAAAGCCGGGAGATGTTGTTGAATTAGGTATTGAAAGTCTTGGTGAGCAAAGGCAAGTAGCGAAATAAATCCTGGGTACTCGATGCTTGCCGCTCGATAACTTGTTTTAGATAATGGCAACATTCATAAATCCAGAATCAAACATTGAAGATCAGGCCTCAAGAATTGATTCCCATCAACATTTTTGGAAGTACGATTCAGTGAGCCATGACTGGATCACTGATGAAATGAAGATACTGAAGCAGGATTTTCTTCCTGAAAGTCTTGAACCGATTCTAACAGAGAATAAATTTGACGGATGTATTACAGTTCAGGTTAATCAATCAGAATCTGAAACGAATTTTCTCTTTGATCTCGCAAATCAAAATTCATTCATCAAAGGGGTTGTTGGTTGGATTGATTTTCGTTCTGATCAAATCAACGAGCGTCTTGACTACTTCTGGCAATTCAAAAAACTGAAAGGCTTTCGACATATCGTTCAGTCAGAACCAAAAGGTTTTTTACAACGAAAGGATTTCCTTTTCGGAATCAGTCAACTTGAAAAATATAACTTTACTTACGATGTTTTGATTTACCATCATCAGTTGTTCGAGGCGATAGAATTTGTTAAGCTGTTTCCTAATCAAAAATTTGTAGTCGATCATTTAGCGAAGCCAGACATTCTGCATGATGAATTAATCAATTGGTCGAGGGGAATTAAGGTGCTTTCTTCCTTTGAAAATGTCTTTTGTAAACTTTCAGGATTTACCACTGAAGCCAATTGGAATTCTTGGAAGCCAGAACATTTCATCCCCTACTTCGAATTTATCCTGAAAAATTTTGGAGCCAAGCGCTTGCTGTATGGTTCTGACTGGCCGGTTTGCTTGTTATCCTCCAGCTACAAAAGTCAACTGCATCTTGTTGAAAATTTTATTTCAAAACTTTCAACCTCAGAAAAACAATTGATCATGGGTGGTAATACCATCGATTTTTATAATCTTTAACTATGGATTTGCTCCTCAAGGATAAAGTTATAATTGTAACGGGTGGGGCAAAAGGTATCGGCCTTGGCATTGTTGAGGTCTTAGCAAAGGAAGGGGCAATTCCAGTTATCATCGGCCGAAGTGAAGAGGATAATCAACTTGCTCTGGAAAAAATAAAAAAGTTAGAAGCCAAAGGATTTCAAGTCAAGGCGGAGCTATCAAAACCCGATGAATGCAAGAAAGCCGTTAATCAAACATTAAAACAATTTGGAAAAATTGAAGGCCTTGTCAACAACGCAGGTATAAATGATGGTGTTGGTTTGGAGCAAGGAAGTTATGAGCATTTCATGCAATCGCTTCACAGCAACCTCATTCATTATTATTTGATGGCCCACCACGCTCTTCCTTCACTGAAGCTATCAAAGGGAGCAATCGTAAATATTGGTTCGAAGGTGGCAGAAACAGGACAGGGAAACACATCAGCTTATGCTGCATCGAATGGTGGCCGCAACGCGCTCACTCGCGAATGGGCGGTTGAATTATTGCCCCATGGAATCCGGGTTAATGCCATTATTGTTGCTGAATGTTATACTCCTCTGTATGACAATTGGATCAAAACATTTTCTAACCCGGAAGAAAAACTAAGAACGATTACGTCAAGAATACCCTTTGAAAAAAGAATGACCACTGCAGAAGAAATCGCAAACATGACTGCATTCCTTCTTTCTGAAAAATCTAGCCACACCACCGGACAATTAATTCACGTGGACGGTGGTTATGTTCACCTTGATCGCGCAATCAATTAAACCTAAACCCAATTTCAATAATGGCATTTGTCGGTACCGAAAAAAACCTGAACACAAATGACTCGTCCCAACCTTATCTAATCCCGTTTATTCTTGTAACCAGTTTGTTTTTTTTATGGGGACTCGCCAACATTCTCAACTCTGCATTGATAGCACACTTCCAACCCGTGTTTGAAATCAAACGTGCACAAGCTCTACTGGTCGAGAGCGCATTCTATTTTGGATATTTTACGATCGCCATTCCAGCCGGATTGTTCATGGAGAAATACAGTTACAAAAAAGGAATCCTCTTTGGCTTACTCTTGTATGCCGGAGGTGCTCTTTTATTTATACCGGCAGCGCAGACAATCACATTCGGGTTTTTCTTGATTGCCCTTTACATCATTGCAAGTGGTTTAGCTTTCCTTGAAACAGCAGCTAATCCATATGTCACCATTTTAGGAAAAAAAGAATCATCTGTTCAGCGATTAAATTTTTCGCAATCATTCAACGGATTGGCATTGGTAGTGGGCCCGTGGTTGGCCGGGCAATTTATTTTCGCAGGTAATGAAGGCACTCTTGAAACCATGGAACAAAAACAACAAGCTGCAAATGCAGTCATATTTCCATATTCACTAATTGCTGTAGTGGTATTAGTAGTAGCCGGACTGTTCTTCTTAATTAAAATGCCAGAGCCGACTAAAGGTGGTAAACTGAAATTTGACAAAACCATTTTCAAAAATTCTCATCTTCGAAATGCCGTACTCGCACAATTATTTTATGTAGGCGCTCAAGCCGGCATTTGGGGAATCACAATCAACTACATCACCACGATTCTACCAGGTACAACCAACGAGATGGCTTCTAAAAAATACATGGCTGTTGGAACATCACTCTTTGTGATCGGCCGGTTTTTCGGTACCTGGCTAATGACCTTTATCAAAAATCATAAGCTCCTTACCTTCTATGGAGCATGTGCATCTGCCCTTTGCTTGATTGGAGTTTTCAGCGGTGGTGTGATTGCGGTCTATTCTATTTTGAGTATTAATTTTTTCATGTCGATCATGTTTCCCACCATCTTTGCTTTAGGAGTAAAAGATTTGGGAACGCAAACGAAATTGGGTTCATCCTTAATTATCATGGCAATTGTTGGTGGTGCACTTGTTCCACCTTTGATGGGAATCATTGCAGATAACGTTGGCATTCAACAGTCGATGTTTTTACCCTTCCTCTGTTTTCTCACTGTGATTTATTTCGGATGGAAGGGATATGAGATAAAATCTCACAGTTCATGAAACGATTTTGTCTGGCGCTAGATTTAAAAGACGATCCGAAATTAATTTCGGAATATGAAAACTATCACAAAAACATCTGGCCAGAAATAGTAAAAAGTATTAAGGAAAGTGGAATTCAAAAAATGGAAATCTATCGAACGGGCAATCGATTAACCATGATAATTGAAACTAACGATTCATTCTCATTTCAAAAGAAAGCAGAGGCAGACAACAATAATCCAAACGTTCAGGAATGGGAGAAGCTCATGTGGAAATATCAGCAGGCAATACCTCACGCAAAACCCGAAGAGAAATGGGTATTGATGGAAAAGATTTTTGAAGTATGATTTGATTTAGAAAAATAAATGTCTTTTAATTCGACCACGTAGAAAGATAGGAACATAGAGATTCACATAGTTGAAAGGGCAATGCCATAAAATTGCAAACTATGTTTTCGACTATGTGTCTATGTGGTTCATAAAATCCAACTGAGAATTTTACGATGAATTCAATAAAAACATTTTCTTCGAAATATTTAAAAGAATTCACTGTTCAGGTTTTCACTCATTTTAATGTCCCACTGAAAGATGCCGAGCAAGCAGCCGATGTGTTAGGGCTTTCTGATTTGCGTGGCATTGATTCGCATGGCGTTGCTCGGCTTCATACCTACTTTGATATGTTGACGTTGGGAAAAATAAACGCAAGACCGAATATCAAAATCGTACGTGACAAGAAAAGTGTTTGCACAGTTGATGGCGACAATGGATTGGGTCTTGTAGTCGGACCAAAAGCCAATGAAATCGCGATGGACAAAGCATCACAACATGGATCGGGTTGGGTGAGCGTTTGTAATACCAATCATTATGGCATCGCGTCTTACTACTCTTTCAAAGCCCTGGAGCGCGACATGATTGGATGGTCGATGACCAACACAACAAAACTCGTAGCCCCATTGTGGGGAGCAGAACGAATGTTGGGAACAAACCCAATCTCCATTGCATTTCCTGGTTTAAAAAACCCACCTGTTGTTATTGACTTGGCAACCAGTGCCGCAGCTTACGGGAAAATTGAGATCGCTAAGCGCAAGGGAGTACCGATACCAAAAGGCTGGATTATTAACCAGCAAGGCGAGATGACAACTGATCCAAATGACATGATTGACGGAGGTGCTCTGTTACCATTAGGATCAGAGCGCGAACTAGGTGGACACAAAGGCTACGCGCTTTCCGCAATGGTGGATATTCTTACTTCGGTCTTAAGTGGTGCCAACTGGGGACCTTTTGCTCCTCCCTTCGCCCTGCGTCAAGAAATTCCCTCACGAAGTGTGGGCAAAGGCATTGGTCATTTTTTTGGTGCGATGGAAATCGATGGATTTATGGACGTGAATGAATTTAAAAAACGAATCGATGAATGGATCGAAGTTTTCAGAAACACAAAACCTGCCCAGGGCAAAACTGTTTTAATTCCCGGGGACCCCGAACATCAAGAAGAGGCCATTCGAAGAGAAGAAGGTATTCCTCTTTTACCTGCGGTTGTTAATGATTTATTAGATATCTCAAAGCACACGGGAATTTCATTTGAGGCGTAATCAAATCCTTGCCTGATACGTGTACAGCTGAAAATATCTTCCATTCTTAGCGATCAGTTCTTCATGCTTTCCGCGCTCGGCAATCTGTCCATTTTCAACAACGAGAATTTGATCAGCCTGGCGAATGGTACTCAGGCGGTGAGCTATCACAAAAGTTGTTCGGCCATGCATCAAGCTCTTCAAACTCTCTTGAATGTAGCTTTCGCTTTCAGTATCCAGGTTAGAGGTCGCTTCATCCAAGATCAGCACGCGAGGGTTTGCAAGTATTGCTCTTGCAATAGCGATTCGCTGACGTTGGCCCCCGGAAAGTTTTACACCTCGTTCTCCAATCACTGTGTCCAATCCTAATTCAAAACGGCTTGTAAATTCATCTACGTATGCAGCTTTGACTGCTTGCTGTAATTCTTCTTCAGTAGATTTTGGTCGCGGAAATAAAATATTTTCGCGAATTGTTCCTTCGAATAAGAAATCATCTTGCAACACAACACCTAATTGGCTGCGATAACTATCCAATGAAATTTTTGAAATGTCAAATCCGTCAACGGTGATTTTACCGCTGACGGGGTTAAGGAATGATGCCGCTAAACCAGCAATAGTAGTTTTTCCAGAACCGGAGGTGCCAACTAATGCTGTTACAGATCCAGCAGGTGCTTTGAAGCTCACTTCGTTTAACACATTCTTTCCTTCTTCGTAAGCGAACGAAACATTCTCATAAACAATATCTCCATTGATCGTTCCGATTTTAGTCGTACGCACAGCTGGGTCATCCTCCACCGGCATGTTCATTAATTCTTCTGTTCGGTCAAGTCCAGCAAAGGCTTCTGTCAATTGACTTCCAATGTTACTCATCTGCACAATCGGAGCGATCATGAACACCATGAACATAGTGAACTGCAAAAAATCACCGGCACTCAAATTAAAATATCCGCTCAAACCCATGATGCCAACGCTGGCAAGCCCAACTAAGAACGCACCTGAACTAGTAACAAAACTGGTTGCCGTTAAACTTCTTTTCACATTAAGAAAAAGTTTTTCCACGCCTTCTTCAAATACTTTTATTTCCTGTGGCTCGGCATTGAATCCTTTAATCACTCGAACACCATTCAGGGTTTCCGTTAATCGACCTGTGACATCGGCCGTTATTTTTCCTCGTTCGCGAAAGACAGGGCGAATGATTGAGAATGCCTTCATGGTAATAACACCAAAAACTCCCATCGGCAAAATCACAAACAACGTCATCAATGGGCTGATATGAATTAAAAAACCAACCGAAATAACTGCAGTCAGAACTCCGCCGATTAATTGAACTAATCCCGTTCCCACCAAATTGCGAACGCCCTCTACATCATTCATCACGCGAGAAACCAACGCTCCTGACTTTTGATTGTCAAAAAAACGTGTTGGCAAGCGAAGCAAATGCTTTTGCACTTTTGATCGCAACACTGAAATCAGGTGCTGCGCTTCCACGCTCAAAAGTTTTGTTAATAAAAATGAAGTTACTGCCTGAATCAAAATCGCAACAATTACGGCAATCAACAGCATCGGCATTTTGTCCATGTCTCTCTTCACCAGGATATCGTCCATGAATGGCTTGGTTGCCCAGGGAGCTACTAAACCTGCACCACGACTGATAAAAATGAGAATGAGACCTATAAAGAGAAGTTTTTTGCGCGGCCAGATGATAGTTTTAAAGACCTGGCCAATTGTAACTTTAGTTTTCGACATGAGGGATTAGTGGATTATTCTTTTAAAGTCGGCAATGTTCGGATTTTATTTTAAGAGGGGCAAATAAATCCTCCATCAACGACCAAGAATTACAAATTCGGATTGAATTAGCTCAGGTTAAGGATCTCAAAGGTTTAGGCTATCATTAATCGGACTTCAACAATGAAGTGCATAAAATTTTTGTATCTTTTTGGTAACTGATAGACCATTTCGATTTGAAAGTAAGCCGAATCAATACACTTGTGTTGGCCTCCATCGGGCTAACGTTGGCGACCCTTGTGCTTACCTATTTCGACATTAGGGAAAACAAGAAAGCCAACGGTTGGATTACACATACTTACCAGGTGATCAACGAATCAAGTAAGCTGCTGAACATGGTAAACGATGCGGAATCGTCAATGCGTGGCTATGTGATCACTACAGACACGGCTTACCTTCATCCATATCGAATGGCAAAGAAAATGCAGCAAGAGCATTTCGATCGTTTGAAAGAACTTACACTCGATAATCCACAACAGCAGGAATTGCTCAATTCTCAGATCAGCCATCTGCTGGAGTTCAGGATGAAATTGCTGGACAATAGAATTATTACTTTTGAACGCAGTGGTCAAGACAGTGCCTTCATACTTATCAAAACCAATGAAGGAAAAAAAGTAATGGATAGTTTGCAATTCCATATGAAGCTGCTTGAGGATCGTGAAAATATTTTGCTTGCCAAAAGGAAGCAGGCACTTAAGAAATTCTATTCTACTGTTGACGCCACACGTTATGCAAGCCTCGTATTTATTGCCACCATCTCCATCCTTGCCCTCATTTCCCTACTTAAAAAAAACAAACTAAACAACGAACTGGTAGATCGATTAAAGAAACTGAATAAGGAACTTGAAGAAAGGGTGTCGCAGCGAACAGCAGAATTGCAGAATAGCCTTGAGGAAATCAGGTCTTTTTATGATGCACTGCAAATACAAAATACAAAAACAGGAGACGCTCTGAACGAAGTCAGTGATTTGTACAACTACTCTCCATGTGGATATCATTCTCTTTCTGCGGATGGCGCTATTGTAAGAATTAATGAAACTGAATTAAACTGGCTTGGCTATCAGCGTGAGGAATTGATTGGGAAAAAATTCATAGAGATACTCTCAGCTTCTTCAAGAGCGATATGGCAAAAGATATTTGACGAATACCGCAAGAAAGGGAATGCCTATAATTTGGAATTTGAACTGGTGAAAAAAGACGGATCGATCATTCCTATACTATTGAACTCATTAGCTCTCTATGACGACAACGGGGATTTCGTCATGAGCCGATCAACACTTTTTGACTTGACCAAGAGAAAGAAAATGGAGCAACAACTCCAGGCACTGAATCAAAACCTGATCAAAGTGAATGAAGAGAAGAATAATTTTCTTGGCATTGCCTCGCACGATTTGAAGAACCCGCTTCATTCGATACTTGGCATTGCAAGCCTTTTGAAGTTGGATTCTGCCAATTTCACCAAAAATCAACACGAATACCTGACCATGATTTTTGATTCTATTAATAAAATGAATGAGTTGATTGATCAGTTGCTTGATGTAAGTCGAATCGAACAGGGAAAAGCCATCGCACAAAAAAAAGAAGAAGAGTTGGTGAGTCTTGTCTCTAAAACGGTAGACTCATTTCAAATTCAAGCTGCTAGCAAAAATATTCAATTGCTTTTCGATGACCATCCCTCCAGCCTTTCTGCATTTACCGATTCAACGGTGCTGAACCAAATTCTAGAGAACCTGGTTTCAAACGCTCTCAAATTTTCTTCTCAAAACAAAAAAGTTACTATTCATTTGCGTGCAACTCATGATCGCGCAATCATTGACGTAAGTGATGAAGGACCAGGCATAAAACCGGAAGAATTCCCCAAGCTTTTTGGGAAATTTCAAAGACTTAGTGCAAAGCCAACCGCAGGCGAAAACTCAACAGGACTGGGATTGTCAATCGTAAAGGAGTTAGTGCAAGCTCTTGACGGCAAAATAAGTTGTCAGAGCAGAGTGGGTGTAGGCACAACATTTACAGTGAACTTACCTTTACAGGAGAAGTGAGCTAAGTATTCCTGCATCTAACAATCTCTTATTTCAAATTAGTTTTAAACAACTCTCTCAACTTCTCTTTCTTCAACATCTTTTGTCCTGTTTTGCCAGTCGCAATAACACGATCACCAACTTTGGCCACGATGGTGCAGATTAGTTCATTTATTTCAATCTTCTCCACACCTGCCGTAAACACTACTTCCTCGCCAATGAACGCTGGGCTTTTATGATCGATGGAAAGCATTGTGCCCACGCCTTCTTCATCATCGTCTTTCATTTCCAAAAAAAATAAACGTGACGACCATTCGAAATCCCGAGCCAATGCAAATGTGGAGCAAACGGGATGAAGCAATTCGCCATTGAAAATAGCACAGTCGCTTTCCAACACGATTCGTTTGAAAGATTTTTGGTCTCCAGTCTTGAAAATGTTTTTCACAGAATCAGTTCGATCTCTTCAGAATATCACGAATCTCTGTAAGCAACTGAATATCGGCTGGAAGAGGCGGAGGTACAGGCTTGGCATCTTCCTTTTTCTTCGCGGCAGCATTCATGCCTTTGATGATCAAAAACAGAATAAAAGCAACAATAACAAAATTGATAACAGAGGAGAGGAACACTCCATATTTTACTGTACCAAATACAGTAAGTTCGTTCAAGTGAGAAAGATTAGCTGCCTCCAATGCTGGTTTCAATAACAACGGAGTAATCACATCGTCAATAAAGGAACCAACAATTTTTCCGAAGGCACCGCCAACAATCACTCCAACAGCAAGATCAATCACATTGCCGCGCATGGCAAACGCTTTAAATTCTTTTAGCATAAATTTCAATTTAGGTTTGTTTGATAAATTTAAGACAAACTCATGTTCCTACACCAATGAAGCGGTTGCTTGTCTTTACAAGACAGGTTAGTCAAAAGCAATTTTTAACTGATTGCGAAGTCCGCGAAAACCCACCAGCTCTGTGCCCGCGTGACCAATAAACATTTTGGCATCTACTTTTACCGGAATTTGATTACCATCAGCCGAAAGCCAAGCCGTAACAGAGTTTTCTCCACGGAACAATTGATTATCGGGCATGATTGGAATCAATTTGTAACAGGGAATTTTCCCAACCTCAGTCTCAATCGTTTCCTTTCCGTAATAAATAATTTTAAAATGGTAAGCCTTGTCTTCAAAGAATCCTGATACAGTTAGTGTGTCTTTGATTTTGTACTTTGAAAAATCGATAATGCGCAAATACATAAACCCCGCGACGATATCACGAACATTATCAGGAGTAGCATACGTTTTTGGTTTCCCGAATTTTCCTGTCACCTTATCGGCAACTGTTACAGAAGCTTCGTCTTTTTCGGGATCGTATGTGACCACTTCATGAAGTTGATAGGGTCCTTCATGCAACTTGCGATAAGATTCATGAGTAACTAAATCACTGGTATCAACATAAGCGCCCCAGTTGTCATGAACTTTGGATATCCAAGTGGCAATACCCAGGGTTTCCATGAACGCATCCACTTTATAGCAAACACGATTATTCTTGGTATAGAAATTTTTATCGGTCATCGTCACGCCCTTGCCCACGGTGAACCACCCGAGGTACATGCTATAATCCAGCCGTTCCCCCGTAGAGATCGTTTTACTTCGGATTGGAATTTTTTTTGATTCCTGGCCAAACGATAAATAAATGACCAAAATCAATAGTAGGGAAATCAAACGCATGTGCAAATTTAATTCTTGCTTACTTGAGAGTCAAAGGCTATGCCAAGGATTCGATAATCAACAATGATTGTTCGCTATTTATCCATTAATCACACAAAAGGTTAACGAAAATTTTACACAGCCACATTATTCTCTCTCAGGGCGTCATTTAAGGAAGTCTTCGTGTCGGTGCTTTCTTTTCGCTTGCCAATAATCAAGGCACAAGGTACTTGAAACTCACCGGCCGCGAATTTCTTAGGCATCGTGCCTGGAATTACCACCGAGCGTGGCGGTATGTAATTTTTGTATTCTACAGGTTGATTACCTGTCACGTCAATAATCTTTGAGCTACCTGTAAGCACAACATTGGCGCCTAAAACAGCTTCACTCCCCACACGAACTCCCTCTACGATGATGCAGCGAGAACCAATAAAGGCATTGTCTTCCACAATAACAGGCGAAGCCTGCACAGGCTCAAGAACGCCACCGATACCGACACCTCCACTCAAGTGAACATTCTTTCCTATCTGCGCACAACTTCCAACAGTTGCCCAAGTATCGACCATAGTACCCTCATCCACATAAGCGCCAATGTTCACATAGGATGGCATCAGGATCACTCCCTTGTTTACGAACGATCCATAACGAGCAATAGCATGTGGCACAACGCGCACACCTAATTCTTTATAATTTCTTTTCAATGCGATCTTATCATGAAACTCAAATGGCCCCACTTCTATCGTTTCCATCTGTTGGATCGGGAAATAAAGGATTACTGCTTTCTTGATCCACTCATTTACTTTCCATCCGTCACCTGAAGGGTCAGCTACACGTAGCTTTCCTTTATCCAATTGAGCTACTACTTCGCGAATTGCGTTTTGCGTTTCTGTTGATTTGAGTAATTCGCGGTCGGCCCACGCTTTTTCTATCTGTTCCTGGAGTTGCATTTTATGTTTTACTTTTAAATCGGGATGCAAGAAATGAAAAAAAGGAGAATTGTCCTCGCTTCAATTTTAAAGCCAGTGAACGACACACGGATGTTTGAAAAAATGGGTGTGTCTTTGGCGCAGTCTGGCCAGTACGAAGTTCACATCATTGGCTATCCAAGTGACTCGTCAATTGGCGATCCTAATGTGCATTTCCATCCATTACCAAGGTTTAAAAGGCTAAGCATTGCCAGGGTCATTGCTCGAATAAAAGCTCTAAAATTTATTATTGAAGTAAAGCCAGAACTATTGATAGTTACTACCCATGAGCTACTGGAAGTTGCGATTCTAATCAGAATATTATTTGGTACCAAAATCATCTACGACATTCAGGAAAATTATTGGAGGAATATCCTGTTCACTGATGCTTTTCCTAAGATAATTCGTCCGCTGATTGCCTTATTTGTGAGATTAAAAGAATGGATGGCCTCCCCTTTTTTCTCACAGTTTTTGCTTGCCGAAAAATGCTATGAAAATGAGTTAGGGTTCATTAAAAATAAATTCGCTGTGATTGAAAATAAGTGCAAGGTTCCACCTGGCTTTCAAAGAAAACCAAATAAGGAATTCATCGAGTTGATCTTTACAGGAACGATTGCTGAGAGTACGGGAATCTTTCAGGCCATCACCCTGGCTAAAAAGCTACACGCGGCAGAATCAAAAATTAGGTTAACCATTATTGGATATTGTTCCCGACAAAAAGTACTTCTTCAAATTGAAGACGAAGTCTCCAAGAACCCATTCATTCGCTTAATTGGCGGAAAAAATTTGGTCTCTCACTCTGTCATTATGAGCGCAATCGCGACCGCGAACTTTGGCATCATTTCTTATCCGATTTCCCGTCACACCGAAAATAGAATTCCCACGAAGTTGTACGAATATCTCGCCTGCCAACTTCCAATACTTTTGCAAAATCATAAGCCATGGATTGAAACATCCAAACCTTTTGATGCGGCTATCGAGATTAACCTTGAGCAGTCGCATATTGAACCCATCTTAAAGCAAATCTTCATCCGAAGTTTTTATTCAAACATTTCCTCCACTAAGGTTCGTGAAGACACAAACTCAGGCCATCATCAAAATCTGGTCAATTCGAATGTTTATGACACTCTCACTTGGCAATATGAGGAAGGAAAAATATTAGATATGGTCAATAATATTTTTTAGACTTGTCTAAATTATTACTTTTGTAAGTCAAACTTATAAGGATGCCCAGTCTTACGGAAGAAAACTACCTAAAAGCCATTTACCGTTTATCGGAAGAGGGAGCCAACTCCGTTTTAACGAATGACTTGGCCGAGGCCATGAACACAAAGGCCGCTTCGGCCACGGACATGGTCAAGAAACTCGCAGCAAAAAAATTTATATCCTATAAAAAATACTATGGTGCCAGCCTTACGGCTAAAGGCAAAGCCGAAGCACTGACCGTTATACGCAAGCACCGGCTGTGGGAAACATTTTTGGTGAAGCAGCTTGGCTTCGCATGGGACGAAGTTCATGAAGTAGCTGAGCAATTAGAGCATATTCAATCCAAAAGGCTTATCGAAAAATTGGACGAATTCCTTGAGTACCCAAAAACCGATCCGCATGGTGATCCGATTCCGGATTCAACAGGTAAAATTATCAAGGTGAAACAAGTTCATTTATCAGAATTTCCTGTTCAGACAAAATGCAGCGTATGTGCTGTGAAAAATGGCTCTCCTTCTTTTCTTCAATACCTGAGTAAAATTGGAATTGGTATTGGTACCATCCTGACTATTCTTGACAAAGTTGATTTTGATGGATCACTTGAGATTTCAATTAATAACAAAAAAAGAATCTTTATATCAAATGAAGCTTCAGAAAATTTACTGGTGACCGGATGAAGCAGTTAAAAAAATCATTTCTCTTTGCTCTTATTGCAAGCGCTGTTTCCTGTTCAAAGTTTGAGCCGTCAACTCCGGCAAGCAACCAAGTTCTCGATGGACCGGTGTATGGGCTCACTGCAGACGAACACAAACAGTTTCTTCTCGGGGACAAAGCATTTAATGCTCAAATCTTCACTGTTGAAAATGGACTAGGTCCTTTGTTTGTTGCAACATCCTGCGGAAGTTGCCATGCAGGCGACGGAAAGGGACATCCATTCACAACACTCATGCGCTTCGGTCAGCCTGATCAAAACGGGAATCTTTTTTTAGGTCAAGGTGGCCCTCAACTTCAATCGAAAGCTATCCCAGGCTTTTTGCCTGAACAGCTTCCTGCGGGTGCGACATTTACAAAACTTCTGCCGCCAGCAAACACAGGCCTTGGTTTTCTTGATGCCGTGAGTGATGCCGATATTATTGCTTGGGAAGATCCTGCAGATGCAAACGGTGATGGTATCAGTGGCGTAGCTAATTGGGTTTCGCTGAAAAACTATGTTGAAGCCCGGCCATACAGTGTCCCCCAGAATGGAAAATACATTGGCCGATTTGGCAAGAAAGCATCTACCTATAATTTACTTCAGCAAACCGCCCAGGCCTATAATCAGGATATTGGTATTACATCAACGTATGAAGAAATAGATACGTACTCAGGCCACGCATCAGATCCCGAAGTTTCGAATCAAACAGTAACCGATGTTGTAATCTATTTAAAAACGCTGAAGGCTCCCATTCCCCGAACGGAAACAAATGAAATCTTGGCGGGGAAACAATTATTTATAACTATAGGATGCGCAAGTTGTCATCGCCCTGAAATGAAAACGGGAGCGAGTTCAATTGTCGCCTTGTCTAATAAAACATTTCATCCTTACACCGATCTTCTCCTTCATGATATGGGAGCTGGATTGGATGACGGTTATACTGAAGGTTCTGCTAAAACTTTTGAGTGGCGCACTCCGCCACTTTGGGGCTTGGGGCTTTCAAAAAATTCGCAGGGTGGTCAGTATTACTTACTTCACGATGGGCGAGCAACAAGTATTGAAGAGGCAATCCTTTTGCACGGAGGTGAGGGAGATTTAAGTAAAGAGAAGTACAAATCGCTCATGAATGATGAGAAGAGAAAATTGATTCAGTTTCTTGAAAGCCTATAAATGAACAGACGCAAATTCATATCGAATAGCTGCAAGGCATGTGCTGGTGGTATCGGGTTATCCTACTTGTTGTCATCCTGCGTTTCAACTCATTACGCAACGGGAACACTTGAGCAGAAAGGGATTTCAATACCGGTGTCTGAGTTTGTGGTTCTAAAAAAAAAGAAGGAGGCAATGCGTGACTTCATTATTGTTCATCATGACAATCTGGAATTCCCAATATATCTCTACAGAATTAACAAGGATGAATACAGTGCGCTGTGGATGAAATGCACACATCAAGGATCTGAGCTAAATGCCGGCGGTGATCATTTGTACTGTTCCAGCCATGGGAGTGAATTCGATAAAAAAGGAAATGCGATTCATGGGCCGGCAGAAAAAAGTCTTCGCTCCTTTCCTACTTACATTGAAAATGATAAAGTTATTATTGAACTGACGAAAGGATGAGATATCAATTTTTGATAATAATTTTATTTACCATCTCGGGCTATGACCTAACCGCGCAGGTTGATTCCTCCTTGTTCAGGCGAATAAAAAAAGACACTACCAAAGTCTTAATGAACATGGACGCCATCTACAATCGGCCATTTCTTTCCGTAAGCAAATTGCCGGTGGCCGTTGGTGGCTATGTTGAAGCCAACTGGCAACATCTAGCCACGAACGGAGTTTCAGAAGGTCATCAGTTTCAAATGCGAAGGCTCACGCTCTTTTTAGGATCAAACATCTACAAGAGAATAAAATTTCTTTCAGAGATCGAGTTTGAAGATGGTACAAAAGAGATCAACATTGAATTTGCCTCAGTCGATGTTGAATTGCATCCCTTGTTGAATTTCCGAGGAGGCGTCATTATGAATCCAATCGGGGCATTCAATCAAAATCACGACGGTCCTAAGTGGGAGTTTGTTGATCGACCAATCTCTGCCACTGAAATGCTCCCTGCCACGTGGAGTAACGTGGGCTTTGGATTGTATGGAAAATGGTATAAAAAAGATTGGGTCTATGGCTATGAAACTTATCTCACCAATGGCTTTGACGATAAGATTATCAGCAATGCACAAAACAAAACTTTTCTGCCTGCGTCGAAACTAAATCCTAACCGATTTGAAGAGAGCTCCAACGGACAACCTTTGCTCACTACAAAGGTGGCTGTGAAAAATAGAAAAATTGGTGAGCTAGGGATTTCCTATATGGGTGGAGTCTACAATAAATTTCAGGAGGACGGAATTATCCTTGATGCCAAAAGAAGAGTGGATGTTTGGGCTATCGATTTCAACACCACACTTCGCACTACCAAAACTTATATCATAACGGAGTGGGCATTTGTACGGGTGGATGTTCCAGAAACTTACACGCAACAATACGGAAACAAACAGGCCGGAGGATTTGTTGATGTTGTTCAGCCAGTGGTTCGCGGAAATATTTTGGGGTTCACTAGATCTGTTATCAATGCTGCTCTTCGGTTTGAGTATGTTGATTGGAACATTGGCAAGTTCACAGAGACAGGTGGGAACATCAGTGAAGATATGATTTCTATCATGCCGGGCTTGAGTTGGAGACCATTTACGCAGACAGTTTTTAGATTGAACTATCGATACAAATGGCAAACAGACATTTTAGGAAATCCACCTTCAAAAACAGCTGGTTTTCAATTTGGTTTTTCATCCTATTTTTAAGACATAAAAATGAATTTGTCAGACAAAGCATATTACAAGAACTCTGGAAAATCGTTGAGTGAAGTACACTCCACTGTTGATACTATACACAAAAGCAAATGGAAGAAGTTACTAGCGTTTCTTGGCCCGGCTTACCTCGTCAGTGTAGGCTATATGGATCCTGGTAACTGGGCGACCGACATTGCAGGCGGAAGCAAGTTTGGATACGCACTCATCTGGGTGTTGTTGATGTCCAACTTGATGGCAATTCTTTTACAAAGCTTAAGTGCCCGTCTAGGAATCGTTCGCCAGCTTGATTTGGCGCAAGCCTCACGCACCACCTACCACCCCACTGTAAATTTTTGTCTTTGGATATTGGCAGAAATCGCCATTGCCGCCTGCGACTTGGCAGAAGTACTTGGTATGGCCATCGGTTTGAAATTATTATTCGGTCTACCCTTGATTTGGGGCGTTACCCTCACGGTGCTTGACACGTTGATCTTATTAGTGCTTCAAAGTTATGGTATGCGCAAGATCGAAGCCTTCATCATCGCTTTGGTAGTAATCATCGGATTATCTTTTCTACTTGAAATGATATGGGCTAAGCCAGATGTTGGTGAGCTGGTGAAAGGTTTCATTCCCTCTCTCCCATCGGAGGAAGCACTTTACATCGCCATTGGAATTATTGGTGCCACGGTGATGCCGCACAATCTTTACTTGCACTCATCGCTGGTTCAAACCCGAAGATTTAATACCAGCGAGAATGGAATTTGGTCGGCTATCAAATACAATGTGATCGACTCAGCCGTTGCGCTCAACGCAGCTTTCTTTGTTAACTCAGCTATCCTGATTCTAGCGGCCTCTACTTTTTTCAGAGCTGGCATGTATGAAGTCACAGACATACAAGACTCGTACAAATTTCTTGCGCCATTGGCTGGAACAGAATGGGCATCAATACTTTTTGGAGTTGCTTTAGTTGCTGCGGGACAAAGTTCAACCATAACCGGTACACTTGCCGGTCAGGTCGTGATGGAAGGTTATTTGAATTTACGCATCGCACCGTGGTTGCGCAGATTGATTACGCGACTAATAGCAATCACTCCAGCTTATCTTGTTATCATTTTTTATGGTGAAGGAAAAACCGGGGCCCTTCTTGTTTTCAGCCAGGTTGTATTAAGTCTTCAGTTAGGTTTTGCTATCATACCACTTATTCACTTCACTAGTGATAAAGAAAAGATGGGTGTTTTTGTGATTAAGAACTGGATGAAGATTTGCTCATGGGGAATTGCAGCCATCATCATTTCATTGAATGTAAAATTAGTATTTCAAGAAATTGTCCACTGGCTTGATAGCAGCGGAGAGTATCAATGGATGATCTGGATTTTTGTTATCCCATTTTGCTTGGCTATCGGAGTGCTGCTACTCTACATCGCATTCAAACCATTACTCGATCAGCACAGGCAAGATAAAAACATTATTCCTCACGGCACTGCTACCGATCTTAGCAAACTTGAAGCCCCCGTTTATAAAAGAATTGCGATCACCATCGACTTCAGTTCAGTGGACGCAAAAACTATCCAGAGTGCTTTAGCTCAAGGTGGAAAAGATGCCTCTTATATATTGCTTCACATTGTTGAAACGGCAGGAGCCATGTGGTACGGAAGCGAGATTGCCGACCGTGAAGCCGCTGAAGACGCAACGGGATTGAAAAATTACCTGGAGCAGCTGCAGAAGCAAGGTTATCGAGTGAAAATGAAAGTTGGATATGGCAACCCAAGACGAACGATCCCTGAAATTGTAAATGTGTTTGATGCTGATCTGCTGGTGATGGGTGCTCATGGACACCATTGGGCTAAAGATTTGATCTTTGGAACAACCGTTGACATTGTTCGTCACCGAGTAAATATCCCGGTGCTTATCGTTCGTTAGATTTAGATTTTCTATTTTGTAATTTTCCTGCGTGAATTTTGTTGACGAACCCATCGTGGCGCTTGCCACAGCACAAGGCGTTAGTGCAATTGCGGTGATCCGCCTTTCGGGAAAGGACTCTATTATAATTGCTCAGAAAGTATTTAAAGGAAAAGATCTAACTCAGCAATCATCACATACCATTCATTTTGGAACACTTCATGATGGAGAAAAAAACATCGACGAAGTTTTAATTTCTGTTTTTAAAGAACCCAATTCATTCACAAAGGAAAATGCAGTTGAGATTTCTTGTCACGGATCACCAGTGATCGTCAAAGAAATTATCAAAACATTATTAAAGAATGGAGCGCGACTAGCAACTCCAGGTGAATTTACAAAGAGAGCTTTTCTCAACGGACGATTCGACCTTGCTCAGGCGGAAGCCGTAGCCGACATTATCAATGCAGAAACTGATAACGCGCGTCAAGCTGCGCTTAATCAAATGCGTGGAGGTTTCTCCAAAGAAATTCAACACTTGCGGGAAGAACTAATTCACTTTGCTTCCTTAGTAGAACTTGAACTTGACTTTGGTGAAGAAGATGTAGAATTCGCTAAGCGCGATGACTTGAAAAAATTAATCTTCAGAATTCAATCTTATCTGCAATCACTGATCAGTTCCTTCGATCAAGGTAATGTGATTAAGAACGGGGTACCCACTGTAATTGCAGGCAAGCCCAACGCAGGAAAGTCGACACTGCTCAATGCATTACTGAATGAAGAGAAAGCCATCGTTTCTGAAATTCCAGGAACAACGCGCGATGTGATTGAAGACGAAATGCTTTTGGGAGGCATCAGTTTCCGCTTTATGGACACGGCAGGCCTTCGCGATACATCCGACATTGTCGAAGCCTTGGGAATTGAACGTACTCGTGAAAGTTTGCGTAAAGCATCGTTAATTCTATACTTGTTTGATTTATCAAAATCCTCGCTTGAAGAAATTCATCGTGAGGAAGAAGAAATCAAAAAATTGAATGTTCCTTTTTTGAAGGTTGGAAATAAAGTGGACAAAGCTGATCCCGATCTTATAAAAAAATTAGAAGGCGAAGAATTTATACTTATTGCTGCGTCTCAGAAAAAAAACATCCAACAACTGAAAGACAAAATTCTTTCACGGTTTCAAATCAATGAAGTAAAACAAGGCGACGTGATGGTCACCAACCTTCGTCACTATCAAGGCTTAAAGCAAACCGATGAAGCCTTGAGCCGTGTGCTCACCGGTATGGACTCAAGCATTACCGGAGATTTCCTGGCAATGGACATTCGTCAGGCACTTCATTATTTAGGTGAGATCACCGGGCAAGTAACTACAGACGATTTACTTGCTAATATATTTTCGAAGTTTTGTATCGGGAAGTAAATTTTAGAACTCGACTCTCCATTTCTTAATTTTAAACTATGAATCAGGAATCTAGCACTCCCTTCGTCAAGAAAGTTTTGTTGCGGCAACCGATCAGCTCGTTTCGGTTGGTTATTGCGTTGTTTACGTTCACATCAGCCTTGACCAAGTTCTTATATGATCGATTTTTACCTGAACTGAAAGACTTCGATCGGATACGCTGGACAATTATTGGCCTGGGAGTTATTCTGCTTGCCTCTACTTTGGTCAAATTTAAGAGGCGTTTCATTGTTCCTTTCTTCTCCCTTCTTCTGTATCTCGCTACTCTTCTTTATGTAATCGCGTTTGTCATTATCAACCGGTTTGAACCACATGCAGTGATTATCCTGATACTCGTGTATGGTGCCAGCTCCGTAGTTATCAACAGACTGCTCTACTATGGCGTACAATGTTTCATCACCATACTTGCGTGTTCGGTTGCCTATTCAAGTATGGGTATGGGAAATGAAAACCTTGTCGACTTCTTAAACATATTGATTGCGATGGGCGTATTCGGCATTGTGATGACTAGCCGATTAAAGATTATTACCGATGTAAAAAATTCTTATTCCAATCTCGAAAAGCTTAATGTTCTTTCCATCGTTGCAAACAAGTCGGGCGAAATTGTTTTTGTCAGTCCTTCTATAAAATCGCTTCTTGGATATACCCCGTACGAGCTGCTGAAAAACGGATGGTGGAGCTCCGATCTACGCGAGGGATGGATCAGCCGAGACTATATTTTAAATTATCCTAATATCGTTCCAAATGAAATCGAGTCTATTGAATGTAGCCTTTTAACTAAAGACGGAAAAAAACTTTGGTTCAATTGGGCAAATTCTATTCTACCCAATGGTAACTACATGGGAGTTGGTATAGATATCACAAAGTACAAGAACAGCTGATTTTATAATTAAGGGATTTCTTAGCAATCACTTCATTATTTTAGGTGAGATCACGGGCAAGTAACTAAAGACGATTTGCCGGCGAACTTCTCGAAGTTTTGTTAAATTATTTATCCATATAATCTATAAGATTATAAACATTGTTATTCAATTCCCTCATTAAGTCAACCAATGGTGTATAGGTATTATATTCGCTATCTACAATACCTTTATTTGAATCACGATTGGAATAGTCAGTCTTAAGATTCTCCGGATCATTGTCCTGATAAGTAAACCAATGCCATCCCACACAGGCTTTGCTTTTTAGCAATTCAATTACAAAATTTTGATAGAAATATCCTCTGTCCTTTTGGGTATGTACATTCCATCCTGCGCCTGTGCGATTGGGCAATCCGGAATCTTCACCCTTGGTGTACCACTCTGTAATCAGGAAGGGCTTTCCTGACCAGCTTGCCCAATTATTCATAATGCCTTGTTCAGGCTCCCATTTTCTGTAGTGATTAATGGAGATCACATCTATATATTTTCCGGCTACTTTAAAAATGGCTGGATTCTGCAACTCTTCGTGCTCCTGATTAAATCTACAACCCAAGTACAAGTGGTTCGGATCATATTTTCGCACGGCAGCACTCACTTTACTGATATAGGTTTCAAAAAAATAAGCAGAGAAAGCCAAACGGTCTTCCGCTGTAATATCTGCCAGTGAAGCATCTTTTCCTTTCAGTTTATCGAGCCATTTTTTAGCGGCAATATATCCAGGCTCATCCTTTGCCAGATATTTAATATGCCGGTCAAGTGCATCATTTTTCCACGGCAGTTCATTGTCTGTATAATAGCCTAGAAGATATTTGTCGTTGGCGTATTTTGCAATTGGCTTTATCGCCTCATCAACATAGGCATCGAATTCAGGATCAAATACCATGGGCAGATCGAAACGATAACCCTGCCATCCAGTAATGAGATATTTACCACCATATTTCTTTTCATGAACAGCTTTATAGGCGCCCATGGGATTTACAATTATTGTATAGACCATCGGAGTCTTCAATGCCCTTACATTTTCTACATCAGACCATGCACCTAATCCATTGAACCCATGCTGTCGGAGCATTTCTGTTTCCTGAGCAGCCCATGTTTTCTGATCGCCATATTTTTTATTCATCGCCGCTTGCTGACGCTGAGAATCACCTGTTTTAAATACAGCGACACCCTTATGAATAAATGCATAACCATCAGGATCAACGATCCACCAACGGTCTCCATTTTTTTCTATTCTAAAAAAACCGGTCGCATCAAACTTCTTCTTATTCCATCCACCGTATTTATCCAGCTTCGATGTTTCGGCTGCGCGAAAGCCAGGCAATTTATCAATGGTTTTTGCTTCATAGGATTTCCATATTGAGTCATTGGCATTTTTCCTGGCTTCTACCTTATGGTAATCAACCGCTAACTGCGCCTGGGATTTAAAACCAACAAGTATGAAGATTATAATAAACAGGGATTTTTTTTTCTCTTTCATTTTAAAATTTTATCTAATTATTTATCTGATAGGAATACATAAAAAGCATCCAGGTAATCACTCCTGGATGCGAAACCAATTTTAACCCTAAATCAATCAATTATTTTAATCCTTTTAAAAAACCGTCGTATGCAGGCTTCTTATTAAAATTAATATCGAACAATAGCGGGTACTCAATTGCGTTCCCCGCTGTTAACCATGAATACTTGTCGCTTACCCCCCATGTTGTAATAGCAAACTTTTGATTTGTAGGTAAGCCTTCAAAAGTTTCCACTATATACTGATAGGCATCTGCTTGCAGTTGTTGATCTGTAGCTGAAAAAACATAGGTGTTTGATTGGGTTACATTTACCTTGAGATCCAACTCAGAAACATGAATGAGAAGACCTGTGGTTGCCATATCATTCAATCCGCTTTTAATACTCGTCTTATCTGTATTGATGCTATAATGGAATTGTTCACCTAGCCCATCAATAGGATATCCTACATTTTTAAAACGCGAAACCATCTGCTTTATAGAATATCGCTTTGACGAAGCTATTACTACATCGTAATCATTATAGAAAAGCTTTGCATCAGGATCGGCATTTCTTACATACTGAAAGCATCGTCCATAAAAAGCGATCGGATCCTTAAATGTTTTATACACCGGACAATTTACGGAACGAAGCGTGCCGTCGTCATTAAAAATTTCGTTGGCAACATCCCAGCTTTTTAATTTTCCTCTGTACCTGCTCACGACTGCGTCAATATAAACCTTGACCTTACTTTCAAAAGCAGCAGAATCATAATTCGCATTTGTAAACCATGCGGGAAAGGATTGATACCAAAGCAGTGTATGGCCATGAACATTCAGACCATTTGTAGTTGCAAAGTTTACCAAAGCATCGGCATAACTCCAGTTGTAATTGTTTTCGCCAGACCAGATCGTTTGCATTTTCATTTCGTACTCTGCCGTGATCTGGCTAAAATACGTGAGCACCGTAGTCTGGTATGTACCTTGTAATAATGCACTTTTTACTGCAGCGCCGATACCAAAAGCAGCTTTATCTTTCAAGATGGTTGTAGCTGGTGGTGCAGGCGCAGGAACAACAGCATCTTTTTTACTGCATGCAGAATAAAATAATATAGAAAACAACGCCATTATTACTCGACCGTATCTCATGATTTTCTTTTAATGTTCACGTATACCAACTGCTTTTAATTAGTAGCCCTCATTCTGAGGGAAAGAACTACCCATCCTGTCGATCTCACTTTGTGGAATTGGACACGACACCATATAGGGAAGCATTTTCCGGTTAAGGGGGCTTGATGTAGGACCAGATTGGTAGACGTAATGCAGGTTTTGTCTCTCAACTAGTTTGCCCAAACGCTTTAGTAAGAACCAACGGTCTTTTTCCATGGCCATCTCCCGTGCATGTTCATCAAGGAAGTTATCAAGTGTGAACGTTGTGTAGTTACCTAGACCCGCACGGGCTCTTACCATATTTACATATTGCAATGCAGTTACATCTGCAGGATTTTCTCCTGATAGATGCCAGTGTGCCTCTGCACCAAGCAGCAAGGTTTCGGCGAAGCGATAGTACATGATATCCTTAAAGCTATAGTCGGACGACAATGGTTTCGAGGTTACATCGGCATCATGGTATTTTTTAAGGCTCCAATGAATCTTCCGCCAGTCTTTTTCTTTGGAACTATATGGAAGTTTCTGACCAAAATTTGGTTTCGCAGGATTGTTAACTGTCAGTACCCACGGAGACGGATAGTAGTAATTTGTATACCGACGATCAATCACGGTATCATAGAGTGACTTGAGATAATCGTTTGGATATACCCATCCAAGTGACTGGCCGCCATTATCAACTGTTTGTATGATTTCACCGGTATTGAGTTCGTACAACCTATTGTTGAACACAGCGTCTAACCAAGTCCCACCTCCACCAGCAAGGACATCGCCATTGTTAGTACCTGGATTAGCTGGACCAAGTTTTGCGTTACGGGTATACACAAATAAAGCTTCTGCATGTTGGAGATTCTGACCAAACACTTGATCAATTGGTACCAAGTGATGTGTACCATTATTGACAATTGCATCAAACTGCGCAGCAGCCTCTGACCATTTACCTTGCCACAAAGCACTCTTGCCTTTCAGATGTCTTGCCACGCCCTGGCCATACCGGCCGTAGTCAACAGCCCAATCAAGATTTGCAATGGCAAAATCAAGATCTGCGTCAATAAGTTGGTATATATCAGCCGGATTTGCAGGTGCGTATGTTACTGAATCAAATGCATTTTCAGGCGTTGTCGGAATCGTGTCTAACAAAATTCGATCGAACATGGTGATCAAATCTAGATACAACTCACCCCTGATAACGCGTGCTTGCGCGACTAACTTATTTTTAGCAGTCGCATCCATCTGAATGTTTCGCGCACTGTTAATCAGTGCTGACGCGCGATCGATGATTTGATAAGGCTTCGACCATTTTAACAACCACGCTTGATCTTGCGCTCGGTGCAGTTGTGTTGTATTATATGGATCGAACCATGTTCTGACTAAACCCAGATCTGTTCCAGCCATGAAAAACACATTTGACTGCAAGGGTGAAAGTTCATACTCCGGAGTATTATTCGCTCGCTGAAGACTATACAATGCGTTGACCCCAACCTCGAGGCCTCCTGGTGTAGTATACAAATAGTCAACCGTGATGCCACTTAAAGGTTTTTCTTCAAGAAGCTTGGAGCACGAGGTCGTTATGGCGAACAGCAGCAACAACCAAATTACTTTTGCATATATTTTTTTCATATTGCTTTCTTAATTCTTTAAACATTATTTGAAACAATTATTAAAATTTAACCTGAATGCCACCAATGAAACTGATAGCCTCAGGATATTGGTTAGCTCCGCCGGTCCCTGATTGATCTTGCGCTTGCGTTTGTGGCGATCTGTCCGGGGTATACGCTTGAAATTTTGTAATGGTCAAAGGATTTTGCGCAGAAACATATATTCTGAACTTGGTTAAATGAAGTTTGGAAGTCAACGCTTCCTTTAGTGTATAACCCAGCGTGAGGTTCTGAAGTCTGATGTAAGAAGCGTCCTGCATCCCGAGTGTAGTAATGTTGGCAGGGTCATTCGAGGCGTTTGGTCGTGGCCAATTACCTGTTGGGTTCTCTGGTGTCCAGTAATTTTGTTTCACGCCATTTAACACGGCACGCAAAGAACCGCCTTTAACATATTCGTACAAGTATGGGTTGTCCCTTGTTATGCCTTGCACCGTCACTACGTTAAACGAAAAGTCTATGCCCTTGTATTTGATGTCGGAGTAGATTGATCCGTACCAATTCGGAACCCCGTTTGGCGTAATTACGCGGTCCTTATCATCGATGACGCCGCTCTTGTCTTTATCAAGAAGTTTTATATCGCCTGGTTGTGCAAGAGGCTGCGGTGATGAAACGATATTCTCACCCTGCTGAAAAATTCCTATCGCTTTGTAACGATATTGAACAGTTGTTGGAGAACCGATAAACCAGTTGTTAGCTATGTCATTATCTTCTATACCGTCTCCGTTTTTATCCCCATAAAGGTGAAGAATCTTATTAATGTTTTTTGTGAACATCACACCAACATTGATAACAAGATCATTCTTTTCATAAGCCACGGTGTTCAATGCAACTTCGATACCTTTATTTTGAATTTCGCCAACGTTTTGATATTGGTATTGATAACCAGTGCTCGACGGTATTGTCGCGCGAACGAGAAGATCGTGAGTACGTGTATCATAGAACTCGACCGTTCCCGACACACGGTTCTTCCATAAACCGAAGTCAACGCCTGCGTTAAATGTGGTTGATGTTTCCCACTTGAGATTAGGATTTGGAAGAATGCTTCCAGGTGTATATCCCGAAATCCTGGTAGTACCGTTGATAACGTAATCACGCGCTGTTGCGACCGATTGACTTTGATATGGAGCGATCCCTTGATTGCCAACGCTGCCATAGGTAGCCCTCAGCTTGAGGTTGCTTACGATAGAATTATTCTGCAGGAAGCTTTCAGTATGTACGTTCCATCCGATGCCAACCGAAGGAAAATTTGCCCACTTATTGTTTTTACCAAACACCGATGCTCCATCAGTGCGAAAAGATGCGTTTACATAATATTTGCCACTGTAATCGTACTGCACACGCCCCACAAATGAGACAAGGTCTCTTTTATCCGTTCTGAGCTTCGGTGGTGCTATAGTTCCTGCCGATGGTAGACCATAAATTCCTAACAAGTCATTGGGAAACAGACCCCCGGCGGTTTGATTGTACAGTCCTGTGGTTTCAATCACACTCTGCACAAAGGTAAATCCCAGATTGTGTCTATCGATTGACTTTTTATAGTCTACAATATTCTCTAACTGATATTCTGTGCTGTCGCGGAATTCAATGTAGCCTGAACCAAATCCACCACTCGTGACCCCAGCCTGCGATTTGCTGGTAGAGTAACTTTCATTATTCCGGACACCTGACTTACGGCTAGCATTAAGCCTGTACTTAAATCCTTTCCACGGAGTGACATCAATAAAAAGATTTATGTAGCTAATGTTTTCCTTTCGCTTGTTGGTGACTTCCTTCAGATCAAGCAACGGATTAAAACTCTCTGTTACACCAGTAGGATGTAATCGGTAGGTACCATCGTCATTATAAATTTTGCCCAAGGGTGAAGCTGTGATCGAGCTTATCAATGGTTGCTGTGTACCAGGCTCATTTCTTCCTGAAATCTGGAAGTTTGTGTTAAGGCCAACTTTTAACCATTCCGAAATTTTCTGATCTGCATTGAGGCGCAGTGTCACTCTGTTTAGGTCGGTACCAGGGTAGATACCCTGCTGATTCATGTAGTTAATGCTGGAGTACACCGTTGTTTTTTCAGTACCTGTCGAAAAACTAATATTATGACTTTGATATTGCGAAGGGCGCAGCAATTCCTTTGACCAGTCTACAAACTGACGGCTCTGCAGTACTTCTTGCTCAATCGGTGTGAATACACTTGCATCAGGCAGATAAACGCCGCCATTAGCGGTTCGAGCTGCTTCCCTTTTTAAGTTGGCGAATTCATCACCATTATAGGTATCGAAATAGCGCTTCACTGTTTGTACACCGTAATAGCCGTTATAACTCACATCCGTTTTTCCAACCTTGGCTCTTTTTGTTGTAATCAGAATTACACCATTGGATGCACGTGATCCATAGATTGCTGCTGCTGCTGCGTCTTTCAGAATTTCAAGGGAAGCAATGTCATTTGGATTAATGTCGTTGATACTGTTGACCGGCACGCCATCGGCAAGTACGAGCGGATTACTTCCCCCTGTAAGCGACCGCGTTCCGCGGATCACAATATTTGAAGAACCACCAGGTGCAGCATTACTCAATGTAACAAACACACCAGGTGCACGGCCTCTCAACATTTCTCCAACATCTGATGAAGGAACCTTCAACATTGTTTCAGGGTTCACTTGCGCTACAGAACTGATTACATCACTTTTCTTTTGTGTTCCATAACCCACCACAACGACCTCAGCCAAAGTTTCTGCATCAGCTATGAGTGAAATATCAATAGATGATCTTCCCGCAACAGCAACGGTCTGTGTTTTATAGCCTATAAATGAAATAACTAAGTTTGCATCCTCAGCCGCTTCTACTACAAAGTTGCCGGTTGCATCTGAAGTAGTACCTGTAGACGTACCTTGCACTAGAATATTTGCACCCGGAAAACCTTGTCCCTGTTCATCCGTCACCTTTCCTGCTACGGTGATTTTATTTTGTGCCATTACCTCGACACCCAGCAAAAAGACACTTGCAATAAGTATAAGTAGTTTTAGATTCATATCAATTTGTTTAAATGATTTTCCTAAAGCATTTGATGACTTAGTATTTTGGTTTGTTCACTGAGTAAAAGATATCGTCCAGGTCAAAATTAAAACCGCCCGGTGTGGCCGTGATGTCTACCACATCATCACTTCTTATATCAAATGGCTCTCTAACTGCAGTTAACAGCGCGGCTCGCTGCGCAGAGGTTAAGGTTGAGTGGTTAAGAGCGAAAATATCAACTATCGGAATTGAGAGCTGGTGCCAGTTACCATCTCGCTTGAATCCATATTCCGCTCCAGCAGCGGTAAGCGTTTTCCAGTCATTCAACGTTCCAGCAGCATTTCTGATCCTAATCCTGATATTACCAGAACTCTTTGACCGTATTGCTACATTCAGATAGCCATCAGCGAACGCTGACAGATTATCCTGTGTTAGGGTAGTAGACCCAGGAGCCGCTACAAAAATGAGAATGCCGAAAGCAAAAGTTTTCGCTCCGACACCAGTTCCATCAACTACCCAGGATTGCGCCGCATTACCATGAAAAGTATTGCCAAAACCAACAATATTTTTAGCCACAAATTGATTTGATGCTTGAAAAGCAATGGATTTACCCGCTGTAATATTTGGGTGTTCTGAGTAAATATTGTACGAAAGCCCTGTAATTACAGGATCTTTAGGTTGTAGAGGGCCTAACACTGTAATGGAATCCTGCCTGGTCTGTACTGTATTGTCAATGAAAGTTATGGACGCCTTGTAGGCGAACCTACCACCCCATGGGTAAGTTAACTGTACCGTTGAATCATTTATCTGGTTTACGGTAGGACCTGGCTGAAAGACCCATGACCGACTATGGACTTTGGTTGAACTATCAATGAATGTTACAGTCCCCTTCCACGGTACGGTATCTTCGCTAACAGATACCTTAAATGTTGGGTGCTCAAATACTGTTAGTGGATATGTGTTGTCGTCTTTATTACAAGATGTTACCAACACAACAGACATGAGCAAGATTAAACAAAACGTACATCGTATAGTTGTTCTCATAGTTTGGGATTTAATGCCATTATTTAATTATTTGAGTTGAAGCAGTGCCAACATCTGCTGGCAAAGAGCTCCTTACATCTTTTATTTTCCGTTACTGGAAAATCTTCTGAACACGCTAACAAATAGACTTGCAGACGGCAAGCCCGGGGCTAGGTTGACAAATAGTCTTTTCATGCTTTTAGGTTTTAGTTGACGATTAATAATCATGGGTTTAGTTGACGATTAATAATCGCAAAGATCTGATTGCACGAAAAAAAATGGGGTGTAGAATTGACTTAAAAGGGGTGTAGAATTGACTTTCTAACGTTTGTGCAAAGGATTTAGTGAAATCCTGCAGATTGTACGCAGGTCTTCACCTTGTATTCGCTGTCAAAGGCAACGGATATTCTTTTTTAGTGCCACTATCCCTGTAAGCCATGTTATTTTATCCCCTGTGGTAATGGCAAACTTCTAATGTTGCGGCAGCACTGAGCGTTACAGAACACTCATCGTTATATTGGAAAGTATCGGCGTTGATGGATTAGTATTATCATCAACAGTCACGGACTGAGTAACAGTTATACCATTTTCCATTTCCATAATCAAACGCCGGGTAATACTGTGTGTTCCTTGTTCTGAGTAGTCAGGGAATTCGTTGAATGGATAATTTATTTTTAAAATCTCAGGAGCAGACATGCACCTAGCTACTTTGAGTTACAAAAATATTTTTTGGTAAAAACAAAAGCCCCGCAGTTACGGGGCTTGTTTTTATGATTTGAATATTACAATTCAAACGCGAACATCTGAAATTAAAGTTTAGTAAGCGTTGATGTATAACTGTTTGTTTTAAATGCTCCACCTGCCACGATCTCAAAACCGGCCTGAACGCCTAATAAATAATAGGAGCTTTGTATGAAACTTTTGGATTTAGCATAATTTAACAGTGCAAGAAGATCGAGATTGCTTACTGAACTTGTGTTCGTAGCTCTTCTGAATGTGAACACTTTATTTGTACTGTTCGCACCACTCCAAATATTCCACACATGACCAGCAATGCTGACATTGGAGGCTATTTTTGTTCCGATCGGCGCAAAATCACTGCCGTTATAAGCAGGACCTTGGTAATTGATCCACACCATAATTTCATATTGGGCCTTATAATTGGGATTGCTTTTTGTATCCAACCAGATATCGTATGCAGTATTATACTTCTCACCATTCGTAGGAACGGTTACATTCCAATTGCTGCGTAAAGACGCTATCGCACTCAACTGTGTAGGATATGAAGTATCACTAGAAGATGCCCATACACTTCCGGTACTGTTATACCATAGCCAACCTCTAACTAAAGAAGGATAGCCTTTAATGTTTTGCAGCGATCCCGATGTATGACTCGCATTTACGCCCCAACTACCATCGGAGCTTTGGTACCACACACATTGGGCGCCAGCACCTGTGCCCCATATGTTATCGTTTAATACATATGACGCGCCAACAGGAAGTGTCTTATTTGCAGTACACTGCTGGGTGAGTGCGCGAGGCGAAGTTCCATTACTAACAGGCGCGCTTTTTTCCACAACGTTATCCGAACAGCCAGCAAATACACCGGCAAAGAGTAGGCCGAGGCTTACATTTCTCAAAACTTTTCTCATCATGTTTAGGTTTAGGTGTTTAATTATTTACAACAGATAAACGGTTTGGAAACGGAGTCGCAATCGTTTGTCTATCATGAATCAAATTTGCAGATATCATTCAATTCTCGTTTACGTTAAAGTCAGCTAAGTCAATTTCTATCCCCATTTAAGTCAATTTTCAAGCCCTTTTTAAAGCAACCTGAAGCTGGACCCATTTAATGGGAGCTGCCAAGAATTATCGTAGCGTAATTTGACTGAGAAAGTGTAGAGGGTGAAAGTGACTTTCAGGTTTTAAGGGGCAACTCTCATTCAGAACTGAGTGCACTCATCATTAAATACCAATTTATACTGAACCGATCCTGAACTTAAATCGACAATGAGGGTCAATTTTGATTTAAGAAACTTAGAAGTTTAATACCACTCATTGGCCTTCTTTTCCAACCATTTGCAAAGGTGCTTTCCCATGAAACTTCTTAAACTCTTTACTAAAGTATTTCGCATCATTAAATCCGACAAGCGTCGCTACCTCATTCACGTTCAACACATTTTGCTGGAGTAAAAATGCGGCCTTTTTCAAACGCATGGATTTGATGAAATCCGCCGGAGAGTTATCCGTTAATGACACCATTTTTTTATATAGAACTGTTTTACTCATGCCGATTTCGTCACCCAAAGCAACAACTCCGAAATCGGGATTCTCTAAATTGTCTTCAATTATCTGCATTAGCTTTTTAATAAAACCTTCATCCGGAGAGCTAATAGGGATGTTGAGCGGTTGCAGTGTTATTTGCTGAGCAAACTTCTTCCGCATAACCTCGCGCGATAACAAAAGGTTGTGCACATTCAACTCAAGAAGTTTTGTACTAAAGGGCTTCGTCATGTAAACATCAGCTCCTGTCTTTAAACCGTTCACCTGGTGTATATGCGCTCCGAGTGCGGTCAGCAAAATGACGGGTATATGACTGGTTCGATCATCCGTTTTAATTTTACGGCAAAGTTCCAATCCATCCATCTCCGGCATCATCACATCACTGATTACCAGATCAGGAATTTCGTCAATCGCCTTTTCAAACCCTTCCTTTCCATTGACACACGTGATCACATCATAACCCACCAACGAATCAGCAATGAAAGATCTTAACTCATCATTATCCTCCGCTAATAGAATACAATATTTTTTTTCAAGCTCCGACTCAGGAAGTCTTACAACTTCATCCGCCCTGCCGGTCAAGGCTTCTTCAGGCAATACGTATGGAACGATTCTGGCATTTTCAGATTCAACTATGGACAACGGAATAGACACAATAAAAATGGTTTTGCCGTTCTTGTCGAACACTGCAGGGGCACTTTCAACCTGTATTGAACCCTGGTGAAGCTCTATGATATTTTTTGCAAGCGCTAGCCCGACCCCAGTTCCTGGTTGCGATTTGTCTGGGTGCACCTGATAAAAATTAGTAAATATTTTTTCGTGATAACCCGAAGGAATTCCTTTTCCATTGTCAGTGATCCTGACAACACATTTTTCTCCTTCAACCGATATATCAAACTTGATGGTGCCTTGATCTTGTGTGAACTTGAATGCATTTGACAACAAATTAAAGAACACTTTTTCCAATTGGTTTCTATCGGCAAGCAAAACAATGTCATCCCTTGTAGAAGTAAATTCATATTGGATGTTCTTTGTCTTGGCAAGTTGTTGAAACGAAAGAAAGATCTCGTGTAGGAATGGAACAATGTTATCCTTTTGCAGTTGCAATAACATGTTGCCGGTTTCTGCTTTGCGAAAATCCATCAGTTCACTGATCAGGCGGAACAATCGTTCCGTGTTGTTCTTTATCAGAAGTACTTGTCGGTTCAGCACAACATCTGACTGAGTTTGCTTGTAAAGATTTTCTACGGGGCCAAGAATCAGCGTCAGGGGTGTTCGTATTTCGTGGGAAATATTTGTAAAGAATTCAAGTTTCAGTTTATAAAATTCCTCCTGACGTTCATTTTGTAGGTGTTCGTTGTAAAGGTCCCGTTCAAGCCTTGCTCGGATGCGAAGGAACTGCGCTACCTTGTACGTTATCGCTAGAATAATCATTGCATATAATGTGTAAGCCCACCATGTTCGCCACACTGGCGGCAGGATATTGATGGTTAAGGTTCGCGGCTGTGTATTCCAGACTCCATCATTATTGGCTGCTTTGACTCTGAAGACATATTGACCGGGCTTCAGGTTAATAAAACTTACCTCCTTCTGATTTCCTATGTCAATCCATTCCTCTCTTGAGGCCGAATTTGAAATATTATAGGCATAACGGTTTCTTTCGGGATTAATAAAGTTCAAAGCAGAGAAGCTTATGGAAATACTATTGTTATCATATGGAAGCGTTATCTCTGACGTTTCATTGACAGGTGCTTTCAATGGAGAATTTTTCCCAAACGAAATTTCTTTGTTGCGGATTTGAATACCTCTCAACAGAATTTTTGGTTGACTCGTATTTTGGATAATACGATCCGGGTGAAATGCGGTAACGCCGTTCATTCCACCAAAAAGAATCTCTCCGCTTTTGGCTTTCATTCCTGCATTTATCAGAAATTGATTACCGGCCAAACCATTAGCAGAAGTGTAGTTTATAATTTTGAAATCCTTTTCCGTTAAAGGAAAATTAGTATTCAGAAATGCAATCCTGGAAATGCCGTTGTTGGTGCTTACCCACAAGTTCGAATCATCGTCTTCAATGATAGAAGCGATGACATCATCAGCCAGGCCACGGGATTTATCGATTTGATATATACGACTGAAACTCCGGTCAAAATAATTAAGCCCCCCTCCGTCTGTCCCAGTCCAGATCCTTCCTTTCGAATCCCGAAAGAGCGCAAGAACGTTATTGTTTCCAAGTCCAATTGAATTCTTTCTCTTTAATAAAGTGAATGTATTCGTATTTGTATTCAGAACATTGAGACCATTTTGTGTTGCAATCCATAAATTATCGCCATCCTTTAACAAAGCATTTATATAGTTGTCACTCAATCCGTCAGGCGCATTAGGCAAACTGATGAACGACCGCGTTTCACGTCCATCGAACGTTAAAAATCTAAGTCCCCCTCCGTTGGTTCCAACCCAGACGCCATCGTTGTCAATCACCATCGCGTTGATCAATTTGGCTGTCAGTTTGGCGTTTACAACTTCAAGATCGATGTATCGTATAGATTCAGTTCTAATATCAAAAACTCCTAGCCCGTCTAACGTACCTAACCACAGTTTTCCATTCGGATGCTTGAGGATCGACTTCACTTCATTGCTGATCTTTCCCTTGCCAGGGTCTGTTACAGGATAATACTTTGCAATTCTTTTTGTTCTGTTTATATAGTTAAGGCCTCCTCCGAAGGTGGCAATCCAAAGTCCTCCGTCATTGTCTTCGACTATAGCACTCGCTATTTTCTTATTCAGTCCGATGTTATTTCCAACACGTTCACCGATGTTCGTAAAATTCAGAATGCCTGGATAATAAATGTTGATCTCACCGGTATAAGTTGCTATCCACACATTCCCCGTCTCGTCCTCCATCAGGCTCCAGACAGCATCGTCTATAAGACTAAGTGGATCTGCGCTGTCATGATTATAGTTGGTAAATGATTCCGTTTCAGGGTCTAATACTGAAAGGCCCTTTCTAGTAGCGATCCAAACCTTCCCGTGTCTGATCAGGATGTCGTTGATCCAATTAGAAGGAAGGCGGTTTGAATTTGTCGCATTATACTGATACCATAATCTCGTGTTATTTTTTTCGTTGAATCGAAGAACACCATTCTCTTCCGTGCCAAACCATATGTCACCCGATGCATCCTGTCTGATAACTACGATTTTTGAACGGCTTAATTGCTGATCCTTTTTGAGGAGATCTGGCAGTTCAAGAATTTTTCTGGTTTTCGGATCAAATCTTTTCAATCCTTGTTTAACTCCGACCCACATTGTTTTCTTCTGGTCTTCTAGCAATGAAAATGAAACACCTTGATAAACCTCAAGCTCACCGGCATGTTTCCAGGCAGCGACCATCTCCAACTGGTCGTGGTTTGCACTTACATATTTCAATCCTTTGAATGTGGACACCCACAAGGTACCCTGGCTGTCGCCGCACATGGCCGCGATGTAGTTGCCACCTCCCTTTCCTGGAACCATCCCGATGCGTTTGAATGTCTCTGTTAACGGGTTGTATAAGTTTAAGCCTCCTCCTGTGCAGATCCAGATATTATCTTTTTCGTCTTGATAAATTTTGTTGATACGATTGTGGCTGATCGCTGTACTGATTGTATCGTTCTGTCGAAAGTTCTTGAATACACTGCCATCATATCGCTCAAGCCCACTCCAGCTACCAACCCAGACAAATCCCCGCTTATCCTGCAGCATTGTTGAAATAGGACTCTGAATGAGTCCTTCCCTGTAGGACAAAGGCTTAAATGCCAGGTGTTCTTGGGCAATGATGCGATGTGGAAAAAATATACTCGCAGCAGCAATAAGAAATAAAATGGTAAAGATTTTTCGTTTCATGCCCCTGTTCAATCACCAAATTATGAATTTCCAAATTTAAGCAATTAGACATAGAGGTTTCGCAGTGACCGTTTCAGAAAACCTGTCCGTGCCACCGCGATCCAATTACCTGCTGATTGACTTGAATTTTAGAAAATACAATGAGGGTGAAGATTGAAGCTGATCTAAAATTTAATTTACAGAAGCCCGATACACCAGGGGCGTCACTCCTGTGTGTTGTTTGAAAACTCTTGTGAAGTGCTGCGGATATTTGAAACCTAACTCATAAGCAATTTCGCTCACCGACTTGTTCGCATCGAAGATCTTTGCTTTTGCTACATCAATAAGTTTCAGGTGAATGTACTCGTTGGCTGATTTGCCAGTTTCCTTCTTGATAAGATCACCAAAATAATTTGCAGAGAGATTCAATTCGTTTGCGCAGTAGGCAACAGATGGCAATCCAACTTCTTGTGGTTTGTCAGATGTAAAGAAATCATTGAGTAACGTTTCAAAGCGTTCAAGAATTCCTTTATTCGTGTTGTCACGAGTGATGAATTGGCGATCGTAAAACCGAACGCAGTAATTGAGGAATAACTCGATGTTCGTTACAATTAATTTCTTGCTGTGCTTATCAACTGCATGTTCCAACTCGAATTTAATTTTTGAAAAACAATCCATAATGATTTGTCTTTCCCGCTCCGACAAGTGCAGCGCCTCATTCGCGCTATAAGAAAAAAAAGAGTAGTCATTCATGTGACGTCCGAGAGAAGTGCCATGGATGAAATCGGCGTGAAAGACTAGCGCTAGACCTTGTGGTTGATAGTAATCTTCACCGTGTGAGCCGATCACCTGGCCAGGTGCAAGAAACACAAGTGTGCCTTCTTCATAATCGTAATTGCTGATGCCATATTTAAGATCGCCACATTTGATCTCTTTCAAGAACACGACATAGAATCCATAACTCATCCGCCTGAGTTGTCTGGGTGCTGCCTTTGAAAGGTCAACAACACTCGCAAGGGGATGTAGTGTTTCATTCCTGTTAAATGCATTATACTGACTGACCGTATCAAATTTTAATATCTCTTCCATAACTGGTGGCTTCATTTCACTTCAAAATTAACTTGTTCTGAGGCTCGTCTCGACAGCGGCACACCTAAATCAGTAAAATTGGTAGGTAAACCAGTAATCCGTATAAGCCCACAGCCTCGAATTGATAACACCTTTGCCTAGTAATTAGATCGGAGATGTTCTCCGCAAATACTTATGAAAAAGAGAAAACTAGGAAACAGCGGGTTGGAAGTATCGACAATTGGCTTGGGCTGTATGGGCTTGAGTTTCGGTTACGGCCCGGCGACAGATAAACGTGATGCAATCAATTTGATTCGAACTGCATTCAAACTTGGAGTAACCTTCTTTGACTCAGCAGAAGCATATGGTCCATTCTTAAATGAAGAATTACTAGGCGAGGCGGTTGCTCCTTTCCGGGATCAAATTGTACTCGCTACTAAATTCGGATTTGAAGGTGGAGTTACCAGCAAAGGACTCAACAGCACGCCAGAAAATATCAAGGCAGTAACAGATGCTGCTCTTAAGCGACTAAAAACCGATCGAATTGATTTATTATATCAACATCGCGTTGATCCAAATGTCCCCATGGAAGACGTCGCAGGCACTGTCAAAGAACTGATCGCTCTGGGCAAAGTAAAACATTTCGGGCTATCGGAAGCTGGTGCTGAAAGTATTAGAAGAGCACATGCCGTACAGCCTGTAGCAGCATTGCAAAGTGAATATTCATTGTGGTGGCGAGAGCCTGAAAAGGAAATTCTACCACTACTCGAAGAACTTGGAATCGGCTTCGTTCCTTTTAGCCCGCTTGGTAAAGGATTTCTCACAGGCGCAATAAATGAAAACACAAAGTTTGATCAAACAGACTTTCGAAATGTTGTGCCGCGCTTTAACGAGGAAAACCGAAAGGCAAATCAAATAGTAGTTAGCAAGATTACAGAGTTTGCGAAACGGAAAAACGCAACACCAGCACAAGTAGCTCTTGCATGGGTACTAGCACAAAAACCTTGGATCGTTCCAATTCCTGGTACAACAAAAGTCAATCGTCTGCAAGAAAATCTGAAAGCAGAGACGCTTACTCTTAGCAATGAAGATCTCAAAGAAATCGAAAATGCATTTTCAGAAATTCAAATTCAAGGAGCGCGTTACCCAAAACATTTACAAGAGCGAGTAGGTCGATAATTAAACAAATCCCTATGAAACGAATACTATACATAACCATTTTGCTCTCCGTGTCATTCACTCAATCAATCGCACAGGATGGCAGCATTTTTCCTAAGGGAGAGAAAGCCGCGAATGTTCACCACGTTGGAAATGTCTGGCTGACCGAATTAAGCTCGGCAGATAGCGTCTTCTCTTATAGCATATCGCAAGCCACCTTTGATCCGACTGCACGATTAGACTGGCATCTGCATCCTGGCGGACAAATTCTTTTAATTATAGATGGTATCGGCTACTATCAGGAACAAGGCAAACCAAAGCAGACAGTTCGTAAAGGTGATGTGATAAAATGTCAACCTGACGTACCACACTGGCATGGAGCAACACCTCAAAGTGGCGTTACCTATCTGGCGACCTCTCCTGCACAGAAAGGAAAAACTGTATGGCTGCATCGCGTTAGTGATCAGGAGTACGGCTCCAAATAATTCAATGTATGAAACAAATATTCAATTTTAATTAATATGAAATCATCAATAATAGGATTCTGCTTAATGGTACTAATTGCGTCATCTTCATTCGCTCAAACTGAAAGCACAGCCAAACAGGTTACGAAAGCAGAACAAGAACTGCTAGATCTATCCAAAAAGAAATGGTTATGGATGGCCGACAAAAAAGCGGATACACTGGCCAATCTCTTTCATGAAAAATCAGTCTTCGTACATATGGGTGGATCGTGGGGTAAAGAACAGGAAGTCAACATCATTCGAAGCGGTAGAATTCATTATAAAAAAGCAGATATACATGAAGCATCAGTGAATATCATTGACAACACCGCTATCCTCTTAAATAGAATCACGCTCCTTGCCGTTGTCGGTGGTAATGAAGTGACCAATCCATTCATGGTGACAGAAGTATATATAAAAGAAAAAGGTGGTTGGAAACTTGGTTCATTGTCCTTCACCAGACTACTCATCCCCGGGCAATAAGGCAGGCTGTTATAGTATTGTGGTATCAGGTGCCATGACATTTCATCACCAAGTGTGAAGGGCAAGCGAGTTAACACCAGTTTGTATTATCGAAACGATCTAATATTTTTTTTAAAGTACACAATCAGAATTATCACTGGTTGTGTATTTAGAATTATCTCCTCTGATTTATTTGGTAATCTTAATTTTATCCAACTCTTTTCCATCAGCAGCCTGCTGAGAAAGTGTTAGTGTCTTTCCATCTACATCGGCAACGGTAAGCGAATGAACATTGGATACAAGCCGGTAGGTAAATTTTTGCCATGAATCCGGATCATCGTTTTGCTCTGGGTTGTAAAGTTCTTGGCCACCGGCACCAGTGATGATATAGATCACTCCTTCGGGAGTGGTATCTTTTTCTCCATCAAAGGTTTTATCTAAAGTCCATCTGCCATTAACCACTCTGCCCCGCACTGTTTTGTTTTCCTTTCCGCCTACGAGCAACGTTCCTTTTTTATCAGGAACAAATCGCATTGGAAAAGAGCGCTGATAATTGTGCACATGCCCATTGAATACTACATCAACTTTAGCTTCGTCAAATATGGGTGATAATAACCGCATGTGTTGTTGCTCATAATGTTCTCGCGAAGAATTAAATCCAGGATGATGAAAGACAACGAACTTCCATGTGGCGTCTTTAGCGGATGCAAGATCATTGGCAACCCATTCAATCAAAGTTTTATCTGTCCAGTCAACATAAGGATTAGAATCCAGGAAAGTCCAATGTGCATTTCCATAGTTATAAGAAAAGTTCGCCATGCGTGGATAAGCTTCTCCTGCAGCTTCGGTAAATGATTTTCTATTGGCTTCGGATGCGACAAGAGCAGGCACAAACGTTCCTCCCTCCTGTCCTACCGGACCATTAAGTGGTTGATCCCAAAATTGAAAATAGGCAAGACCATCAGGATATGTGTTCAAATCACGTGTATCCGTATCATGGTTGCCAGGTGCAGCAACAAAAGCAACTGATCGTAGAAGCGGAGCGCCTTGCTCGTCAATTTTGTCTGCGTTATAGATCGGCCAAAACTTTGTACGATATTCTGAAACTAGTCCATGTTCATAAACAATATCACCGGGCACAATAACTAAATCAGGCTTCGATAGAAATGCCCTGTTTGCCAATGGCTTTTGTTCAGACGTGCCTGCACCAATATCTCCGAAGGCAACGAATCGATAAGGTTGATTTTTTTCTTTCAAGGCATGGGCATCCGAAGTGAAAACAATTTTATTTGCGACTGATACTCTATAATTAAATGTTTTTCCCGGATCCAATCCAGTAAACGTAGCGTTGTAAACACGATGAGCATCAATGCCTGCTACAGCCACTCTTTTAAATTTCAATTCTGCTTTTTTCCATGAGGAACCAACTTGATATTCTACTAACCAATCTTTATCTGCATCGGTTGAATGCCAAAGCAATTGTAGCGAAGTCGCGGATGGATTCTTACCAATCTGAAGGTAAGGGCTAACGATAAAAGTGGTTTCAACTTTCTTTTCCTGCGACACTGCGAAATGCGCAATGACGAATGACAAAATAAATGATAGCAGTCTCATGCTTCTTAACTAATTAAGAGAATATACAAACACCCCAAATGATCCAGGCTTCACGGTCTTTCCATCTTGCTCAAAATCAGCACCACTTAAATAGATATTGTGCGATGTTCCGCGGTGAACCATGGTCTTGCATCCTGGTTTAGTGACTAATGTTTGTACCACACTGTACTTGTCAGCTGATTCCTGTTTTATCACGGTTACATTGCCCTCTCCATTCGAGGTCATGATTAATTTTAAATCTTTCTCATACACTACTGCATCCACCCCACCACCAATGGGTAAAGTTTGAATAATCTTTCCATTGCTTGCATCCAACACTACCAGTGATTTTGTTTTGCGGCATCCTGAAAACAATCTATTGTTAGCTACATCAATAGCAAGACCAGTTGCCACTGCATTGGGTAACAGCGAAAAATGATCCTTTACTTTCAAAGATTGGGTATCAATTACAGTTACTTCATTGGTGTCTTCGTTGTTGTTGAAGAGAGTACCTTTTCCATCACTGACAGCAAATTCCGGTGCTCCTCCAACCTCGATTACACCTACTACTTCATCCGTTGAAGCATTAATCGCCACGGCATTGCCGCTGCCATTGTTAAACACAAAGACCTGCTTAGTGAAAGAGTCATACATAATAGCATCGGCCTTCTTGCCGGCAACGACTAGACTTTTTAAAACTTTAAAAGTATTGTAGTCGAAAATAGTTATTGTATTATCTGTGCCATTGGAGATATAACCTTTTTCTAAATCCTTCGCCAACGCTATGCCATGAACACCTTTCAATCCCGTGATCTCACCAATAGGTTTGTCAGTCTTCAAATCAATAACGTGAACTCGGTCCTGATGAGAAACAAAAAGACGCTCCCGTTCGCCATCCATCTTCAAGTAATCCCACTTCCCGTCACCCTCAAGTGGAATTTTTTTCAAGAACTTATAATTTTGGTCTTGAGCTTCAACGAAGAAGAAACTTGTCGAGAGAAAAAGAAGTGAGATGAATGTTTTCATAAATCATTAATTATTAATGGGAAAGGTAAATGTAAAATGTACCACTCATGGTGAATTTCATTTTACTCAATTGTTATTTCTTTTCAGGAGATCGCGCTCGCAATGATCAAAAAATAAGTTTAAAACAAAGCCGCCCCTAGTCAAGAGGCGGCTTCTTTATCTACTCAAACCTAAACCAAATTGTTAGTGCTTGTTGCCTGTTCCATCGGATGGATACGCACCAAGATCTTTATTGGGCGGAGTAATTTCTGACGCTCCAAAATTTGCATCCACTGGCACCACGCTGAGAGGCGTAAATCCTAGGTAGCCTTTTCCAAGTGCAGGTGAACCTGACTGTAAGTGAAAATCAAAACCAGTAGCATACGAAATATCGGCAGGACTTGTACCTGCAGCTATTGGCAAAGTGAAAGTCTTGAACATTGGATTTGTGCCCTGTGCTTGCACCGCTTTGTTTCCATCATAAGCTGTCACTGTTGTTCTTGACAATGGCAGTGAGGTAGATATGGTAATTCCAAGTGCGGTGAAAGATGGAATATCTGCATTAGGTGATGCAGGGATTGCAGTTCCTGATTCGATAGGATAAATTTGATTTGCTAGGGCCACGGCATCTACATAATAAAGGTTGTTGCCGTAAGTAATATTTGCAAAGTCGGCCGGCGGCAGTGGGTTGCCACTATATTGCGTTGAACCTCCCTTGTCCGCTGTGAGAATACGAAGGCCGTACTTGCAGTTAACAACGATGTTGTTGTAAGCAATTCCCTTTGATCCTTCTTCGAAATTTAATGAACCTCCTCTACCATCAGCATTTCTTCTGTAGCCGCTGTTAACAATGGTGTTGTTGTACATGTAAATGTTTGTCTCATCGCCAGAGTATGTTCCTTTATTCGAAGCCTTTGGTCCATTCGTTGCAGAACCGATCGTCACATTATAAGCATAGTTTCCAACAGTACCATGTTTGATGTTGGCCGATTCACCACCCACAAAGCCGCCTTTCTCAAACGTGTTTCTCATGATGTTAATTTTTCCGCCTTGAATACGCATCGGGTCATCCACACCACCGTACATCCAGGAGTCTTCCAACACGAAGATTCCTTTTGAGTTCACAAACGAAACCATGTATGCTGGATTGTTATTCGAAATTCCAAACACTGGAGAAGTCACCAACTTACCACAGCCAAACTCGATGTGCGCCCACTTGATGATCATTTTACCCGTTGTAGTGTCGCCAAGAATACCGCCCCATAGACCTTGGTATGCTGGGTCGCTTGTGGCACTAGCACCAGGCGAATCACTCTTTGCCTGATTTTCTCTTGTAAAATAAATAGGCTTGTCTTTAGTGCCCAATGCAAACAAATTTCCTCTCACGATAAGGCTAATCGCATTACCTCCTACTGGAGCATCGCCGAAGTAAATTGTCACGCCGGGTTGAATCACCAATGTATCTCCTTTGTTCACGATAAGATCCGATGTAATTCGATAGGTGGTACCCGCGAGCATCGTTCCTTTCACAGCTCCGCCAGTTGTAGTTGCATCGATCGGTTTTCCTGTTTGAAAATAAGGGGCGCTCACCTTCGTGCTCTCCTTGCTACACGATATTGCTCCAAGTAAAAGCGACATCGTCACGAATTTTAGTAAAATTTTATTTTTCATTTTGATTATTGGGTTTTAGTCATTGAATTGATTGTGGTTAAAGTTTATATCTCACGCCCGCCAAGAATGTCTGATGAAAAACATCTTTTTGAACAACAATTCGATCGCTGCGATCCTGCCCAGGCACATCGCCAAGGTTGTTGGGGTTGATTACCTCAACAATGAGAGGAGCATCAGTGAGGTTCGTGATCTTCACAAACAGGTTAAATTTTTTGAAAATTCTTTTCTCAGCTGATAAGTCGAGTTGAGAAAAATCGCGCTGCCAATAATCCAGATCTTTGAAAGGCGAAACAAAATTTATTCTGCGGCCTGTAAACACCCAAGCTAACTGTGCGTCCAAGCCAAGCTTAGCATTTTTATAAATGAAGGATGCATTCGCAATGTGATTGGATTGACCTTGAAGCGGTCGAGTTTGAGGAACAATATCCTTTGAAGATTCAGTCGAAGAGATCTGATGGATCAATAACTTATTGGTGGTGATCGATGAATTGGTGTAAGTATAATTAGCCGACAAACCAAAATTGCCGATGTACTTCGCTACCACTAATTCAAATCCATAGTTAATCGCTGTGCCATAGTTGTAAGGCTTTACCGCATATGAGCTCACTCCTTTTGGATCAAGACCGAATTCGATTGGGTTATTGATCTGCTTGTAAAATATTCCAGCCAAAAGTTGATCTCTGCCTTTGTCGAACAACTCGTATCGGAAATCATAATTGTCTGCTGAGACATGTTTGATATCGTAATTACCTTCCTCATCCCAGTTGTCTCCCGGCAATGTCACTGGCACGAACTCAAAATAATTGGGTCGTGATATCGCTTTATAGTAGGAAAGTCTCAGGTTCTGTTTTTCCGTTAGTGCATATTTAACATTAAGACTTGGTAGCAGATCTGAATAAGCAATGCTTCCATCGCGTCCTGGCAGTAGTGGTGAGAGTTGTGAGTGATATTCTTGGAGCGTGTTTTCAAATCGAGCTCCGCCTACGATGTTAAATCGGGCCACGGTATATTTTCCCTGAACGTAACCGGCTGTAATATTTTCTTTCGCGGTGTAGTTGTTTGGATCTGTTGAGCTCGCATATCCATATTGTTGTGGCAGGAAATTAAACGTTGCTTGGTCGATTGAAGTATAAGCCTGATAATCTGAAGTGTTTGACCCTGGTATAATGGTATTCAACTCATAAGCGGTACGTAAATTGTCTCTGTTCTTGAATCGAGCCATTCCTCCCGTTGAAATATCAAGATTTGGTTTGAGTGAGTAATTTAAGTTTACATAGCCTGTGTAGTCTTTGTCGGTATTATTTGTCCATTGCTGATCGACCGGGAGCAGTGCAGTACTAACCAGTGTACCTGAATCATCATAGCGATACCGCACTGTCATATCAGACCAAGCTGGGGTGTTGCTCGTGGCAATTGAATATGAAGCGGTCCAGTCTAATTTCAATTTGGGCAGGAGTGAATGATCTCCTCGCAACGAGGAGTTGAACACATTTTGCACGGTATATTTAGAACGATCATGGAAATCAGCGGTCACTTTTCCATGACCTTCTGGGTTGTGATAACTCCGATGTTGTTCTTCACTCAGCTGACTGAATAGATTATATAGGCTTAGTTTATTCTTTGAGTTGATAGAATAGTCAAGCTTTGCATGTGCGCCAAGTCTTTTTTGAAGGTTAGAGAATTCACGGAGCTGGATTTCGTAAAATTGATAGGTATTTGGATTAGGGAGCGGAGTAGGCTCACTTGGGCTATAAAAAATACTGTTTGTGCCGCGATAAATATTTTGATACGACAGTGCAACTATGAATCCAAGTTTATTATTAAGTACGCGATTGCCAATTGAAAAATTCATCACGTAGTTTACTGGCATGTTTTTGTTGTAGTACTGCAATTGCTTCACACCAAAGTCGGTTGGCTTCGCAGGGTAATTAGGACCGTAAAGCGTCTCTGGAGATTTTGATGGAACGTCAGTACTAAATCCAGAAAATGGTCGGCTCGCACTGAACACATTACTCACTCCTCCCGCCACCGTCGCCGAAATGCTAAGTGAAGGCGGTGCGGACTTCATGATCATGTTCATTGCACCACCAATAGCATCGCCTTCCATATTTGGTGTAAGTGACTTGACCACTTCTAACCGCTCTAGTAAGTCAGCTGGAAAAATATCTAGAGGAACGTAACGATTCTTATTATCTGGGCTAGGAATCTTAATTCCATTGACCAACGTGTAATTGTAACGCTTATCCATCCCTCGAATAATTGCATATTGGCCATCACCACTGGAGTTGCGCACTATAGATACGCCCGACACGCGCTGCAAGATATTTCCGACTGTTATATCTGGCAGTAGCTGAATCGTTTTTGCGGACATCACGTTAGTGACCTGGTCTGCGTTTTTCTCGCTACGAAAAGCGAAGCTGTCATCACTTTTATCGAGCACGCCTTGCACTACTATTTCACTTAGTTCACCAGCGTCCTCCTGAAGATTAAAACTGGTCTTAATTTTTTCAACACCTGAGGAAACGTTAAGTGTTTGTTCAATTGATTTGTAGCCGACGAAACTGCATACAATTGTGTAGGTTCCGGCCTTATCCACTTTCAGCGAGAAATTCCCCGCGAGGTTTACCGTTGTTCCGATGCCTAGCTCCTTAATAGTTACAGACGCTCCCACAAGAGGCTCTTTGGTCTTTCCATCGATTACTGACCCGGAAATTATTGAAGCGTGTGTCAAAAAATGCTGAAGAATCAGAGCTAGGACGAATAGAGGGCGCAACAGATAAAGATTTAGTTGCGCAACATTAGGGAAGTAATATTAGTTAGAGGTTACTTCAATTTTACGTTTAGGTTTCCATGTCACGTAGTTCAGCAGAAAATTCTTAATAGCATCGTAACATGAATTTTACATTGATTGGCACAAACGCCTATTAATCTTGCGGAATGAAATATTCTTCACTGGCAATCTTAGTCACCTTATCAAGTTGCACATATCACAATTTGGAAATCAAAGCTCATACAACAGTTCCTCAAACACCAAATGACACTTCTTGGGTTTCCGTATTTGATCCACGCACACTTACTGTCAGACACGCTTTTGATTCTGGTCACATCGTCGGGCAAATAGAAAATCAATTACTAGACGAAGTTTCAGGAATAGCATCAAGTTATACATCACCCAAGTCTCTTTGGATGGAAGAAGACTCAGGTAATCCAAATGTCATTTCTCTTCTTTCCACGGATGGAAAGCTTTTAGGTGATGTTTCTATCGAGCATATTGCCAACCGAGATTGGGAAGACATGTCTATTTCAAATGGGCCGGCCGATGGAGCGCATTACATTTATTTAGCCGACATCGGCGACAACGATAAAACCTATGAGACCAAATATGTCTATCGATTCGCAGAACCAACGTTTAGCTTAAACTCCACTCCTTTCCACAGTTCATTAGGTTCATTTGATATCATTTCATTTTCCTTTCCCGATGGAATAAAAAATAGTGAAGCGATAATGATTGATCCACTGACCAAAGATTTTTACGTGATCTCTAAAGAATCCGACAATGCAGTGATTTATGCAGCTCGGTATCCTCAGCCAATTCATACAAATTTCATTCTCGAAAAAGTAGGAACGCTACCGATTTCCAAAGTCACTGCTGCCGACATCTCTCCTGACGGAACTGAAATCCTGATTAAGAACTATATCCAAGTTTTTTATTGGAAGAGAAATCCTAGTCAGTCTATCTCAAGCACATTACACGAAACTCCGTTTACAATTCCGTATCAAATAGAGCCAAAAGGGGAATCCATTTGCTTTGCCAATGATGGTTCTGGATTTTATACCACCAGCGAAAAGATTGATACCCCTGCTCCTGCCATCTATTTTTATAAACGAAATTGAAGTTCTCCGACCGGAGCGCTAAATCGATGAAATTGGTTATGACCTAAACGCGGCCATTTTCTTCCAAAATCCTACCAAATTCTAACCCAAACCATCCAGATTCTAATTATTGGTGCTAATCGTCCACCAATTCTCTAAATTATAAACACTATTTGTCATTGTTTTTTCTATTTCTAAAAGTGTGAAGTGATTGTAAACAGTTTAACAAAGAGTGAAGTTGAGCGGTTGAAAATTCTCCAGAGTTATCAAATTCTTGATACGGAGACCGAGAAAGACTTTGACGGAATTGTTGAATTGGCCGCTCAGATGTGTGGAACCCCTATCGCGATCATCGCTTTTGTCGATGAAAATCGCCAATGGTATAAATCAAAGAAAGGCATCGATGTTAGTGAAACTGAACGCAGTGTTTCGTTCTGCACGTATACCATTGAGGGCAACGACATCCTGATGGTGAAAGATGCCAGTAAAGATGCCCGTTTTGCAACCAATCCTTTCGTGGAAGGTGATCTACATCTCCGTTTTTATGCGGGTATGCCACTGATCACGAGTTCCGGTCATAAACTCGGAACAATCTGCGTCTTTGACAGGGAACCTAAAGACTTGCGCGCAGAGCAACTCATGGATTTGAGAATTTTGGCCAAGCAGGTTGTTAATCTTCTTGATCTTCGATTGAAAAATATGCAAATGAAAAATTTGCTGCAGAATAAATCGACAGAGCTTTCAAGCGTCTTCGATCGAATTGGTGAAGCATTCATTTCCCTTGACAAAAATTGGAATTATACTTACGCTAATAAGCAGATGGGAAAACTCGTTCATCGCGATTCAGCCGCATTGATTGGAAAAAATTTATGGGAGGAATTTCCTGACGCTGTTGGCTCTACAACCTATCATGCCTACCATGAAGCCATGCGCGAGCAAAAATATATTTGCCACGTCGATTACTTTGAGCCGCTAGATCTTTGGCAGGAAAATCATATTTATCCATCCAGCGAAGGCATTTCAGTTTTCATTCGCGATATCTCTGAGCGCAAGAAGGCCGAAATAAAATTAATTGAAAGTCTTGAAACTCTAGAACGCGCGGAAGAGCAAGCAAAAATGGGAAGTTGGTCGCTGGAAGTTGACACCGGAAAACGAACCTGGTCAAAACAACTTTTTTTGATGTTTGGATTTGAACCCAGGCAAGAGGCACCTGAGTTTGATGAGTTCTTAAATCGAATCCATCCTGAAGATCGTTCTGAGGTGATTATGTCCGTTGAAAAGATGTGGCAGGGAATCGAACCTGGCGAATTCATCATCCGAACCAACCCAGCAATTCTTCCTTTGCGATACCTGTTGCGATACACACGCAAAGTAAACAACAGGAGTGGAAAAACGATCAGCTTTGAAGGAACAATGCTCGATATTACAGAGCTTCAGAAGACCAACAGTGAACTTGATCATTTTGTGTACAGTGTATCTCACGACTTCCGTGCTCCTATCGCAACGATACTCGGGTTGATTAACATTGCCGAACTTGAACACCCTAATGCAGCCATGAGTTCTTATTTTAAAACGATTCGTGATCACGTTAATCGTTTGGATGGTTTCATTAAAGATATTCTCAATTATTCACTCAATGCGCGAACAGAGATAAGCAAAGAAAAAATAGATTTTTATTCTTTGGTTGAGGATGTGAAAGAAAGAATTGAAATGTTTGCCAAAACCGAAAGACTAAAGATAGAATTGGAGATACAGAACGCTGCCGAATTTTATTCAGATAGATTGCGTCTTGGGATAATTCTGAATAACCTTCTTTCCAACTCCATCAAATATCAGGATTTTACAAAAGATTCATGTTCAGTGAAGATTCAGATTTCTTTCATGGACAATCATATTGAAATGATTTACTCCGACAATGGAATTGGTATTGAAGAATCACATCTAGGTAAAATCTTCAATATGTTTTACCGGGCATCACCTAATTCAAAAGGATCAGGCCTAGGGTTGTATATCGTCAAAGAAGCAGTTTCCAAATTAGGAGGAACAATTAGCGCTCAATCAAGTTATGGGAAAAGCACCACATTCAAATTAATACTCCCGATTAAGATTAAAGAGTAAATTCTTAGCAAAGACTTCCGCATCCAAGTAATAATGAGCCCTAGTGGGAGAACCGACAGCACCTACTGCCATTCCCAACAATTGAATTGCTGTTCTGAGGTTCATATAAATCTTGTCTACCTCCGGCGAAGGCTTATTTTTGTACCAGCATCATCACCCATTTATGTGAATATCAACTCGGACACGCAGGTTACAATTCTGGTTGATAAAAGATAAAGCAATAGAGCATAATTTGTTCCGTTACTTATTTTACTAGACTTTAGCACTAGTGCACAAATAATGAGTGATGTAAGAAATGAGGTAAGAATTTAAATTTTGATCATGAAATCTATCGTTGGCATTTGGTTGGCTTTCGCCTTCATAATATTCGCATGCACTTTTAATGACCGCGACTTCCAAATTAAGGGAGTAAAAGCCAACCCAACGTTGGCGCTACCGCTCGCCTTTGGTGATCTTTCCATAAGTGATATCCTGAAGAAAGGTGACGCCGCTCAAATTAAAGTTAAACCAGACGGCCTTGTTTACCTGGCTTATGACCAGGCTCTTCTATCTCGAGATATCCGCAATCTTATTGATATCCCGAACATTGGCAGTACAATTGTTCAACTCCTGGTGCCACCGGGAACATATCCGGCAAACGGGAATGACATCATATCAACTTCTTCTTCCAAGACAGTTGATATGGGAATCTCGCCAGAGAAGCTTAATGAAATAGGATTTAAATCAGGCGAACTCACTTACAACGCTGTGCTTTCACCAGCCAACGCAAATTTCAAATACGCTGTTCAGATTGCCATACCTGAATTTATTTCTGGCAACGGCAGTAGTTTCTTTCAAGAAGTTTCAGGCGCGGGTTCAATTCCCCTTTCAGATTATATTTTCAAGGGTGCCACGGCCAACAGGTTTACTTTACAACTTACATTGATTATAAAACAGAGTACAACACCAGTAACAATTCCTGTTGGAACTTATTTGAACACATCAATTTCTCTTGCTGGGATGGACTTCAACTATGTTGAAGGTTTTTTTGGTGATCAGATTGCGAATCCTCCTCCACAGACTATTGACATAGGAGCATTCGGCACTTCTTTCGCGAATGGAGCTACAGTTTCATTTGCTCAGCCAGTATTCAACCTTAATGTAGTGAGTGATTATGGCGTGCCATTAACGGTCGCATTTTCAAAACTGGAGGCACGCAAACAAGATGGAACATCTCTTAAGATCCAAACCAATCCTGCAAGCCCAATCTCAATAATTGCTCCGACTACGTTGGGCACTTCGGCGACTACACCAGTGGTTGTTACTAATGTGAGTCAGGTGGTGAACTTTGCGCCAAATCAATTTTATTATCAAGTATCGGGACATATCAATGCTGGAAAGGTTTCTGGGGCTAATTTCATGGCCGACACCAGTCAGATGCGTGTAAAGCTTCACATAGAAATTCCAATGTATGGCCAGGCGTCTAATATCGTTTTAGCAGATACAATGGACATTGACCTTGGCGATATAGATCAAACCACCATCGACTCGGCTGCACTCAAAGTATCTGTTACTAATCAACTTCCATTGGATGCCACGATACAGTTCATACTCGCCGATTCAAAATATCATTTCATAGATTCACTTCTCACCGCCTCACAGTCTAGAATAGTAGTCGGAAGTACCGTTGACAGTAACGGAGACCTTCAATCACCGGGCGTAGTGGACACCTCATATCCTCTCGTGAATTCCCAGATTTCAAAAATCTTTAAAGCAAAAAAAATAATTGTAAGATCCAAGTTGAATACATCCAAAAACTCTAGTGGCTCACCAGTTGATGTCAAGTTCAAATCGCAATACAAAATCAAATTGAACCTTGGGCTCCGGGTCACCTTTAAACTTAGCGACAACTTCTGATGAAAAATAGAACTCTCCTATTTCTAGTAATGGCCTGCCTTGCGTGGAGCCGACTGAGCGCGCAGAGCGAAGGCACGCTAACGTTAATGAACAGTTTGCCTCAGGTTGTCAACAATAACCCTGCGTTCATTCCAAAATATAAAATCTCGATAGGTCTTCCAGGGTCTTCCATCATGGGCTATTATGCGAACAATGCATTTTCCTATAACGATATGATCAGGCATGTCAATGATTCAGTCAAAGCTGATCTCTCAAAATTAAGCGGAGCTCTAAAACCAAAAAATTATATCACACAAGTTGTGCAAGTAGATCTTTTCAGATTGGGACTGCGGATCAATTCAAAATTGTATGTAACTCTTAATTCCACAGCCAAAGCGTATAGCCGCGAAATGGTCCCGAAAGATTTAGTACAAGTTTTTGTAAATGGAAATACAACGTCTATTGGCAAAACAGAAACACTCTCTCCTAAAGCCGAATCATTTTCTTTGATTGAAACAGCTGTGGGTGGAGCATATCAAATCAACAACAAATTGACCCTTGGCACACGAATAAAATTTATAAACGGCTTGACCAACGTAACCACAGAAAGCTCCACACTAAACTTAACAACTGACAAATCAACCTATGCGCTCACTGCCAGCGCTGGTATGGACGTAAGAACATCCGGCATTTACAACCTTACCCAGTCTAATTACGACCTTGGAAGCAACATCGGCAAGTATTTCTCCAATTTTGGCCTTGCCATTGATATTGGTGCTACATATAAAATTTTTGATCGACTCACTGTAGGGGCAAGCTTAATTGACCTCGGCTCTATTCACTGGAAGAATAACACCTATGGGTATACTCTTGATCCTGCAAAAGCGACCTATACTTTTCAGGGCGTGGATTTGGGCAGAGTACTCAACGGAGATAACAGCTATCTTAGCTCATTGGGTGATAGCCTTCAAAATAAATTTAAAGTAAAGGAAGGCTCCATCGGCTCTTACAATACACCCTTGCCAGGAAAAATGTATTTGACTGGCATGTATGAAATCAAGAAGAACTTCACCGTTGGAGGTGTTTTCTATGCTGAAAAATTCAGGGACCGACTTTCTGCGAGCTTGACTATCGGAGTTAATAAACATTTTGGAAAAGTATTCAGTGCGGCTGGCAGTTACTCGATGGTAAGCAACACCTACAACAACTTTGGCCTTGGTATGTCGCTGAACCTATCGCCTATTCAATTGTATATAGTTGGCGATAATCTGTTGAACGCTTCGGTGGTAAAAGATGTCAACAGCTTTGTGAGCCAAACAAAATTTTTCAATGTTCGCCTTGGCTTAAATTTCGTGATAGGTTTCGATAAAAAAACTCAAAAAGAGAAGAAAGAAAAAAACGCACAAAGCCAAGGAGTAGATCCGTATCAACCTGACGAAGTTGATACTGTCAAGCGAAAGAAATACGATAATTATTCGCCTGACAAAGTGAAAAAGAAGTATTGATTTTAAAGGCCTCGCTTTGCCACGCCCTACTAAGAAATCATTTATTTAATATTGGGATACCGCTGGTTGCGTTAGCAATCCATCTCCTCCAACTCGGTGTATTTTAAAATTGGATCAAGACTTTTTTGCCTAACCTCCGTAAAAAGTTTAAATCTAATCCCAACCCAAATGAAAACATCAACATCAATTAAATGTGCCATCATTTTGCTGGCAACTTTTGCAGCAGCTCATGTTTGGGCCCAAGTCACTACGCCACGTACACCAAGCCCAGGAGCAAAAGTTTCTCAAACCATTGGTATCTCCACGGTAACAGTAAAATATTCGAGACCTTCTGTGAAGGGTCGCGAGGTATGGGGCAAGCTGGTTCCTTATGGATGGAATGTGCAAGCGTTTGGCGCGGGCAACTCTGCACCCTGGCGCGCGGGCGCTAATGAAAACACCACCGTTGAATTTTCGCATCCCGCAAAGATCGGAGGGCAAGCTGTTCCTGCAGGAATTTATGGATTGTTCTTCGTGATTAACCCAGACGACTCAGGTGAAGTAATCCTTTCGAAAGACTATCGTTCATGGGGAAGTTTTTTTTATAATGCCAGCCAAGATCAGCTTCGTTCTAAAATTACTGTCCGTTCAATTCCTAACACTGAATTACTTACTTACGATTTTATAAACCTGACAAAGAATTCCGGAGAGTTAGTGCTCAATTGGGAGAAAAAACAATTTCCAGTAGTTATTGAATTTGCTGTTGATGAAATCGTAATGGCTAATGCCACAGAAGAATTGAAGAGCACAACTGGATTTACTCCATTCGGTTTCTCCAGTGCGGCGAATTACGCCCTTCAAAATAATATAAATCTCGACAAGGGACTTGCTTGGATTGATCAGGCTCTTCAACAAAGTCAAAATTTTGCGTTTAAAAATATAAAATCAGGAATCTTAAGAAAATTAGGCAAGACGTCAGAAGCCGATCAAATTATGACTGAAGCTGTTGCTAGTGGAAACGAGGCAGAGATCAACACCTATGGTTATCAATTACTCAATCAAGGTCAGAACGACAAGGCCATTGAGATTTTGACAATCAACACGCAACGTTATCCAAAGAGTGCCAATGCATTTGATAGTCTTGGCGAAGCTTATGCGATAAAAGGTGACAAGCCAAATGCGATTAAGAATTTCAAAAAATCATTGAGCATGAATCCTCCAGCAGCAACAAAAGCAAATTCAGAAAAATATATGCAACAACTTGATGCGAAGTAATAGATTTGTTTAATTCGTTATTTCATAAGAAGAGAAAGGCCCCACCCAATTGGGGCTTTTTCATTTGCAAAATTTTTAAGCGAAGCTTGTGCGCAGACCTTGCTTGAGTGCCCGCAGGTATTTTCTTTTATCAAAGCGATAAAGAAATGGTGACCTATGTGCTCCGCCTTTCTTCTTTTCTTTGAGCCTCTCCAAAATTCCCATCGAAAGAATTTGTTTTTGAAAATTTCTGCGATCCAATTTTCTATTAAGAATAGTTTCGTACAACCGCCGCAATTCCGGCATTGTGAATTTTTCGCTCAGCAAATCCTTACCCACCGGGTAATCATTTAGACTTAGGCGTAGCGACTGTAGCGCTTTCTCCAAAATAAGATTATGATCAAGAATAAGGGATGGCACTTTTGTAACATTAACCCAGCAACATTGCGATGAAAACTGATCCGGGATAGGAACGGCCTTTGAATATTCAACAAGCGCCCAATAGCCAATAGTAATAAACCGTTTCATGATCCAGGAATCTGACTTCGCTCCCTTCAGGATTTTAGTATCATTCTTCCCTCTTTGACGCAAAGGATCTCCAAACGTGTGGAACTGCCTTAAATAAATATCCTTTAATCCGGTCCGCTGATTTACAGTTCGAACAGCAGCTGCATCTAAAGGTTCGGTATGTTGGATGAACCCTCCCGGAAGGCACCATTCATTAGTATCGCTCAACTCAAGCAAAAGAACTTTCAAATGACCATCATGGAAACCAAACACCACACAATCGACAGACAGGTGAGGCATATAGTACAGCTCGCCTTGCTGAAGAAATTCTTCAATGGTGTCGGGTAAAGAATCCATTTTCGTTTCGCGAATATAAACCTTTTGCCATCGCCCTGAAATAACGATTAGCTTATAGCTTGATCGAGTGTTGAGATAATGACTATTCTATTAATGATACACTATCAAAAATGTTTGTTCAATACCAAGATTCTGTCTTGTCCGAATCATGCATAACAGATAACGCGTATATTTATGCAAAATAATTGGCTTGAAGATTAATTGTTGGCTTGCTGTCATTCCTCTTTGTCTCTCTAGTATCATAGCTTTTTCGCAGACTCAAGAAATTACAAATCTTAAGGCGAAACTTGCAAAAGCTACTGACACTAAAGTGAAGGCAGATCTTTGCCATTCTTTAGCTGCAGTTTACTGGGACTATGATTTTGAAAAAGGAATGGAGTACTCTAGGCAATGCCTGGCGCTCTCTCAGAGAATAGACTATCAATTAGGTGAAATAAAAGGGCTTACCGATTTCGGATTATACTACTATTACCAAGGCAATTACCCTAAGGCCATGACCTTCTATCGATTGGCCGTGAAGAAGGCTGAAGGAAAAAATTTTGGTGATTTCCCCTCTTATACCAACACACGAATCGGGAATATTTTTCGGTTTCAAGCTCAGTTTGATTCAGCGCAGAGTTACTATGATCTTTCGATCGACGCGCCTGCAGGGACCATCCAACCATTTGCATTGTCATCTGCCTACTACAACACGGGGCTCCTATATTCCGATCTCTCGAACTACGAAAAATCGCTCTATTATTTGCACCGATCTCTTCATATGAGAGTGTTATTACACGACAGTGCATTGATAGCCGAAACTTGGAATGCGGTTGGATTCGCCCACAAAGGGCTTTCTAACTATGACTCAGCAAATTATTATTACAACAAATTTTATAAGGCTACAAAACAACTGAAAGACCCGGAGCTCTTGATGCTTTACTCTATTAACAAGGGCGAGCTTCTGTTCCTCAGTGACGATTTCAAGGGCGCAATTCAATTATATCTTCAAGCACTCGACATATTAAAGGCCCATGAGTTCAAAAGATATCATGGTATCATCTTGAAAAAAATCGGTCAGGTATTTTTAAGACAAAATGATTTTCCCCGAGCACTAGAATATTTATTAAACTCTCTAAAAATTGAGGAAACCCTCAATGGCAGGCAACAGATTGCGCAAACGTACAGCCTGATCAGCTGGATGTATGTATGGCAGAAGAATTTCAGGTTAGCCGATGAAAATGCTACTCGCTCCTTAAAATTAATGACTGAAATTAAAGACGAATTTGGAATTGCTTTTACGAATAATTTACTCGGTGTTATCGCTCGTGAGCAAAAGGAATATGATAAGGCATTACAATATTTTAAGACAGCCCTTCAGATCAGAAAGGAAATCAATCACAAAGAGGGTATTGCCGGAACAACATATAACATTGCAATGGTCTTTCGGTTGCGAAAGCAATACGATAAAGCGTTTCAGTTCTTCTTCGAAGAGATTAATCTAGATCAAAAACTAAACAATAAAGAGGGGCTCTGCCTGGCCTACAACGAAGTCGGAGCAACCTATTCAGAAATTAAAAACTTTTCCTTAGCCTCTCACTACTTGAGCAAGGGAGAAGCCCTTGCACGGGAAACTCACTCCTTACCTCAGCTTAGAAAATCGTTTCAGTATTTTTCAGCCTTGTACAAGGCACAAGGAAATTATCAAAAAGCTCTCATCTATTCAGATAAATTTATTGCTCTCAACGATAGCGTCAATAATAATCAGGGGACCATTAAAGTTGCTGAAATCAATGCCCTCTATCAGATTGATAAAAAGGAAGAAGAGATTGCACAGTTGCAAAATGATAATAATCTTAAACAATCTCAGATTGAACTTCAAAATACCCGCATTCGATCACAGACTGGGTTCCTAATTTTTGCTGTCACACTTGTACTTTCCGTTGTCATCGCCATCCTAATCCTGTACCGTTACTATCAAGTGCAAGACAAAGCAAACAAAGAGTTGAAAAATCTGAATCAATTGATCAACGAAA
>Ga0207086_1001_pt1 | contig 91897 bp, 86 predicted proteins | sample Alteio_BWMinHeat_54_FD_153540 | JGI IMG/M metagenome (GOLD analysis project Ga0207086, IMG submission 153540) | Enriched cells from forest soil in Barre Woods Harvard Forest LTER site, Petersham, Massachusetts, United States -... | ecosystem: Environmental > Terrestrial > Soil > Temperate forest >... | reverse complement strand
GGCGTGGAAAATCTTTTGTATAATGGAAAATATTTATTTGCTTCTAATAATAATTTCGGAGGATCAAACACCGTCTCAGTGATTGACCCATCTACGGATAAACGCATAAATCAAATTACATTATCAGCAGGCCCTGCGGGCATGGTGTTGGATGTGAACGGAAAACTTTGGGTGATTGCTACCGGAACTTATGGCGGTAACGATGGAGCACTCTATCGCGTTAACCCCACTACCTTTGTTATTGAACAGAAGATCGATCTGAAGACGAACCCTGGAAGCAGTATTGATATTACACCTGATAAAAAAAGTATTTATTATTCGGCAAACAGCGTAGTTTACAAAATTGGAATTGATGCAACTACAGCTCCCTCATCTTCATTCATAAATGCAACCGATGTTATTACACTTAGCACGCTTGCTGTTAATCGCACTACCGGTGACATTTACATTGGTGATGCGTTAAATTATGCTACTGCGGGAACGGCCTATGTTTATGGTTCTGACGGCAATAAGAAAACATCATTTCCGACGGGCATCACGCCAACCCAATTCATTTTTAGATAACAAAAAAATATTGCCATTCATCAATAATGTGTACAAGGAGGTGGAATGACTAAGTATATTTCGTTTCAAAATAAATTTTATGAACCGATATGCTGTCATTCTCTTTCTTCTTGTTTTTGCGTCTAACCTTTTAGCGCAAAACAAAAAAACTGGAAACGAGTCGACCGCTCAATCCTCTTCGATTGCTACAAAAGTTTCAGGGCTGACAGAACATATCGGATTTTTCAATTTTTATTATGACGGAAAGCAGGATAAAATTCATTTACTGATCGATAAACTTAATACTGAATTTTTATATGTGCCTTCGCTCACGGCTGGCGTAGGTTCAAATGACATCGGCTTGGATCGCAATCAATTGGGTCGTGAGCGAATCGTAAAGTTCGAACGAAGGGGTCCGAAAATATTACTGATAGAACCAAATTATTTTTATCGCGCAGTAAGCAACAGCGAAGCTGAGCGAAGAGCAGTTACTGAGTCATTTGCGCAGTCCGTTCTTTGGGGATTTACAGTCGAGGCCGAAGATGGAGACAAAATATTAGTTGACGCATCTGACTTTTTATTGCAAGATATTCATGACGTTGCTGGAACGCTAAAGAGTAGTCAACAAGGAAATTATTCTGTAGACAAATCGCGCTCAGCGTTTTATATGTCGCGTACTAAAAATTTTCCAAAGAATACAGAGTTTGAAGTCACACTTACTTTCACTGGCCAAGCGTCAGGTGAGTACATTCGAAACGTAACGCCAACCTCATCGAGTATGACGGTGCGTGAACATCACTCGTTCATCCAACTGCCTGATAATAATTTTAAGCCTCGCAAATTTGATCCGCGAGCCGGCTACTTCAGCACTTCCTATTACGATTACGCAACTCCGATTGATCAGCCATTAGAAAAAAGATTGATCACACGTCATCGTTTACAAAAGAAAGATCCAACCGCAGCAATTAGTGAAGCGGTGAAGCCTATTATTTATTATATGGATCCTGGAGCGCCAGAGCCTATTCGTTCAGCATTGATCGATGGAGCAAAGTGGTGGAACCAGGCGTTCGAAGCGGCCGGTTATAAAAATGCTTTTCAAATTGAGGTATTGCCGGAAGGAGCTGATCCGATGGACGTACGCTACAACGTAATCAATTGGGTGCATCGAGCAACTCGTGGTTGGTCTTATGGTGGTGGCATAACCGATCCGCGCACGGGAGAAATTATAAAAGGGCATGTGGTGTTAGGATCTCTGCGTGTGCGACAAGATTATTTAATTGCTGAGGGTCTTCTTGCCCCCTATGAAGAAGGCAAACCTGTTTCAAAAGAGATGGAACAAATGGCGTTGGCACGATTGAGGCAATTAGCAGCTCACGAAGTGGGTCACACGTTGGGATTAGCTCATGCCTATTCTGCGAGTTCTGAAAATCTTTCTTCGGTGATGGATTATCCTCATCCCATTGCTAAGCTCGTGAATGGCAAAATAGATTTAAGCGAGGCGTACGATACCAAAATTGGTGAGTTTGATAAAGTAAGCATTGTATTTGGCTATCAAGATTTTCCTTCAGGAACAGATGAAAACAAAGCATTGAATGACATCGTCCAAAATTCTCTAAAATCCGGGATGACATTTTTGTCGGATCAAGACGCCCGGCCATCGGGTGGCGCTCATCCTTACGCTCACTTGTGGGACAATGGAGCAGATCCAGTTGACGAGCTTAATCGCATAATGGAAATCAGAGAAGTTGCTCTTAAAAATTTCGGTGAAAACAACATTAAGACCGGTACGCCGATGGCAACCTTAGAAGAAGTATTGGTGCCCATTTATTTTTTTCATCGTTATCAATTAGAGGCAGCAGTGAAAATGATTGGCGGACTGAATTATCGTTACGCTCTTCGAGGTGATGGTCAGCCTGTCACTGAGTTGCTTACACCTGAACAAGAGACAAAAGCACTGGATGCTGTATTGAAAACTGTTGATCCGTCCTTTCTTGTTTTATCCGAAGGTCTTTTAAAAATTATTCCGCCAAGAGCACTAGGTTATTCACGTCACCGCGAATTGGTGAAAGTTAAAACTGATTTAACCTTTGATCCAATTTCAACAGCAGAGACAGCTTCAGACATGACGTTCAACCTGCTATTGCATCCGGCTCGGGCCAATCGATTGATTGAGCATCATGCGAGAAATTCAAAACTACCAAGTCTGGAAAGTGTGATCGACCAATCTGTAAGTGCAACTTTTAAATCAACGCCAAAATCTGGGCTTGAAGGATCGATACAAATGGCAACCAATTACGCGTTGTTCACCAACCTCACAAAATTAGCCTTACATAAAAATGCTTTGGCCGAAACTAGGGCTGTTGTATTTCTAAAATTGGATCAACTGAAAACATGGCTTGCAGCAAAAACCACAACGGATGAAGAGTGGAAAGCACATTACAATTATATAGCCAAACAAATTGATGCCCTTCAGGAAAATCCTGATGAGTATAAAGTAGAAAATTTACTTCCACCACCACCCGGCATGCCGATTGGCGATTGCGATTTGAATTATCTCGACAAAGAATAAGCGCTCGGAATGTGAATGATGAAATTAAATTAAAAGAAGGCGAAGATTTTTATTTTGAAAACGGACTGATGGTGTTTACAGAAAAATACCATCTCAAAAGGGGATATTGTTGCCAAAGCGGATGCAGACATTGTCCTTATGGGTTTAAAGATAAATTGAAAGACAGACAGCCCATTCCTCCAGAATCCTAAACACAACCGTCGCAGCGACATCGAGCCAAGGATAAACTTTTCATCATAGGACTACTTCGCCCTTGCACACAATCTCGCACTGGTGCTCGCAGTAACAGACAATAATGAGACGCCTGACACCTCAAAGGTGTCTTGACGCCTGCATTACTTGTACTTGAATAATGATTTTATTATCTCTTCAGCCGCCTTGGAAGGCATTATTTTTCCTTCAGCGATTTTCTTCTCAAACGATCTGATTTTACTCAAAGCGGCTTTCGATTTTAGAATTTTGCTTTTCAATAACTGATCCACACTCTCATGAAACCATAAAAGGTTTTGTTGTTCTCTATTTTTTTGAAAGAATTTATTCTTAAGAGAAAAAATTTGAAAGCCCTCAATCATTTTCCAAACCTCTTCAATCCCTTTTTTCTCGACAGCCGAAGTAGTCAACACTTTAGGTTGCCATCCGGATTCAGCAAGTTGAAATAAATGAAGTGCATGCTGATATTCTGTTTGAGCCCGTTTCGCTTTTCTTTCATTTTCACCATCTGCTTTTGTGATCAAAATACCATCTGCCATTTCCATGATTCCTTTTTTGATGCCTTGCAATTCATCACCGGCTCCTGCCAATTGCAGCAATAGAAAAAAGTCGACCATACTTCGCACCGCTGTTTCTGATTGACCCACGCCTACGGTTTCAACCAATATAATTTCAAAGCCTGCAGCCTCACACAATAATATAGCATCACGAGTATTGTCGGCTACACCTCCTAGTTTCTTACCCGTTGCTGTTGGCCGAATAAAAGCAAGTGGATCTTTTGCCAATTCTTCCATCCGGGTTTTATCACCGAGAATGCTTCCACGAGTTTTTTCGCTACTCGGATCAATCGCGAGTACAGCTATCTTTTTTCCCAACGAGGTTAGATGCTTTCCGAATGCCTCAATGAATGTGCTCTTTCCAACTCCCGGCGATCCGGTGATGCCAATTCTTAATGAGCGACCAGCATGTGGTAAAAGTTTACCTAACAATTCATTTGCCTTTTTTTTATCTGATGCTTTTTGACTTTCACATAAAGTGATAGCACGTGCAAGCACTACCAGATTTCCGTTAACGATTTTCTGTTCAGTAATCTTCAAGTTAAAAGGAATAGTTTTCAATGCGCGGGAAATCATTTCCCGTAAATTTCTAAATTTACTGGATAACCTAATGCTCTATGGTAAAATTTTGGCTTAACTGCATTTATGTAACAGCCTTTGTGTTTTTCATGCTGTGGTTGGTTTTGAAAATTACCGACTTGAAGTTGTTTAATGCATTCGATCCTGTGTCGCAGGCACTCAATGATTTTGAACTCACGGACTATGCATTTTCCAACTTGCGCGAAGAACCAAATCCTGAGGAGCGGATCGTGCTTGTCAATATTGGTCACATTTCAAGAAGGGAAATTGCTCAACAAGTGAATATTATAAGACAGTTCCACCCAAAAGTTATTGGAATTGATGGATTCTTTGATTGCGAAGGTGGTTTAAGAGACAGCATCAACTGTCCTCAATTGTTAGATACTCTAGGAAACTTAATGTTGACAGATGCTATAAAGGAAGCTGGAAATGTTGTGCTTGTCACAAAACTCCTTCAAAAAACAAAAACCTCCTATAATCCAGAGGCTATCGATTTTTACGATTCAATCGAATATTCTGATCAGGCCCCTTTTGCACATAATGCGTTCGCTAATTTTCCAACAAATGCAGATTATCAAGAAGACGTTAAGCAATGTCGAAGCTTTATCCCTAGACTTGAAGTAAATGGAAAATTTGAAAATTCATTTGCGGTAGAAATAGCCAGACAGTTTGATTCAACTAAAACTCAGAAACTTTTTGCACGCGAGAATGATGAAGAAATAGTAAACTTCAGAGGAAATATTGAATTACTAAATGTCAAGCTTAAAAATTTGCGAAACAAAAACATTGAGACTACTAATTTTCATGTGATGTTCTATGCAATTGATATTGACAACGTTTTGAATGGAGATTTTGCCCCCGAATTATTCAAAGATAAAATTGTTATTATGGGGTATTTAGGAGACTACTTTGGCGATCCCTCCTGGGAGGACAAATATTTTACTCCCCTCAACAAAAAAGTAGCTGGCCGTGCAAACCCAGACATGTTTGGTGTAGTGGTTCACGCCAATATAGTTGCCATGATTCTCAATGAAGATTATGTGGGTGAACTTTCGGACTGGCAGCAAGTTGTAATAGCCATCTTGCTGGGCATTTTCACCGTCGCCTTATTTATGGTGATCGATGAGAAGCTTCCTGCCTGGTTCGATGCGATGTCAGTGCTGATTCAAGTGTTTCAGATTCTCATCATCTCAGGTTTTGTTGTTTATTGCTTTGTTACTTTCACTTATAAGCTGGATCTAAGCTTAGCACTCGGTGTTTCCGCTTTGATTGGGCCATGTTATGATATCTTTAAATCAATAAAGAGTGAGATAGAAACTCAGCTTACCAAGCGAAGAGAACGAGTATTAACACAGAAAATATAATCTATCGTTGGCACGATTTTTATTAATTTCGAAGTGCAAATCACAAACAAACCATGAAATGGTCATGCACTCACACAAACATGTGATTGAATTCTGGCCATTCCATGTGACCTTTAAAAAACAAACCAATCAAAATGAAACAAGTTAGAATTTTAGCAGTCATTGGCTTTCTCAGCGCCACCTTCATGGCCAACGGGCAGGAATACACCTTCCGGGTGTTGGCTAATAAAGGTGCGAACGAGGTAAAATCAGGTGACATCTGGCACCCAATTAAAACTGGTGCCCAGCTTAAAAAAGGAGACGAATTGAAAATTTCAGAAAATGCCTCAGTAGGACTGGTTCACGTAACAGGGAAGCCACTTGAAGTAAAACAAGCCGGAAGTTATAAAGTAGATGATCTCGCTGCTAAAGTGGGCAGCGGATCAAGTGTACTTAATAAATACACGGATTTTATTCTCAGCAGCAACTCGGCCGAGGCCAAGAAAAACAGACTCAGTGCAACAGGGGCCGTACACCGCGGATTGGAAGACATTAAAGTTTACCTCCCTGAAAACCAGTATGCCGAGATTTACAATAACATAGCCATTATCAACTGGGAGTCGGCCAAAGGTGGTGCTCCTTATATTGTGTCGATAAAAAATATGTTTGACGAGGAGCTGGCTAAAGTTGAAACTCCTGAGAACGTTACTCAAATTGATTTGAGCGATCCTAAGTTCGCCAATGAAACAGCAGTGTTGGTTGAAGTAAGGTCCAAGGCGGACAAAAACAATAAATCTGAGCAACACTTGATTAAAAAATTATCACCCAACCGATACGAAGTTGTCAAAAAACAACTCGCTGAAGAAACGGCTGACCTGAAAGATGAAACCGCATTCAATAAATATCTTCTTGCCTCTGTTTATGAAGAAAAGAAATTGTTCATCGATGCGATTACTTGCTACGAACAAGCCATCAAACTAGATCCAGAGAACCCGACTTATAAGGAAGGATACGAGGAGTTTCTGTTAATGAATAAATTAAAGTCATCAAAGTAAAGGGTTATAATTTTGATAGAAGCCCTGACGGAACCGTCAGGGCTTTTTTATTTCTTGGCTGCCTGAAGAATTATTCTAATTTTGTTCTTCTAACTTTTAAGAATCATGAGCGTACTGGTTAACAAAAATTCACGGGTCATCGTGCAAGGCTTTACCGGATCGGAAGGATCATTCCATGCCGGACAAATGATAGAATATGGAACTAATGTGGTAGGCGGAGTCACGCCTGGCAAAGGTGGTCAGGTTCATCTAGGCCGTCCTGTTTTCAACACCGTAAAAGAAGCTGTGGAGAAAACGGGTGCTGATGTATCCATCATTTTTGTTCCTCCTGCATTTGCCGGAGATTCGATTATGGAAGCCGCTGAAGCCGGAATCAAAGTGATCGTGGCCATTACCGAAGGCATTCCAGTAAAGGATATGATGATTGCTAAACAGTATGTGAAAGATCGTAGCGTTACGCTAATTGGACCAAATTGTCCTGGTGTGATTACTCCTGGCGAGGCAAAAGTCGGCATCATGCCTGGTTTTGTTTTCAAAAAAGGAAAAATCGGAATTGTATCTAAATCAGGTACACTTACCTACGAAGCCGCTGATCAAATCGTAAAAGCTGGATTAGGAATTACAACAGCGATTGGTATCGGTGGAGATCCGATTATCGGCACTCCTACGAAGGATGCCGTCGAATTACTCATGAACGATCCGGAGACAGAAGGCATTGTAATGATTGGAGAAATTGGTGGAAGTTACGAACCAGTAGCTGCTCGTTGGATAAAAGAAAACGGAAATAAAAAACCAGTGGTTGGATTTATTGCAGGCCAAACTGCACCTCCAGGTAGAAGGATGGGTCACGCAGGAGCCATCATCGGTGGCGCTGAAGATACAGCAGAAGCTAAAATGAAAGTAATGCGCGAGTGCGGCATTTACGTAGTGGAGTCGCCTGCTTTGATTGGTGATACAATGCTGAAAGCGTTAAAAAAATAAGGAACTAGTAAGTTGCCTTAAACTCGTTTTCAAGATATTGATTCAAGCGATTTAAGCTGCTGAAAACTTCTAATCGTTCAGCCTCTTTTTCAATACTATCGTTTTTGTAAATCACTTCTACAAAAGTGTTTTTCACCATATAAAGGAAAACCTTGCGGTCGTTACGCATTCTTGACCCAAGCATAATTCCGTGCTCACGCAGGTATTCCAATTGCTTGGCCAGTGAAAAATATTTGAAGCCCCACTTAAACAGCGACATAATCGTTTGTGTTTTGATCTTTATACGGCAAAAGAACACACAGTAATCGGATTTATAAAAAACATGACTTTAATCAGAGATGAGATAGTAGGCCAGCTTGTTAAAGTCCTTCAGGATATCAACCGCATAGAAGTGAAATCTTACAGGCTTTTTCCGAAAGGCAACCTATTTAACCGGAAATAAAGGCCATTATTGCCATTTTCAACATAATCAGCCCAAATCTTGCGACCTTAGGTAAAATGACCTGCATAATCTTTAAAGCAGGTCGTTGGCGAGGTTTGCAAGCTCACTCCGCTCCCCTTTCTCAAGTGTAACATGGGCATAAAGTTCATGATCTTTCAATCTGTCGATCAAGTAAGAAAGCCCATTGCTTTGCGAATCCAAATAGGGCGTATCGATCTGGTGGATGTCACCCGTGAAAATAATTTTAGTGTTTTCGCCAGCTCTTGTGATGATCGTTTTCACTTCATGGGGAGTCAGGTTTTGGGCTTCGTCAACGATGAAGCAAATATTCGACAGACTTCTTCCCCGAATATAGGCCAGGGGGGTAATCACCAATTTTTCATTCGTTACCATTTCGGTAATCTTTGAATATTCTTTGTCGCTCTCGCTATACTGGTTTTGAATGAACTTCAAATTGTCCCACAACGGTTCCATATAGGGATTCAATTTGGATTTGATATCACCCGGCAAATAACCGATGTCTTTATTACTCAAGGGCACAATCGGGCGAGCCAAATAAATTTGTTTGTATTCTCTTTTTTGCTCCAGTGCCGCAGCTAAAGCAATTAAAGTTTTTCCAGTACCAGCCACACCTTGCATTGACACTAACTTAATTTCCGGTTTCAACACCGCATGAATTGCAAAGGCTTGTTCAGCGTTGCGAGGTTTGATTCCATAGGCGTTGCGTTTCTCCACTTGCTCAACCATGCCGTTGGCTGAATTATAAAAAGCCAACACCGATTTTTTTCCACTTCGCAAAATGTAGTAGTGGTTCTTCATCGGCTTCTCATTGCCTAGCACTTCATTAGGTGGACAATATCCTTTTTCATAAATCAGATCGATGGCATCAGAGTCTGCATTGTCAACAATGGTTCTGCCGGTGTGCAGCGAACTGATGTTTTGAACTTTCCCTGTTGTATAGTCTTCTGCTTGCAAACCCAGTGCCTTCGCCTTCAATCGAAGGTTGATGTCTTTGCTAATTAAAATCACCTTCTTGCCTTTCTCTTCTCGTTGCAGTAAGAGAGCAGCATTTAAAATCCGGTGGTCGGCTTTGTCTTCATTAAAAACTTTATTAGCGTCGAGTTGGCTGGTGCCACCAGTGTCCATCACCACTCTGAAATTGCCTTTGCCTTTTCCGTTGATCGGATTCCAGTGATGGAGCATTTGGTTTTTAGCCAGCTTGTCAATCAACCGGATGAACTCACGGGCCTCAAAGTTTTTGGTATCATTCCCCTTTTTGAAATTGTCGAGCTCTTCCAGCACCGTGATTGGGATGCCGACATCGTGTTCGTCAAAGTTAAGGATGCTGTTGTGTTCGAAAATGATAACTGAGGTGTCGAGTACGAAGATCTTTTTGTCTTTCTCTTTCTTGGTTTTGGACATAGGCTAGTAAAAGGTTAAAAAAAAATCGCGAAGACACGTCCCTTACAGTGATTATAAAACCCAGTAAGTGTGAACGTTTCTTCGCGTCATTCCTTCAATCACCTAAAGCTAATAAAACCAAGATGAAAAATGAAAGCGCTTGCCTAATCTTTTTATCAACAATATTTGGAGGTACCTTGATTAATCGAATTGAGTGAAAGCATAACTTGAAGAAGTATTGGTAAATTGATGCTTAAGAATTCTTAACATGAAAATAAAACTGTTCCTTCCTTTTATCTTGTTCCTAGGTTATGCTCAGGCTCAGAATAAGTACGGCTTGCACGCTACTATATTGTCGGAATACAAAGCATCGATTAAAAGCAATCCGGAAAAGGAGCTAGTAGAATTAAAAGATGTCATTCCAGGGATTGTGCTTGACATTCGTTATGCCACCGCAAATAATTTCACTGGAGCAAAAGTGTATAACCTCGCTAGAGCTTACGCCAGAAGGCCAGTAGCAGAGGCCTTGCAAAAGGCACAGGCCGATTTCAATAAACTTGGTTATGGAATTAAAATCTATGATGCCTACCGGCCTTATTCAGCTACCGTGAAATTTTATGAGCTAATGAAAGGCGACACTACTTATGTTGCCAGTCCTTATAAAGGTTCTCGCCACAATCGCGGTTGTGCACTTGACATGACCATCATTGACCTCAAGACCAATCAAGAATTAAAAATGCCAAGCGATTACGATGCTATGCAAAAAGAATCCTGGCCTTCCACTCCTGTTATTGATCTAACGGTTCGAAAAAATCGTGACACCTTAATTGCCGTTATGGAAAAAAATGGATTCAAAGTTTATACTACAGAGTGGTGGCATTTTGATTTCGGTGGATTTGAAAAGTACGAAGTAATGGATATTGATTTCGAGCAAATAGAAAAATAAGAATATGACATTAAATCAAGCCCAGGCACAAGTTGATCAATGGATCAAAGCTCATGGCGTTCGCTATTTCAATGAGCTCACTAACATGGCTATCCTAACGGAAGAAGTAGGTGAACTGGCACGCATCATGGCAAGAAGGTATGGCGAGCAATCCGAAAAAGAATCTGATAAAAATAAAGACCTGGGTGATGAAATGGCCGATGTGCTTTGGGTTTTGATTTGCTTGGCCAATCAAACCGGAGTTGATCTGACCGGGGCCTTCAAAAAAAACTTAGAAAAGAAAACTGCGAGAGATAAGGATCGTCATCACCAAAATCCAAAGCTTAAATAACCAAAACTCCTTTTTGCAATCTTGGCAACACTTTATATAAATCAGGTGTTACGCAAAACTCAATATCTCTGTGAATATTGAGTCGGTTCAATCTCCTCACGTGTGATGATGCTTCCAGAAATTTTACTATATCATTTTTAGCCACATTATATAAATGTTGAGCCGCCAGCGGTGCATCACAATCAGGGCCAAGATAGTCTTTGAGTTTTTCAACCACTGCTCCGGCAAACAATGTGTCTTCTAAATTCACTCTTCCTTTCCAGCCGGCACACACTATGAGGACATTGTTTTCGCCCAACAATAAATAGCGCACCACTGCGGTCAAATTCAAAAACGAACCGATGATTACTTCCTTCGCTCCTTTTGCTTTTTCGATTGCTTGAGTTCCATTGGTAGTAGTGAACGCCAGTTTCAATCCACGAATCTCTTCGCCAACATATTCAAACGGAGAATTTCCTTTGTCGAAGCCCTCTACTTTTTTTCCGTCACGTTCACCAGAAGTTACATAGCCTTTGGTTTTCATCTTCAAACATTCATCTAGATTGGCTACCGGTGTTATGCTCTCCACACCGTGCGCAAAAGCAGTAACCATGCAAGAAGTTGCGCGGAGAATATCAACCACAACTACGGTGCGATCCTCAAGATCATACAAGTGCATTAGTTCCGGGCTGAGGCAAACGTCAATGGTTTTCATGGTCGACTATTATTTTTTAGGATCAAAATTATATTTAGAAATGAATTCACTATACTCTTGCTGAAAAGATGCTGTCTTATGATGTTCTTCCTGTCGATCAATATAACCTCTCACTTTTTCCAACTGTGATTCACTGATGGATACACTAAAGTATTCATCCTGCCATTCAAATTTCTGAGGTGTTAATCCTGTTTTGTTGATCCAGAAAGATGACTCTCCTTTTATTAATTGTATAACCTTACTAATTGTTTGTTCTGATCCGAGAGAGATCAGGCAATGGACGTGGTCAGTATATCCATTGATTGCGCTAATAAAAATATCTTTGGATTTAGCATTCGTTAAAATATGATCAAAGACGGCTTTTCTTATTTCAGCTGTGAGCAAAGGCTCTCTGTTTTTAGTTGACCATACTGCATGTATCCAAACCCTAATAAAAGGCATACAAATAATTGGGCTAAAGCCCTGGTTTAATTAGCAAATTGCCACGCGCTTAAGCGCGTGGCAACATAAAATTATCAAATGCCGGCTTTAGCCGAACCTCATGAATCTAAACGAAAGGGGTTTTACTCACTTGTGCTTTCAACGCTTTTCCTCTCACCTCAATAAAAATTTCAGATCCTACAGCGGAATGCTCACTCACAACATAACCTAACCCAATTCCAATGGCTAACATTGGTGATTGCGTACCCGATGTTACTTTGCCAATTACGTTTCCAACAGCATCCTTGATCGGGTAATCATGTCGAGGGATTCCCTTGTCAATCATTTTGAAGCCAACGAGTTTTCTTTTCACGCCAGTATCTTTCTGCGCTTTTATGTTTGCTGAGTTAGTGAAGTCTTTTGTGAATTTCGTGATCCAACCTAGTCCGCCTTCCAGCGGTGAGGTTGTGTCGTCAATATCATTCCCGTACAAGCAGAAACCCATCTCCAGGCGAAGCGTATCACGCGCACCCAATCCAATCGGTTTGATGTTTACATCTTTGCCAGCATCGAAAATGGCATTCCATACTTTCTCAGCAGAATTTTTGTTTACATAAATTTCAAAACCACCGGCGCCTGTGTAACCCGTATTGCTCATGATCACCTCTTTCACTCCCGCAAATTCTCCGACAGCGAAGTGGTAATATTTAATGGATGATAAATCCGTCTTTGTTAGTTTTTGCAACACACCAATAGCCTTGGGGCCTTGCACAGCAAACAAGCAAGTATCGTCTGAGATGTTTTTCATCTCCGCTCCTTTCGTGTTGAACTTCGAAATCCAGTTCCAGTCTTTTTCAATGTTCGAAGCATTCACCACCAGCAGGTAATCGCTGTCTTTGATCTTGTAAACAATCAGGTCATCCACAATTCCACCAGTCTCATTCGGCAGGCAAGAATATTGTGCCTGGCCGTCTACCAGCTTCGAAGCATCATTGCTCGTCACGCGTTGGATAAGGTCAAGTGCCTGCGGGCCGCGTACGGTAAACTCTCCCATGTGGCTCACATCAAACACACCCACGCCGTTGCGTACGGTCATGTGTTCTTCAATATCCGAGCTGTAGCGCACCGGCATGTTGTATCCGGCAAAAGGCACCATCTTGGCACCTAATTTTTCATGAACAGCATTGAGCGGAACAAACTTTAATTCCATGGTGAATTATTTTAATTCTATTTTACAATTCGGGCACAAATATGCCTGAATAATTTGTACGTGACAATGATGAACTAGAGATTAATTAAAGGTTATGATGGAACAACCAAGCTAAAGTATACTTTTACTTCACACCAAAATAATCTGGATGGGCAGTTATAAATTTCTTAAACGAAGAAGGGAGCATCAGTAACTGAAGTTTATCAAGGGAGTCCTGTGCTTCTTGCTGCAATCCTAATCCAATGCATTGCAGCACATGCTCTTTTAAAATTTTCACTGAGTTGGGTTTGGCGAGCAAACCATCTACCAAGAGTGAAAAATTTTTAAGCCGATCGGTGCTGTCGTTGGCGAAGAAACGAGACGCTGCTACGATGCCTTCTTCAAACTGGTTGTTGGCGTTAACTAAATAACGATAACGTATGGAGGCTTCATTTGCATTTCCATTTTGTTCCGCTTGCAATGCTTCTAAGTAAACCCGTTGATTGAAAGGAACCTCTACTCCGCTATTCAATTTCTTTCCCACAAAATTCCAATCTCCTTTTTCAGCGGCTATCATTAAACTCAATTGATCAATTTCAGCTTGAAGGTTTTTATCCACATTATCTGAAATTTGCATGAGCATGCTTGATACTTTTTCTGATTCATCTAACACAAACCATTTTTTACTCCGATCCACTTTCGCACGTACTCTCAGTTTTTCGTTAGCGATTCCATTTGCTGTTCTTTCAAACAATAAAGAATCCATCATTCCAATTTTATAGCGGCAGAAATAATATTTCTCTTCATCAGATGAAGTAGCGATCTCGGAATTCTTACTCAACAAGACTTTCTTCATCATCGACGCAAATGGCCCAATCAACTTATCATTCGAACGACTCAAACTATCCCAACTAACAAATGCCTGATTCAAACTATCCGCTTCAGTTTCGGCAATCGCCTGGTGATACAAGGCAAGGTGTAGTTGTTTTTCATTCGCCATTTTAAAATAGCCCGAAGCCGCCAACGGATTGTTTTGTTCGAGCAACCACAATCCCAGCAATGAAAAGTAATGAGCCTCCCCCGAACGGTAAGCAGCTTCTCGCAAAGTTTGCAAAGCGCGTTTCACTTCACCCTTTGCGTAAAGTGATTGTGCTACAGACACCAATAATTTTTCTTTAAATCCAGCATTCGACGGTCTGCCCGCCAATGTGACAACCTGCGAAATCAAGGCTGTGTCAGCTCGCTCTTTTTGATTGACCAAATAATTACAAAGGAGTGCAGCCTGGTAAACCGTAAGTGCAGTGTCCAATTCCAATTTACCCTCAAAAATCAATTGAAGTTGTTTTTGATTGGCAAATGCAAGTGTATTGACTTTAACTCCATCATGCGATGTCTCCTTCAAAGACATTACCGAGTCAATTGCGTGATCCGCATTGAATAGTACAGATGCACCTAACATATTTGTTTCTCCAATTTGACTCGTGCTCTTTGTTTTTTTTGTCTCATTGAAAAAATACAGAGCTGAATCTGGCGATTTTAATTTCATGAATGCCAAACCTGTTGCATTCAGTAATTCTCCACTTTTCGGAAATTTCTTTTTGCCTTCATCGATAGTGAGTGCAGCCTCTAGCATATCTCCTTGAGCTGCATAGATCTCGCTCAAATTGAGATAAACAGGAACGCTGGGTGTCCAATCAATTGATTTTTCAAACTCTTTTTTTTCTTTCAACGATTCATAACGCAAACCATAAATACTTGAGAGGCCATAGTGCGCATGCAAATTCTGATTACGGAACTGAATAGACTTGGTGTAGTATACTTCTGCAGTCGCGTCATCGCCTAGCGATAAATACAAATCGCCATAGGCATGATAAAATGATGCAGTGGCTTGGTTGATATAAGTCTTCCACGACACCGCGGTGGAGATGACAGCAAACGTGGCAATGATCGACATCAACCGATAGGTGAAATGAGGCATCGTCTCCGGTTTGTAAAGCACTTTGTACACCGGTAGGTTTTTTACCAGCATCGGGCCAAAGTTAGCGATCACATACAAGAAGAAAATTACCCCGCAGCCGAGATGAGCCGCCATAATCAAATCATCGAGTGCATCCATCATCATATCGCTGGCCGATGCAGCGAAATAGCCCATCGTGGAAATGCTGGTAAGCATGATCGACAAGAAAAAGAAAACACCAATTGGCTCTTCGGAAATAATGTTTTCATAAACTATTCCCCGTTGCCGAAATCCCCAAACACCAAGCATAGCGGAGACTGTTAGTACAAAGAAAGAATTAATCGAAAAGAAACTCCAGCCGATAAAACCCATCTTGGAAGCAAACATCAATGCGAGATTGACGAGGTAAACTGCGCTAAGGATCAAAAAGTGTTGAAGACTCTTAGAAGACTTCATGCTTTGCGTGGTAATCGTGACAAAGCCAGCAATCACTTCGTGTGCCACCATCAAAATAAAAATCAAACACAAAATGATTCCAGCCACCAACCCATTGACAGCTAAATGCAAAAAGGGTGAAGCGGTATGACTGAAAAAAAATGAACCGGCAGCGATTGCAATGATCAATACCAAGAAAGTTAGAAGTCGTTGAATAAACGTTGTCTCTTTTCGAAAGGCATGAAAGTAAAAAGCAAGGCCATCAAAAAACAGAACCACTAAAATCGTAATGATTTTATTGGACAAGCCAAAAATTTCCAGCGCTTCAAAACGGAGACCGGCAAGGAACAACATTACCAATCCCATTCCAATTAAAAACCAGTATCGGGAAAGTGTACTGATAATGCTGATAAAAAATAAAAATGAAATGGAAAGAGCTCCGAGAAAAAAGTACAACGCAAATGAGTTGGGCTGCAATTTGCTTCCGAAAATATTTTCAAAGATCAAATAGCTGTCTGAAGGAACAACCAGGTTAATTAAACCAACTTGAAAGGAATGCGATTGAACTTCAATTCGTTGAATTTGCTGAAAATGATCGTAGGTGATAACCGGTGCAGGCGATGCCGACCAGCTAATCCAGAAAAAAATAATTGAAACCGATACGAAGAATGAAAAAATCCAAAAAGTAATTTGATACGGTTTACTCCATGACTTCCAGAATTGCAATGAGAACATAGAATGGTATTGAAAACGTAGTAGAGAAATGCGAGCGTTCTATTCCAAGACTTTTGGAACACGGAAATAATCCGCATCTTTTCTAGGTGCGCTGCTCAACGCTATGTCGTGATCGAGGTGAGGTTTTACTTCATCCTCTCGAAGTGCATTGACCTCATGGCTCATCGTAGTTAATGGTTCGACACCATCGGTGTTCACTTCATTGAGTTTTTCAACGAAAGAAATGATATTGCCCAAGTCTTTAATCATTTTCTCTGAATCCTTCTCATCAAATTCAAGACGGGCGAGATGAGCAATTTTATCCAAAGTCTCTTTATCTACCTTCATTGTCCATTCTATTTTTCTAATTCCGAAGCAATCACCGAATAAACTTCACTCTTCAATTTTTTTACATCCTCATTTGTCATTCCTTTCGTTTCAATCGGATCATGAAAGACTACTTTCACTTTTCCGCGACGAAGTCTTAACGGCTTTTGGTCTGGCAAAATTATCCAATTGAACGGAATCGTAACTGGCACAACAGGAATTTGTTTTTCAATGGCTGTGCGGAAGGCACCATCCTTGAAATGTATCATCTTAGGGGGCTCCGTGGAATTCATTCCACCTTCTGGATAAATAACCAGGCTTTTTCCATCGTCAATCGCTTTTAATGAATTAAGAACAGTATTACCACGGCTTCGCAGGCTTCTTCGGTCAACCGTGATATGGAGCTTGCGATACATAAACCCAAAGAGCGGTACTTTCTCCATGGAGTTCTTTCCAACAAAAATAGCGTTGACAGGATTGAGCCCCATCGCGGGGATGTCGAGGTAAGAAAAATGGTTTGAGCAAAAAATATAAGTTCGCTTGCGATCAAGTTTGGACCGGCACTCTACTTCGTAAGGTAGGAAGACGAAAATGAAAAGCAATTTCGCCCACCACCGGTTGATGATGCCCGTGAGTTTGAATTGCGCTGGAAAAATTATTGGAATTAATAAAAATGGAAACAGCAAGACGAGCAACAAACTAAAAATGAAGAAACCGTAAACGGTGTGAACAGTTCTGATAAGGTTCATTTCGAGATATGCCTCAAACTATTGCCCGAGAGTTTAGGAATCAATATCAATTCTATTTGTCGTCCATCGATGTAGCGAAAACCGATCTCATCAAAATAACCGTCTTCCTCCAACATGATCTTAATATCCTTCTTCCATTCGGCAATAGGGACGGTTGCATTCAGTTCGATGGAGTATGCTGTTTTAAAATGCATTGGATATTCTCCCGTGAAAGGAACTCCACCTTGCATATCCCACATACCAATGGTGGTGCCTGCCGCGTGACCATGATACCCAATTGGGTGCGTGTAAATTGAAGGTGTGATTCCCTGATCAATTGCTTGTTTACGAGCGTCAGCTAAAATTTGATTTCCGGTTTTTCCTTCTTTGAAATTAGAGGTGAGGATGTCTTGCAATTTATTTCCCTTGGCTAAGGCATTTTTTAGAAAATCAGGAGCTGTAGTCTCCCCAGCTTTTAAAACATAAGCATGTTGTTGCGTGTCGGTGTTCAATCGCAAGTAGGTAATTCCGAAATCAACATGAAGCAAATCGCCAGGCATAATCACCATCGAGTCATCAGATCCCGTACGCTGAATCTCTACTGATGGATGAAACCAAGTATCCAACTTTAGTTCCTTTATTTTTTCGCGATACCACCACACTACATCATCGGTGGTGGTTACACCAGGTTGAATCACGCGATCAGAAAATCCTTCAGCAATAATTTCATGAGCGATCCGGCAGATCTGAGGATAAATCGTCATCTCCTTTTCTGTTCTCGCTTCGAGCCAACTGACAGCTAGCTTTTCAGCAGAAACTACATGCGACTGAAGAGGTTTAGACAAAACTTTTAACAACTCATCATAATCATTTGCAGAGATGCCATCAGCATGGCCATATGCAAAAGCTTTGTTGACACCAATTTTTTTTGGGTTTCTTTCTTCAATGATTTTTCCAAGTTGTTTCCATTGATCAGGTTGTTGCTCTGGATTCCACGATCTCTTGAAAACTTTACCCACATCATAACGCGCAACAGCCAGATATTCCATTTCCTTGTCTGCACCTTTATCAAACACAACAAGCATTGTTGTTCTGCGCGAAGCCATCCAGGTTGCGGGTAGCATCGTTTTTATAACGGGATCTTCGTTGTATTCGCGTGAGATGATAACCCACATGTCAATGCCTTCCCTTCTCATTAAATTTGGAAGAAGATTTTTGAGTCGGTCATCGAGCAAGCCATCAATAACTTCTGCCTGATCGCGTTGAGACAGAATGTAAGCATGTTGAGCTATTGACTGAGTGAGGAGAAAGGTTAGAAATAGAGGGAGAAAATATTTCATAACTAGTTTGGTTGAAATTTAATAATACACCGCTCGCCTTTCAATAGGTTGTTAGCATTTGCAACCTCAATGGTTGATCTCGCATCGTCCATTTCTTCGCGTACCTTTTCTTTGATTTCGCGCACGCGCATTGCTTCGATGAAACGTTTTACATCTTCCTCATTTTCCAAAATTAATTCGGGCACCTGTTGAGGCTTGTTGTCGTCACCTTTGGCGACCATGGTGAAGTAGGAAGAATTCGTGTGTTTGATCACTCCCGTCTTCACATTTTCAGATTCTACCCGAATACCTACAATCAAAGAAGAGCGGCCAACATAATTGACAGAAGCTTTTAACGCAACCAACTCGCCTACTTCTACGGGTTGCAAAAATTCCACTTTATCAACCGATACTGTCACGCAATAGGTGCCGGAATGTTTACTTGCGCATGCATAGGCAACCTTGTCCATCATGGAAAGTAAAATGCCTCCATGAATTTTCCCACCAAAGTTGGCATACGAAGGAATCATCAATTCAGTGATGGTAGTTTTTGAATGCGAGACAGGTCTGGGTTCCATATTGGAAATGTTTCTCAAAAGATAAATAAAAAATCGTTTCAGGCGTTTTTAGGCCTCTGACATCTTTAAGAATGTCTTGGCGCCTTTATACCTAGAGTAATTCATTTGATGTATTGATGAAAAGGTCTATCCCTTTACATCAAAGGAAAAACTCTTCTCTTTAAACTCGAACGTCTCCAAATCATAGACACGTTCAGTAAATTCTACTTTGTTGTTTTGATCAACCGTCACTACGGTTGAACACCGAGACCCATAATTCGGGCTTTTGATAAACATCGATGAAAGCATACGCTCGCGCTCAAGACCTACACCCGTATCAGGCAGTTGATCGTCAGGTGCTTGTCGTTCATCATAGAGCGCATTCAATATTTTTTTTGAATCTATTCTCATTTCATCAAACAAAGGTTTCATTTTTTCTTTCCCCTCCTTCACTTTAGTCCAAGGTGTGTCCAGCAAATGATTGCTCAAACCATGAAAACCGTTTTCAATTTTTACAATCCCATCTTTGTAGTTGGAGAGATAAAATAATTCTTCGGCATCGCCCACAATCAGATTAAAACCATTGTAGTCATTCTTATTCTTCTCGATGGCCTTGAGATACTTCTCAGCAGATTCATTCGATAGTAAAAAATCAGTAACTAAGTACCCGCGAGATGGTGCTACCGTTTTTAAGTTTTTTAAATCTCGATAGTTAGTTACCATGGCAATGCGGCCGTTTTTGTTCATCGCCATCCAGGTGCCGCAAGTGCCGTCGGGTTTCATTGCTTCGAGATCGCGACCTCCAACAATTTGTGGATGCTCTTTCCAGAATTCAGCGGGAGAAGTTTGGCGCTTATAAAACTCATCGCGGTTGGCCGCCACGATTAGCTTGTAGTTGGGATGATTACGCAGTGAAAGAAAAATTAAGCACATGAAAAATTATTCTATCAACTTTTTAAAGAAGGGAATTAATTCGTTCGCCAGTATTGCATGATCTTCTACATTCGGGTGACCGGTGCAACCGCGTGCTTGCATTGGTTTGAAAAAATAAAGAGCTACTGGTTTATCGTTGGGATACAACGCATCTATATTCGTCTTTACAGCAAAAAGACAATTTTGCAATATTTCTCTGTCTTTATTAAGCACCACAGCACTGCTAAGCAAAGCAATCTGCGCACTGATATATTTCGATTTCACTTGCTGCACAAACTTGATATAACCTGAAACAAACATAGCACTATCAAAAGGAAGTCGCCCATGTTTACCATCACCCCTGCTAAGATCATTGGTGCCTAACGCTATGCTCACCACATCGGGTTTGTAGTTCTCAAATTTCCAGAGTCGTTTACTTTCCAATTGAAAATCCGATTTCTCATACACTTGAGGCATCGAAGGGCCATCCATGTTCCAGGTTCTATAAATTCCAATACCACTTACACCACTGACGATGAAGTTAGTGGATAGCGCTCGAGCCACTCTTGGACCGCAAGCATAGTAGGCATTGTGCTGATCGTGATACGAACCTGCTCCACAAGGCACTTCCGATGGGTCGGCCGCAGCTCCACACGTGATGCTGTTACCAATGAATTCAATCAACGGAGCTCTTGGTCTCCCAATCGCCTGCAATGATTTACCTATAATCTTCTCAATGAAAATCGGGCCGCTGTGTGCTTCAGTTGCTTTATAAATCCAAACGGTATGCTCATCATCGGCTGATGCAGCAATTTCAATGGGTTGCTTGTTGTTACCTTCTATTCTTACACGCTTCTGATAAACTCCATCAAGTTCATATTGCAAATAGTTGTGAGCATTGTTGTCGTTTAAGTAAGCAAATACTTGGCACTCCTTTCCGCGGAAGTGAAAACCAAAATGCGAGGCAGAACTGATTAGCTCTACATGCTTTTGATCATTGAATAAAAATCTTCCGTAAGGAGATAGCTCACTGGCCTGTAATGTGTCACCGGTTGTACTCTTATTTATCGCAGAGAAGCTGTTTCCAGTGAAGAGAAGAACAGCAATAAAAGTGTAGATGCAAAGCTTCATAAATATCAATTAAATCCGTTCAACGCCAAGACCTGGTTTATCCGAGCAAGACATAATCCCATCCTTTAAAATAAATCCACCTTTCACCCCATCACGTGCCAGATCAAGGCTTCCATCCAAGTCAATGTATTTGGTGTTAGCACAAGCAAACGCAATATGAAGAGCCGCAGTAATGCTCACTATGCTTTCATCATTACAACCCCAGAAAAGTTCAACGTCTTCTTGGGCTGCAATGTCAGCGATCTTCAACGCCTGACTGATGCCTCCGCACTTCATCAACTTGATATTAAAAATGCCTGTAGCTAATGGAGGCTTCACTAATTCCATCGCGTTTTTTGGTGTGAGCAAAGATTCATCGGCTGCGATAATTTTGCGAATGTGATCGGGTAATCTTTTTGTTGCTTCAATTTCTTTGGCAGGAAGTGGCTGCTCAATCAATTCTACATCCAGATGTTTTGTTTTATTATAAAACTCAATTGTCTTTGCGGAATCATATCCTTGATTGACATCAATGCGAATGACGAATTTCTTTCCGAATTTTTCACGAAGCCTAACGATGCGTTCTATGTCTTCCTGCAGATCGATACCCAGCTTTACTTTCAATATTTTAAAACCACGCTCGCCATAATCCTGAGCTTCTTTCAAAGTCTCTTCAACATTTTTAATGCCGATAGTGTTAGACGTTGGCAGCGATTGAATTTTTTGTCCTAAAAATTTAACCAAAGGAATATTTAAAAATTTTGTGAGCACATCGTACAATGCAATATCTAATGCAGCACGTGCCGCTGGGTTCTTTGGAAATTTCTGCCAAACCTCATACGTCAACTGATTCAACTCACGAATATCGCGGCCTACTAAAAAAGAAATGTTTTTTTCTTGTAAGGCAGTTGAACATTGTTCAAAGTTTTCGCCGGTGACATATTCGCTGGGATTGGCAGCACCAATACCTGTGATTCCATTATCAAGGGTGATCTCCACAAAAGCATTGCGAACTTCGTCAACAGTTTTAAATGCGATAGTGTATGGCTTAGTGTTGCCTAGGTCGGCTGTCCAGGATTTGATGGATTTGATTTTCATTGTTAATCAGTAGCAAGTAGCAAGACTTAAGACGTAAGATTTTGGCTTTATAACAAGTTTTATCTTTCGTCTTAAATCTTGCGCCTTGTGTCTTCAATCATTTTCTTAAAAATCGGAACCAATTTTCCCACTCCATCTTCTAAGGGGAGAATGGTAGTGATACCTAACTCCTTTTCTTTTTCTGTCGCCCATGCTCGTGCGTCTGCTTCTTTCATTTTCATAGTATTCACCGCAAGAGCAACAGTGGGGGCACCATATGTTTTGATTAAATCAATCTCGGCTTTCACTGCAGGAATGTTGTCTTTATAATTTTCCATTCCTTTATATTTTTTTCTCGCCGGGTTATGTTGCAACACGACAGCGTTCGCATCGGCACTGATGAGCCATTCCGCACCTGCCGGCCCGCTCGGGTTGCGTAAACTTGATTGACCTTCAATGAAAATAATATCTGGCTTGGCTTCTTTCCAACATTTTACGATGGCATGCTCCATCTCGCCAGAAATAAAATCGTTGATCGTGCTGTCAAAAATGAATCCATATTTTGCGCCTTGCATCCAACCCGTCTGGCCTGTATAAATCATTTCGGCTTTATAACCTACTGCTCGCATCGCTTCTACGAGAAAGCGCGTGGTAGTACGTTTACCGAGCGCACAATCAGTTCCTAACACTGCAATTTTAGGACAGCGAACTTGACTGATTTCTCCTGACCAAAAATGTAGGTCTTTAAATTTCTTGGGTTTGCGCACATCAATGATCTGCACCTTCTTCTTTTTAGCCAACGCTACAAGATCAGCATGATCAGAAACATAATCATGAAGACCATTCACAATACTGTAACCTCGTAAGATCGCTTCACGCAACATCACTTGAAGTTCCTTTGGCAACACTCCACCTTTTGTGGCAACACCAATAATGCAATACTTCGCTTTCTTTTTTGACTTATCACTAAAATCTTTCAGTGAAGAATAAACTGGAATATTTCTTTTTTTTCCATCCAAAATTTCACCGGCATCTTTGCCGGGATTTTTTTTATCGATGATTCCAAGAATGGTAAAACGCTCCGTCCCGCGAATAAGACCGTGCGCAGTCTTAGCGTTATCGGTATCTAAAAAACTTGAAGTGATTACAATTGCATTGCTCTTTCCCATGAAATAAGAAATTGATCCGATAGTTATCGGGATGAAATTCGGTGAAAGAAGCCGAACGCGCAACTATTTATTGATCGTACTTTAATCTAAATTCAGACAAATCAGGTTTGTGCTGGCGTTCGCGTTTTAATTCATATTTATAGACTGCTTGTCCTAAATTTTTCATGAATGGATAGCCCAGTTTATGATATTGATATATCCCATCATTGTAAATTCCATCTACATTGGTATTGATTACAGCCGAAAGTATAAACTCAACTCCTTTATCAAAATCAACAATGTAGGCGTTGTCAATCATATACCCATAGGCATCGCCCACTTTATTAAAGACCCGGATATTAGATGGAATTGGTTTCTTGACTTCGCCAAACATAAAAAATTTGGCAAACGCATCGTAATAGGTTTTGTAGTCCTGGTCGTAGGCGGGATGTTTCGTTTCACGAGGCAGCTGCGACATGCATTGCATTACAAATTTTCTGTCCTCATCGCTGATATTAAATTTCTTTACAGAATCGATGAATTTTGGAAATAAAATTGCCTTTAGAATTTCTTGCTGCTCTTGAAGCGGATAAGAATTTTTATAAGTGAAGTCGAATGGTTGTTTTACCAATGAATCTCCTCGAATAAAACCAACACCTTTAAAAACCCTTCGAGGTGGCTTGATGGAGTCTTCATTTACCAACATAGGCTGACTGAACACAACCGTGTCGTGATTAATAAAACGTACTGCTTCTGTATGGCGGTTTTGATCAGGGCTAAGGGGTCGCTCAAGCCGATGAAGAATGCGCATATTGTAGCCTTTAACCTTTAAGCTTGCATTCACTTCCCTCTGACCAACAAATTCATACAGTCGATTTGAAGCGTCGTTGTCGCTTACCAATAAAATCTTCTTAATATAATGTGCTGCCGATGGCATTCCGGTTTCTGAAGTCGTGTCTTTCTTCACTGAAAGTTGGCCCGCGTACACACTATCACTGAGCATCGTGGTGAATTTGTTGAGACCGTCAATATTCAGTCGATTTAATTTCTCCAGGGCCAGTAAAGAAATAGGAAGCTTAACCGTGCTCGCTGGATAAAAATAAGTAGTCGAATCCACATGGAAATAGAAAGATTTAAAGTGAGGCCGGTTGAGCGAGTCGCGGTTGATCTGTGTATAAATAATCTGTACTTCAAGGGTATCGCGGTCTTTAAGGATGTTTCGAAATTTGGAAGGATGTTTCTTCATCAGGTTCTCGAGAAGAAACTGATTTTCGGTGAGACGGCCAGCGCACGAGGTTACCGTCCATCCAATGATTAAAAGCCAATAAATTTTTTTCATACTTACCAAACTAACTTCGCGTAACTTTGTGTTAGAATTTCAAGGTAATTTATTTTTTAATGGGAATATCCAAATATTATTTGTTGGCGCTATTTTTTGCCACTTCGATTTATTCATTCGCTCAAGACGACAAAAAAATGAATTGGGTCGACAGTGTTTTCTCAAAACTGAAAACAGAAGAAAAGATTGGGCAATTGTTTATTGTGCCCTTTAGCACGAGCATGTCCAAGGAAGAGGTTCAACTTTTACTTAATCAAAGCAAGGCTGGAAAAATTGGAGGTCTGGTGATCCAACGAAGCGGACCGGTTGGTTATTCAAAGTTCATAAACAAGTTACAGTCTAATTCAAAAATACCTTTGCTAGTTGGCGCTGAATTTAGCTCCGGCATTGCTCACACCTTTGACAGCACGATGTTTTTTTTTGAAGCCAATGTATTGAATGCCATTTCGAGCGACAGTCTCCTATTCAGTTTAAGCCATGAACTTTACCGACAGAAGGATGTACTTCAAATTCATTTCCCATTTTACCCAACTCGTGATTCAATTCGGAATTTAAAGACAATTGATGTAAGACGAATTCCAACGAAGGCAAAATCAAAAAAAGGAGAGGAAGAAAAGCAAGCTTTCTTGCTGGGCAATGATCTCCTAATCTTCCCAAAAAATATTGACGCGGCTGTCAAAATTATTTTAAAGGTGATCAAGAAAGATAAGATGCAGGCAGAACGTCTCGATCAATCAGTAAAAAAAATATTATCAGTAAAGTACGATGCAGGGTTATGGAAAAATAAATTAGTTGACACGGATAATTTGATTTCACGACTTCACACACAAGAGGCGAACTTACTAAAACTGAAATTAGCGGAGGCCGCAGTAACCGTAGTGAAGAATGATGCAGAAATTATTCCCATTCAAAAAATAGACAACCGAAGTTTTGTATCCGTCAGTTTTGGTGAGGGAAACAACAGTGAATTCACTCACTTTTTATCGAAGTATGATGGGTTCAAACATTACTCCGTAAAATCATTGAGCGATACAGTTGGTTTATCAACTTTAATAAAAGACAAAGACCTAATTGTAGTTGGATTGTTCCCGGCTTCGGGTTCGATGTTGGAAGATATCGCAGGTTTGATTAACCGATTATCAAAAGAACATTTGATCATTTGCAGTTTTAGCAGTCCTAAGTACTTAGGTTACTTCGAACAAATTCCGACTTTGATTGCCGCATACACCGATGAAACAGGAATTCCTCAAGCTACAGCAGAAATTATTTTTGGGGGTATAAGTGCTCAAGGGAAATTGTCATCAAGCATTTCTGATTCGCTTTCAGCGGGAACAAGCATAAAAACTAAAACGATGAATCGTTTTGTCTATTCTCTTCCAGAAGACGCAGGCATGAACAGCATCACCTTGAAAAGAATTGAGCCCATTGCACAAGAAGCCATTTCGATTGGCGCAACTCCGGGTTGCCATATTTTGGTTGCACGTGATGGCAAAGTGATTTACGAAAGATCTTTTGGCACCTTGAGTTATGATAAAAAAATTCCGGTGAGTGACGAAACGATTTATGACCTCGCTTCGGTAACGAAAGTTTCAGCAACACTGCAAACGGTGATGTACATGCATGAGAAGGGGCTGATCGATATCAACAAAAAAGCTTCAGCCTATTTACCAGAACTAAAAGGATCGAACAAAGAAGACTTTATAATCAAAGACATTCTTACGCATCAAGCTGGATTGTGGCCTTACCTTCCTTTTTGGGCGGAGACCGTTAAAGATTCCATCGTCGCTAAAAAATATTATAACCACGAAGCAAACAATGAATTTCCATTCCCCGTTTCCGAAAATCTATTTGCTGCTAAATCGATGAAGGATTCGCTTTGGCAGTGGATCATCAAAGCCAAAGTTCGGGAGAAACCATCGCGCACGGTTTATGATTACCGCTATAGCGATATGGGTTTTTATATTATGCAACATCTGGCAGAAAAAATGATTGGCGAACCAATGGAAGATTTTCTACAGAAAAATATTTATCAGCCGTTGGGAGCATCAACACTAGGTTACTTGCCGCTCAGGAAATTTCCTCTTTCTCAAATTGCACCAACCGAAAAGGATACGCTTTTTCGCAAAAGCTTATTAGCGGGTTACGTACATGATCAAGGTGCGGCTATGCATGGCGGGATCGCTGGCCATGCGGGACTGTTTAGCAATGCAAACGATCTTGCAAAACTTGGACAGATGTGGTTGAACCAAGGGAGTTATGGTGGAGTTCAATTTTTCAAACCGGAGACGCTCAATTTTTTTTACGGCTAAACAATATGCCGACAGCAGACGCGGCCTCGGCTGGGACAGACCAATAGCAAGTGATTGGAACAGCCCTGTGTCGATGTACGCTTCTTCAAAGACTTTTGGTCATACGGGCTTTACCGGCACATGCATTTGGGTCGATCCGGAATTCAATCTTGTCTATGTGTTTCTATCCAACCGCGTAAACCCCGACATGAACAATAATAAAATATTAACTGCCAACATTCGTCCACGTATACAGGACGTTATTTATCAATCCATTTTTTCGTATTGTAAAAATCACACACAGGTTGAAACCAAATAATCGCAAATCGAGTTAAACCAGAAATCCAAACCCCAAAAACCGTGGAAAAGATGAAAATTGGCATTGTTTGTTACCCCACGTTTGGAGGTAGCGGGGTCGTGGCCACGGAACTTGGTAAGGCCCTGGCAAAGAAGGGGCACCCTGTTCATTTTATTACCTACAATCAACCCAGCCGATTAGATTTTCTGAGCGAAAATTTATATTATCACGAAGTTGAATTTCGTTCTTACCCCCTTTTTGAGCATGCACCTTACGAACTTGCTTTAGCCAGCAAAATGGTGAGCGTTGTAAAAAACGAAAAACTGGATTTGCTTCATGTGCACTACGCCATACCACATGCATCTGCAGCTTACATGGCCAAACAAATTTTGAAGACACAAGGAATTTACATTCCGGTAATAACAACATTGCACGGAACTGACATTACACTAGTTGGAAGAGACCCTTCTTATGAGCCTGTCGTAACATTCAGCATTAACCAGTCGGATGGCGTGACTTCGGTATCGCGTGATTTGAAAAAAGAGACTTACGAATTTTTCGATATTCAAAATCATATTGAAGTCATTCCCAATTTCATTGATTTAGAAAAATTCAAAAAACAGAAAAAGGATCATTTCAAAAAAGCCATTTGCCCGGATGGTGAAGCATTGGTCGTTCATACCTCAAATTTTCGTAAAGTCAAGCGAGTGGATGATGTTGTAAAAACGTTTTACAACATCCATAAAGAAATCCCTTCTAAGCTGTTAATGATTGGCGATGGTCCTGAGCGAGATGGTGCAGAAAAACTATGCCGAGATCTCGACATTTGTGATGATGTTCGTTTCCTTGGAAAACTGGAAGCGGTTGAAGAAGTGTTGTCTGTTGCTGATTTATTTTTAATGCCATCAGAAAAAGAAAGTTTCGGATTGGCTGCCTTGGAAGCGATGGCTTGCGAGGTGCCCGTCGTGAGCTCCAACTCTGGAGGTTTGCCCGAGCTTCAAGTGCAAGGCGTAACAGGTTTTATGAGTAACATTGGCGATATCGATGACATGACCCGCAAAGCATTGTTTATTTTGGATAAAAAGAATTTACCACAGTTCAAGGCGAATGCTTTAAAGCGCGCCCAGGAATTTGACATCACCAATATTCTGCCACTGTATGAAAATTATTACCGTCTGATTTTAGAAAAAGCGATTGCCAAAGAATCGGTTTAAACCATTTTTGATTGTGATAGTCTTTGATTCAATGTAAATTCGCCTCAATTCAAGTGTTATGGACTCCGCTATTAAACCTCAGAGTAAAGGCACAAAACAATTGTTCAAGAACCCTATTCTGGAAAAATTGTCACGCACGCATATTTCAGTGCCCTTGACCATTTTCTTTTCTTACGCCATCGCTCTATTGTATTGGAGCATCACTCATACATCCTTATCGGTGCAGGCTACCATTGGAATGTTCTTTATCGGGATGATCGCTTTTACTTGGGTAGAATATATGGTGCACCGTTATCTGTTTCACATGGGCGCACACACCGAGAAGCGAGCTAAATTACAATATACACTACATGGTGTTCACCATGAATTTCCAAAAGACAAGGAGCGTCTAGCTATGCCTCCGATTGTAAGCATTTCGATGGCCACACTCCTGCTGTTTTTATTCCGGTTGATTCTCGGAGATTTGGTGTTCTCGTTCTTACCTGGTTTTTTAGTAGGTTATGCAGGGTATCTTTCCATTCACTACATGGTACATGCTTTTCAGCCACCTAAAAATTTTCTTAAAGTACTTTGGGTAAATCACAGCGTCCATCACTATAAAAATGGAGAAGAAGTTTTCGGGGTGTCTTCTCCTTTGTGGGATTACATCTACGGAACGATGAAAAAATGATTTTACGCTAATTAAAAATAAAAAAGCCGTACAAAGACGGCTTTCATTTTTCAATACTATCTATTTTAAAATTTCGTTTCTTTAAAAGCCTTATGAGAAGGACTATGTGAATAAGTAGGGCAAGTGTGAACCGTACAAGCTGAACTCAATACTGCTAACACCAACCACAAAACAACAACTGATTTTTTCATAAAAAGGAAATTATTTACGGTTAAAAAATTTCTCTTCAAATATAAAGCTACAGTATCCGGGAATATTTTTAAGAATAGTCGATTTATTACATGAGTTTCTTAATCATTAAAATTAATCGTTAAAAAAGTGTATTCAAAAAGTAGCTCAATAAATTTTATGTTTTCCCCGAACATAAAAAGAGAATATTTGGTTTATCTTGAATTGAACACATAAAACTATGCTTGGTCATCGGTTTTCAAAATATAGTCCACCACCTCAAGACAGTAAATCAGATTTTGAGAAACTTCTGAAGGTATTCATGCAACTACTGTTGATCACTTCCGGCAATGTTTCTGAAGCCTTGCAATGGCTCACCGAGGTTGATAAGCAATATGGACTCACTAATAAAGATTATGGCATTGGCGATTTTATCGAAGACCTGAAAAAAAACGGTTATATCACAGACGAGGGACCGAACGGTGAGTTTAAAATAAAACCTAAAGCAGAGCAAAACCTTCGGCAGTCGGCTCTGGAAGAAATTTTCGGAAAACTGAAAAGAACAAAACCCGGTGGCCACCAAACTCCACACAACGGCCGTGGTGATGAGCCTACTACCGACAGACGCGATTATGAATTTGGCGACACATTGGAGCAAATCTCCATTACCGACTCCCTGCGAAATGCTCAGGTTAACCACGGCTTAGAAGATTTTTTCATGACAGAAGATGATTTGGAGATAGTGGAGAACGAGTTCAAAGCTCAAACATCCACCGTCTTGATGATTGATATTTCTCATTCCATGATCCTGTATGGAGAAGATCGGATTACGCCCGCAAAAAAAGTGGCGATGGCGCTGTCGGAATTGATTACCACCAAATATCCTAAAGACACACTCGACATTTTAGTTTTCGGTGATGACGCCTGGCAAATTGAAATCAAAGACTTACCTTATTTGCAAGTTGGTCCTTATCACACCAATACAGTTGCTGGGTTGGAATTGGCGATGGGAATTTTGCGAAGGAGAAAAAATACCAACAAACAAATTTTCATGATCACCGATGGCAAGCCAACTTGCATCAAACAAGGAATTAAATATTATAAAAATAGTTTTGGTCTCGATCAGAAAATCTTGAATAAAACACTTGATCTTGCCGTGCAGCTGCGTAAAATAAAAGTACCGGTTACCACATTTATGATCGCCACTGATCCTTATCTCAAATCCTTTGTGCGGGAATTCACTAAAGCAAATAATGGCAATGCCTATTACAGCAGCTTGCAAGGATTGGGTAATTTGGTATTTGAAGACTTCAAGAGAAACAGAACAAAGAATTTATAATTCGTTAATGGTTGGTGGTTGTTAGTTGTTCGTGAATACCAAGATAACAACACAATACACCTAACAACTAAGAATCAATAACCAAATTAAGAATGAAAGATTTTCAAAAAATAAAAACGCTCGGACAACTCAAAACTTCCGGATATAAATTCAAAACCATCAAGGATGAACTGCGAAGCAATTTGATTGAGAAGTTACGAAATAAAGAAAACGTCTTCGAAGGAATTTGGGGTTACGAAGAAACAGTTATTCCGGATTTGGAAAGAGCAATCCTTGCCGGTCATGATATTAATTTACTGGGCTTACGAGGGCAGGCAAAAACCAGACTCGCCCGATTGATGGTGCATTTGCTGGATGAATACATTCCTGTAATTGAAGGATCGGAATTGAATGACGATCCATTAAATCCCATTTCAAGGTACGGTCATGATAAAATTAAAGAGCTCGGTGATGAGACTCCAGTAGCGTGGCTTCATCGCGACGAGCGTTACACCGAAAAACTCGCCACACCGGATGTTTCGATTGCTGATTTAATTGGCGATGTTGATCCCATTAAGGCTGCTTCATTGAAACTTCCTTACTCCGATGAGCGCGTAATTCACTTTGGATTAATTCCCCGCTCGCATCGTTGCATTTTTGTAATCAATGAATTGCCCGACTTACAAGCACGCATTCAGGTCGCGCTCTTCAATATTTTGCAAGAAGGCGATATACAAATTCGCGGCTTTAAATTGCGATTGCCATTAGAAATTCAATTTGTGTTCACCGCCAACCCGGAAGACTATACCAACCGCGGAAGTATTGTAACACCTCTGAAAGACCGAATCGACAGCCAGATCATTACACATTATCCCAAAACATTAGATATCGGAAAACGGATCACGCAACAAGAAGCTAATATCCGTGAAGAACAGAAGAAATTGATCTCCGTCGGAGAAATAGCAAAAGACATTATCGAGCAGATTGCATTCGAGGCGCGCAAAAGCGAATATGTAGATGCTAAGAGTGGGGTATCAGCACGACTTACGATCTCGGCCTATGAAAATTTAATTGCTGCTGCTGAGAGAAGAAGTATTATCAATAAAGAAAAAAATACTTCCATCCGCGTTTCGGATTTTATTGGTGTAATTCCTTCTATCACGGGCAAAGTAGAATTAGTCTATGAAGGCCAACAAGAAGGCCCGGGCATTGTAGCTCAAAATTTATTGGGTAAAGCCATTCGATCGCAATTCATCAATTATTTTCCTGATCCTGACAAATTCCGCAAGCAAAAAGAAAAAAGCCCTTATCGAAAAATCACCAATTGGTTTGGCGATGGGAATTCGGTGGACTTACTACATGACTTAAACAATGCTGAGTATGAAAAGACACTTCGGTCTGTTCCGGGACTTTCGGATTTAATCAATGAATTTCAGAAAGGACAAGACGCTTCAATAAAATTATTTCTGATGGAATTCGCCCTTCATGGTTTAGCAGAGCATAGTTTGATCAGCAAACACAACTTGACGGCCGGGCATCAGTTCAAAGATTTGCTCAGCGGCATGTTCAGTATGCCGAAAGAAGAAAGCAATGAAGAAGACGAAGAATTCGGCAACGACAAATATTAAGAGCGAAGAAGTTTTAGAATTGCAGCGCCTGGTATTTGAGGGCGAAGGTCATCAACTGGAGTTTAAGCGCAAGGCTTCTCATCCAGAAAAAATTGTTCGCGAAATGATCGCCTTCGCGAATACGGAGGGAGGAACAATTTTGATCGGTGTGGACGACAATGGTGCGCTTGCTGGAATAAAATATCCCGATGAAGAATTGCTTTCTATTCGGGAAGCGCTCAGCAAACATGTGCGTCAACCATTTGTTTATCACGATTCGCTTATTACGCTTTCTGAAAACAGTTTTGTATTGCGACTCGACATTCCGCCTAATCTCAAGCGACCTATTTTATTTTGGGTTGATTCGAAAAACTTCGAAAGTTATGTTCGTGTCAATGACATGAGTGTCAAGGCCAGTGATGAAATGACTGAAATCATTCGAAGAAAGCGGCAGAAGAAAGACATCCGTTTTTACTTTGCCGAGCACGAGCTTGCGCTGATGAAATATTTAGACAAGTATCCCGCCATTACTTCCAATGAATTTCAAAAGCTCACTGGGCTAAATCAATATTCTGCATCGCGCAAATTAATTTTGTTGGTACTCGCCAACGTGCTAAAAATAACAGCTACCGAAAAAGGTGATTTGTATTCGAGGATCTAGTTATCGCAAATCCTCCTCGCGTTCCAGCATTAGAATTGAAGCCTGCGGAACGATAAAATATTTTTCGCTCTCATACATTACCTCGATAGCACCTTTCTGCAAAAAGATAGCAAGGTCCCCTTCTTGTGCCTGCAGCGGCAAATATTTTACTTGATCCTCTTTCCCCTTCCATAAATCATCTTCGTCAGCAGGCATGGGCAATGGATAGCCTGGTCCTACTTTAATCACAAAGCCACGTTGAATTTTTTCTTTCTCCTGAACACCCGGAGGAAGATAAAGGCCACTTTCGGTTTTATCCGACTCCTTAGCTGGGCGAATCAACACCCGATCACCTACTACGATCAGTTTTTTTAATTTGTTATCCGCTGTGATTTTCATATTTAAAATTTACAAAATTCAAATCATGAAGTGCATTTGAAGGTTGCCCCAGATTGATCTCCTTTCTTAAAAAATTAAATTCTAACTAAACAAATCCTTCTGTTCGTCTTTTTTTTCAGGATAGTTTTCAGTCGAATACAATGGAAGTTTATTTAATCGATTGGATAAGATGGAGTCTTCTGTAATAATTCCTTTTGAGTTTGCTTCGTTTTTAAGTGACGAAGTCTCTTGTTCTAACTCTTTTACACTGATTTGTTTTGCTCTTCGTTCAATTGGCGGATTAATTTTTTCAGCCATCTCAAATTCAGAGACTTTTTCCAAAATATCTTTTGGCAAATCCGCAGCACTGCGATAAACTAATTCAAAGAATTGTCGCGTAAAAAATCCGTCTATTTGAATTCTTCTCTTTGAAAGATGAACAAACTTACCTAGCACACGACAAATATTTTCGCGCTCTTCGGGACTGAGCTGCTCAGCAAATTCGTAGTCTTCAATTTTCAGTAAACTTAAAATCACAGGCTCAAGCGAATCGATGGAGATAACAAACACGCTGTAATCAGCCAAACGAAAAACGTATTGGTCGAGTATTTCCAAAGTGTTGGTGGGTACAACCAGAAAAATGTCTTTCTTCACATCTTGCTCCTTCGCATATTTTTTTGCCGACTCCGCCTGATTCTTTAGGTAGTTCCTGAAGTTGGATAAATCTTCTCCCGCCGGGCTCTTGGCATCGAACACAACGTACTCGTTACTGATCTTTAACGTATTGTCAGGTTCGCCCTTGAACGGAACTTTATCAACGTATTCAATGGTATGTCTCGAGCTAATCGTTTTGATCGTATTCTTTACATTCTCCTGATGAGCAGACCACGTCTCGCGAAGTTTGTGTATGCGATTAATCTCTACTTGCTTCCGTTCATTGAGTTCGTTGTTCCTATCATTCTGAATTCGGTCTTGAATATTCTTCAATGAATCAACCGCTTTGGCATGATCTTGTTTTCTAAATTCTTCATCCTTCAATAATTGGGTATTTTGTTGAATACTCTTTTGAAGTTCGCGCTCGGTTGACTCCAATCTTTCTCGCAATACTGATACCTCGTTGGAAAGTTCTGTCCCGCGTTTGAAATAAAGTTTATTTTGCTCGGTGGCGGTAGTCAAATCCTTTTGAAGTGATTCGATTTGTTTGTTTGATTCTTTTAAGACCTGAACTTCTGTGTTGAGCCGAACAACAGATTCCGTTAGGTTCTTGTTAGTGGCTCGTTCTATTGAAAGCGAGTTCGCATTTTGAGCCAACTCTTCTGTTTTTGAAATAAACTTCTGTAAATCAGCTGAGGCATCAATCAATTGATTCTTGATCTTGCCCCAACCAAAGAGCCGGCTAAAAAAACCGATCTCCTTGAGGCTTCCAAAAAGTTTCTTGATATGATCGAACGTATCCATAGTTGTTTTGCAAAGTTAGGTCATTTCATTCCCTATGCAACGTAATAATTCGATCGTAACGTAAATTCGTCAGTTAAAAATTGCAGCAACGCTTTGGAAAATACTAACTTGCTGTTAGAAATTCATCAACTTATAAAGTTGGCAGGGCTTTTGTCTACATAAGTGAATATCGGATCCGTTGTTTAAGGCTTTAAAAAAAATAAACGCATGAAAAAAATACTTGTCTTTGCATTCATCTCTACTCTTGCATCTTCGGTTTATGGGCAGGCTCCAAGCGATGAGATGCAATTGTTTCAAACCATGTTCGGCATGGCAAAGAGAGAAATAGTTGCTGAGTTTGTAAAAATTGATGATACCAAAAGCACAGAATTCTGGATGCTATACGATGAATATGAATCCAACCGAAAACAAATCGGCCAGAAAAGATTTGTAGCGCTTAATAACTACGTTAAAAACTACTCCCGGCTTACTGGAGCAGAGACGGATAAGATTATTCAAGATGTTATCCAGCTTTCTGATACACAAGACAAGCTCATCGCGAGCTATTACATTAAAATTAAAAAATAAATCAGTGTTACCACAGCTGCACAGTTTTATCAGATTGAGTGGTATCTGCAAAGCCAGGTGCGAACTACTATTCTCGAAAGCATCCCTATGATCAACGAACTTGAGAAGAAGAGTAAGTAGTCCAGAACGCTCGTTTCATTAGGCTTTCCAATCCATTTTGGATAATTTTACTGTCCGAATAAGATTTTATGGTTGATACAATTACGTCCGCTCGTGAGGCAATCGCCTTGGAAGATAAGTATGGTGCACATAACTATCATCCGCTGCCAGTGGTGCTCACTAAGGGCGAAGGCGTTTACGTTTGGGATGTCGATGGTAAACGTTATTATGATTTTCTCTCTGCTTATAGCGCTGTCAACCAAGGGCATTGTCATCCGCGCATTGTCAATGCGCTAATCAATCAGGCGAAAGAACTAACGCTAACTTCACGCGCATTTTATAACGACAAACTCGGTCTCGCTGAAAAATTTGTCTGCGAAACTTTCGGTTATGAGAAAGCTCTGTTTATGAACAGCGGTGCAGAAGCCAATGAAACGGCTATCAAACTGGCGCGCAAGTGGGGTTACACAAAAAAAGGAATTGAAGACAACAAAGCGGTGATCGTAGCGATGAAAAATAATTTTCACGGCCGCACCACAACTATAATATCCGCATCAACTGATCCTTCTTCAACTAAGAACTTCGGTCCATTCATGCCGGGGTTTGACATCGTGAACTACGATGATGTCGCTGCGCTTGAAAAAGCATTGAGCAATAAAAATGTTTGCGCATTATGGATCGAACCGATCCAGGGTGAAGCAGGAGTGTTTTTTCCACATGAAGGCTACTTGAAAGCAGCTGAAAAACTCTGCCGTCAACACAACGTGCTGTTGATGATGGATGAAATTCAAACGGGCATTGCCCGCACAGGAAAAATGTTGGCGAGCGACCACGAAAACGTGAGAGCCGATATTTTGATTTTAGGAAAAGCACTCTCCGGTGGAATGATGCCGATCTCGTTGGTGCTTGCCGATGATGAAGTAATGTTAGTGATTAAGCCTGGCGAGCATGGTTCAACGTTTGGTGGCAACCCATTAGCAGCAGCTATCGTGATTGAGGCACTGCAAGTTGTGAAAGATGAAAAGCTTGCAGAAAATTCGGAGAAGCTTGGAAAAATTTTCCGTGAACGACTGAACGCATTGAGACAAAAAACAAAATTGATCACTACTGTTCGAGGAAAAGGATTGTTGAATGCGATTGTAATCAACAATACGGAAGAAAGTGAAACCGCGTGGAAACTTTGCTTGAAGTTCGCTGAAAACGGATTATTGGCAAAACCAACACACGGCAACATTATTCGTCTTGCTCCACCACTGGTGATCAACGAAGAGCAAATTCACGAGTGTTGTGATATTATTGAGAAATGCGTGATGGGCTTTAGTTTCTAGACAATCTAACTTTTGCCATATGAAAACGAAACTGATTTTCTTTTTGGCGTGTACTACCAGTGGCATATTCGGCCAAACTATTCCTTCGTCTGAAGTTCAAATTAAAACTGCCCTGCTCGCCTGCCCAGATGAATCTAAAGACAATGCGATGGTCTACGGCTATTCACCGAAAGGTGAATTTGTTGTATTGCGACAAGGCACTAACGAAATGGTTTGTCTTGCCGATGATCCCAACCAACCCGGCTTGAATGTGTCGTGCTATCACAAAAGTCTTGATCCATTCATGGCCCGTGGTAGAGAATTAAAAAAAGAAGGAAAAAAATTTCAGGAAATCTTTGATATCCGTGAACAGGAAGTAAAAAGTGGCAAGCTGATCATGCCTAAAAATCCTGCAACATTAATTATCTACACGGCCGACAAAGAAAAATACAACCCTGCAACAGGAGAAGTGCAAGACGGTTACCAGCGCTCCGTGATTTACATTCCTTATGCAACCGCTGAAAGTACTGGTTTACCCACCAAACCTATCGCGCCGGGTATGCCATGGATTATGGATCCGGGCACACATCGTGCTCACATCATGATCGATCCGCCAAAGAAGTAATTCTAGCTATTATTTTATTTGATTTTATACCCGTAATTGTAAACTAAGGTTGCTATCACGGAATTACTGGTTGAGCCAAACAAAGTTCCCACTCGTGCTTCACCTAAATTGTTAACATAAGCCACGTCAAGAACCACCGGTAATTTTCTAATGCTAAAGCCTCCAGTTGCTGATGACTCATCTAGCCCACCGCGTAATGCAAACTGGCGATTCCAAAAATTTTGTTCAAGGCCAAGATTGGGTGAGAAAGTCGTCTGTCTTGTATCGTTGATTTCATTATAGCGATAACGCATATTTCCTCCAATGTCAATGAGTGCTCCTTTCCATAGACCCACAGAAACACCTAGTCGATATTCATGTGCGAGATTTAGACCTTCGTAAATTCCGAGGTTATCAATTTTTGTTTCTTTATCATGATTGAATAGTCCACGAAAACCGATCAACCATCTTTGATTAGGCTGCCAGGTTAACCCTAACCCGCCCGAGGGCAACCACTCTGTTTGATACCGAACGAAGTCAGAAGGATTACTTTCTGCATTTGCTGAGAACTGTGATCGTTCGTAAGACAATAAGAAACCAAAGGAAAATCCTTTTCTAAAAAGTTTCGCTCCCTTAAAAAAAACTGCCTGATTACTTCCATCGCCGCGTACCGGAGTAGAGTTCACACCAAATGCCGGTGATTTTACACTTAACGAAATATTGCTGGCATATTGCGATAAAGCAATTGCATAAAATACCCAACCACTTTTAAAGCGAGGTAAATTCACTCCCACTGCTGTAAAGCTGAAGTTATTATTATTGGTATAAGCCGTTAATCCTGCATTTAGCAATGCTGTACTGGAGTCTCTCCAGGTGAGCGAATAATTTCCCCAGGTTGCACCATTGCCCCCCATACCGATTGAGCGCACCCCTTTTTTTATTTGACCGGAAGCAAATTCACGTAATAAAATTTCCGGGCTTTGAGCCACAGATAAGTAAGAGATAACATTAAAAAAAATTGATGCAACAAAAAATCTCACACCTATGAAAATCCGCCAGACAAAGGTCATCACGTTAAGCGTTAACCAATTTCATTCCTCCTTCTGAGTAACGAGTTCCCGCGGCAATTCCTTTAGGCGCGATAGCATCTATCTCGTTCAATTCTTCTTTCGTCAATTTCACTCTAAGTGATCCAACATTTTCTTCGAGGTATTTGATTCGCTTCGTTCCGGGAATTGGGAAGATGTGATCGCCCTGAGCAATCACCCATGCTAATGTCAGTTGTGAAATGGTGCAATCTTTCTTAACCGCCAACGCTTCAAGTTTTTTTACGAGATCAAGGTTCTTTTGAAAATTCTCACCTTGGAATCGTGGAGAAATTCTTCGAAAATCATTCGCTTCAAAATCTTCAAACTTTTTGATTTGTCCGGTTAAAAATCCACGACCGAGTGGTGAATACGCAACGAAAGCAATGCCTAGCTCTTTGCAAGTGCTGAGCAACTCATCTTCCGGATCGCGACTCCACAAGGAGTATTCGGTTTGAAGCGCAGTGATGGGATAAACTTTGTGCGCTCTGCGTAACGTTGTGGGTGAGACTTCAGAAAGGCCAATTGCTCTCACCTTTCCTTGCTTCACCAACTCCGCCATAGCGCCCACAGTTTCCTCGATAGGAGTCGCAGGATCAACACGATGCAAATAATACAAGTCAATAACATCAATATCCAATCGTTTCAAACTTGCATCACATGCTTTAAAAACATAATCAGGTTTTCCATTCGTGCCACGAATCGATGGATTGGCCGGATCGCGGAGAATCCCAAATTTGGTAGCCAACTCCACTTGACTACGTTTTCCTTTCAGCGCTTTGCTTAGTAAAATTTCATTAGTATGAGGCCCGTATATGTCGGACGTGTCAAGAAAGGTCACGCCCAAGTCGATAGCTCGGTGGATAACTTTTATTGACTCGACATCATCAAATGATCCATAAAATTCTGACATGCCCATACAACCGAGGCCAAGTTGAGAAGTTTTGAGACCTTGCGATCCAAGTTTGCGGATTTCCATAAGACTGGTTTATTGACGAACAAAAAGCAAATCTTAAAGTTCGGAACTGTTTATTAAGAAATAGTTACAGCTGCTAAAGAAATTAGTCAAATCTCAAAGTACACTGAGCTTTTGCAGTTCTAATTTCAATTGCGTAGGTGACTGAAAATGAACTCCAGTAATACCGACTGCTTGACCTCCAAGAATATTCCGAAGAACATCGTCAATGAGTATGGTTTTGGATGGATCAACTTTATAACGGTCTAACAGAATCTGGTAAAACTCTGGAAATGGTTTCCGAGTTTTTTCATGGCCCGACACAACGATGCCTTCAAACCAATGAAGGAAATCAAATTTTTTTAATGCCCATGGAAATGTTTGCTCCGACCAATTTGTGAGCGCGTAGAGTTTATACTTCCTTGAGTCTCTTATTTGTGTCAAAATTTCAACCGTACCTGCAATCGGTCCATTCATTGTTTCTTGCCATCGATCATACCAGGCACGAATAGGAAATTCATATTCCGGAAATTGAAGAAGCAATTCATTGGTCGCTTCTTCAAAAGATCGCCCCGCATCTTGTTTCTCATTCCAATCGCTGGTGCACACGTGTTGAAGAAACCATTCCATTTCTTCTTCCTTTTTAAAAATCTTTCTGTAAAGATAACGCGGATTCCAGTCGATCAGCACGCCACCGAGATCAAAAATTACTGTATCAATTGATTGTTGCATTCTTCTAGTTCGTTTTTCCAAAAGCCCACTTCAAAAACTCGGGCATAGCTTCAGCCCACGTTTCAAGATTGTGTCTTCCGTTTTCCATTTCAAAATATTGAATATCATAAAAAGGTCGATAGCCCTTCTTCGTCAATTCAGCAATAAGATCAAGTGTATCATCAATAGAATCGATAATGCCATTTTTATTGCGATCACTTTGTTCATCTAGTTTTCCGGTTTGAAACCAAAACTTCATGCCCGGCTTTAATTTTCCATTTCGTATTTGCCGATGCATTAGTCGATCGCGATGGTCGGAATAAAATCGGCTGCTGCTGTCGCGCTTCCTCCACCAAAAGGACCCACTGAAAACACCTACTTTCTGAAAGAGGTCAGGAAAATTCCAAGCCAAATCTATCGCGCTCAGTCCACCCATCGAGCAACCAGCAATACTGTGTTGCCTTGCAGATGGATCAATCGGGTATTTATAAAGCAAATAAGGAATCAATTCGGTAGTGATGTACTTCGCATAAGCTTTGGTGAGCTTGCCTCGCTTCAGATAATCCTGTTGTGTGGTGACACCATATTCCTGCAATCGATCGCCTGCTACTACACCTGCTACAATTAAATTTTCCATCGTACCTTCCTCGACGAGCTGTTCAATTATAGTCTTCACGCCAAGTTTATCCATATCCTGGCCATCGTTGAGAAGCAATAGAGGAAATTTCGTTGGACTAGATGCAAAACTGGGAGGCAGTAAAATGGTAACTGCTACATCGCGTTCAAGCAATTTCGAATAAGCTGAGATTTTATCCTCGTTATAAATTATTGAATTCTTTGCGTTGGGTATTTTCTTTGACACAGTTGTCTTTCCGTTTTTATTTTGCCAATTTAAGGGAATCAAAAATAAACATCTTCTTTTATTAGCAAATTGTCTTTTTGATCATTGATAAATTAATTGCATGCCGCACGAATACGAGCACAGATGGTACTCTCCTAGCCTGAGCAGAAACATCGATGTTCTTTCGTTTGGTAATCGCGGATATCCTGTCATTCTTTTTCCCACTTCGATGGGAAGTCATCATGAGAATAAGGATTTTAAACTAATTGATAGTGTGTCTTGGTTTTTAGATGAAGGGCTGGTGAAAATTTATTGTCCTGATGGAATTGACTCCATGAGCTGGTACAATAAAGACATTCATCCAGCCGATCGCGTAATAAATCACGTTTGGTATGATCAAATGCTGCTCACTGAATTAGTTCCTCTTGCTCAGCGCGAAACTGGTGTGGACCGTGTTGCTACAGCGGGTTGTAGTTTTGGCGGCTATCACGCCACCAACTTTGCGTTCAGACATCCTGAAGTAGTGAAATATGTTTTTAACATGGGCGCTGCCTTTGACATCAAAAGTCAAATGGATGGATATTATGATGACAATGTTTATTTCAATAACCCAATAGATTTTATTCCGGATGCCACAAGTCCCTTCTTCAGAGATTTTTTTGTTGTACTTGGCACAGGCACGCTAGATATGTGTTGGGATGCCAACGAAAAACTGGCAGGGATTCTGAGAGCAAAGGGAATTAATCATTGGCTGGATGTGCGGCAAGGCCATCCGCACGATTGGCCATCGTGGCGTGAAATGTTTCCGCATTATCTTTCGTTAATCAAGTAATGAGAATTCAATTCATAAGAATTTTTTTTGCCTCCATTCTTTTTAGTCCTGGGGTTTTTGGAAAGTCAATTCATGAATCCCTTTCGATAAAAGCTGGCAACATTTTGCAATGGATTAAAATCGATGGAGACAACGACCAGGATCCGGTTTTACTTTTTCTTCATGGTGGACCAGGAGGTTCTGTAATGAGTTACGCCAATCGGTTCACCAAAGACCTTCAAAAGCATTTCATCGTAGTACAATGGGATCAGCGCGAAACGAGTAAAACAAAATCATTGAATTCATCATCCGAGCCATTAACGATATCGCTCATTGAAAAAGATGCAGTTGAAGTGATCAACTATTTGAGAAATAAATTTCATCAGGATAAAATTTATTTAGTTGGACATTCTTGGGGAGGCTTTCTAGCATTGGAAGTTGCGTCTCATCATCCCGAACTTCTTGCTGCGTGTTTCGCGGCTTCACCGATGGTCCATCAAATCGAAAGTGAAAAAATGGCGCTCGATAAAATGAAAGCGATAGCCGGAGAGCAGAACAATAAAAATGCACTGCAGGAGTTGGACATAATAAAGATTCCATTTGAAAACGGAACGCAACTTTTCTTCCATCGAAAATGGCTTTACCTATTAATCAATATGCAGCAACCGTCCTTCACAAAATCTTATGTGGAAAATTGGTCAACAGTCTGGCTATCGATTTACAATGAAGCGTGCGCGATCAATTTTTCTGAAGCAGCACCAGAGATAAAATGTCCAATCTATTTTTTAATAGGCCGAAAAGATTTTCAAACTAATTTCAATCTCGCCAAAAGCTATTTTGAAAAGCTAAAAGCAGAAAAAAAAGAGTTATTTTGGTTTAATGATTCAGCGCATGGTCTTAACCTGACCGAATCTCAGAAGTTTCAGCAAGTAATCATCGCTACAGTTGACCAACTAAAAAACTGACATGAAAAAAATAGGAATTCTTTTTGGTATGGAGCGTTCTTTCCCAGAGGCGTTTGTTGAGCATATCAATAAGATGGGTTTGAAAGACATTCAAGCAGCACCTGTTGTGGTGGATATAGTACACCAAGGTGTTAATGACGGATATGCGGTAATTATCGACCGCATTTCGCAAGATGTTCCATTTTACCGCTCCTATTTAAAGAACGCCGCGATTAGTGGCACCGCTGTGATCAACAATCCTTTTTGGCAAAGCGCTGACGAAAAATTTTTCAATAACGCTCTTGCAATAAAACTGGGAGTGCCGGTTCCAAAAACAGTAATCCTCCCCTCGAATGAAAAACCTACTGACACTCAAGACAGCTCATTCACCAATTTGAAATTTCCATTAAGCTGGGAAAATATTTTTGAACATATCGGATGGCCTGCTTACATGAAGCCACACTCAGGCGGTGGTTGGAAAAGTGTTTACAAGTTAAATGGCATGGAAGATTTTTTTAAAGCGTATAAAGAAACATCACAGTTGGTGATGATGCTGCAAGAAGAAATTGTTTTCACCGAATATTTCCGGTGTTATTGCCTTGGTAGAAAATATGTTCGTGTAATGCAATATGAGCCGCGCAATCCACATCATTTGCGCTATGTGGTCAGTGGGCCACCGGCAGCGGCAAAGATGGTGAAGAAAGTTCATGACTATGTATTAGATCTCTGCAATGGTCTTGGTTACGATTTCAACACCGTGGAGATGGCAGTGCGCGATGGAGTTCCTTATGCGATAGATTTTTGTAATCCGGCACCCGATGCCGATGTGAAGTCAGTGGGTCAGGAAAATTTTGAGTGGGTCGTTGAGCATGCTGCGAAGATGGCCATCGAACGAGCACGTGCTCAGAAGCCGGGCCAGGACAATCTTACGTGGGGTACTTTTGTAACGCAATCGGTTTCTGATTTTGGAAATACCAGCACGAAATCAAAAGCGGACTCGAAAGAAAAGAAAGCGAAGACCACAAAAAAGAAATAATCAAAACTTGATCAACAGATACAACTCGAAAAAGAGAACCTCCTTACTTTTGAAACTTTCATGAATTTAGAAACTCTGCGTCTCCGCGTCTTTGCGTGAAATAATATGGAAGAAAAATTTACTCTAGGAGTTGAAGAGGAATATATGGTGATCGATCCCGTTACTCGGGAATTAAAATCTCACGACCAAAAAATTGTAGAAATCGCCTCACAGGTTTTAAAAGACCACGTGAAAGCTGAGATGCATCAGGCAGTGGTAGAAGTAGGTACTAGCATTTGCAAAAATGTAGAAGAGGCGAGATATGATATTTCAAGGTTACGCAAATATGTTTCGGACGTTGCAGGCAGTTTAAATTTAAAAATTGGAGCAGCCGGCACTCATCCATTTTCTCATTGGAGTACTCAGTTGATCACACCTAACCCGCGCTACAATGAAATCGTGAATGAGATGCAGGAAGCCGCGCGCTCGAATTTGATATTTGGATTACACGTGCATGTCGGCATCAGTGACAAGAACATGGCGATTCACATTATGAACACGGTGCGCTACTTTCTTCCACACATCTATGCCCTCTCTACCAATTCGCCTTTTTGGGAAGGACGTAACACAGGCTTCAAGTCTTTTCGCACAAAAGTGTTTGATAAATTCCCTCGCACAGGTGTGCCAGATTATTTTAACGACTGGGATGATTTTAAAAACTATGTGAATCTGTTGATCAAGACAAGTTGCATTGACAATGCGAAAAAGATCTGGTGGGATGTTCGTGTTCACCCTGTCTTTGACACCATAGAGTTCAGGATTTGTGATGTGCCATTGTTAGTTGAAGAAACGATCGCCATCGCTGCCCTCTTTCAGGCATTGGTAGTAAAGTTGTACAAGCTTCGTTTGCAGAACATGAGCTTCATCATGTACACGCGTGCGTTGATCAATGAAAACAAATGGCGTGCTTCGCGCTATGGATTGGATGGGAAACTTATTGACTTCGGGAAACAGGAACAAGTGGATACTCGTGCGCTTATTCTAGAAATTCTCGCTTTTGTTGACGATGTTGTGGATGAGTTGGGAAGTCGAAAGGCAATTAATGACGTTCACAAAATTTTAGCCAACGGAACTGGCGCTGATCGTCAGCTGAAAGTATTTGAACAAACTAAAAATCTGAATTCAGTAGTCGACTACATCACTAGCCAGACTTTAGCTGGGATTTAATTGAAGAGAATATTAAGGTTTGAGGGGATACCGTTTGAACGGTTTCGATTCATCAAACAATTTTCTATAAGTAGCGTGACGTTTTACAACTGACGCGTCAATCTGTTCGCACACACGAATCATCTTGCCGTTAAAATCAGCAATCCAATTCATTTCATAGTCTATATATCGTGTGTATTTCTCTTGATGCAAGATTCGAAATGCATCAATGATTGCCCCGTCAACACCTTTGCCCTGATGCGCTGGCACCACACCAAACAAAACCCCAAAAGCTTTTTGGCTTTCCTTTCGCCACGAGTACCACAAGAATTTCAATTTACCTATTAAATCAAATTTGCCATCAAGGTATTTGAATACCTGGTTTACTTCGGGCAATGAAAGAAAGAAAGCGATCGGTTCATTTTGATAGTATCCAAACCAAATCAGTTTTTCATCCATGATCGGTTTCATCTGTTTCACAATCAATTTTGCCTGTATGTCCGTCATCTCGGGAATTTCACCGCGATTAGCCCAAGCTTGGTTATACACCTTGCGCATTAGATCAGGTAATATATTCCAATCCTTTTTTCTCACATAATCAAATCGATAGGCTGGATTTTTAGCAATCAATTTTGCTTTTTCATAAATTTTTTCATCTATCGGGCCATCCACTTTTCGTCCAAAAGTGAGCTGATAGAAATAAACCTGAAAGCCATACGCCTCGAAAAAGTTTTTATAGAAAGGAGGATTATAGTTGCATTGATAGTTTGGCTCCAACTCATAACCATCTACAAGTAAACCCCACCACCGGTCCCTGCTCCCAAAGTTGACAGGGCCATCCATGGCTTCCATTCCCTTTGACTGTAACCATTGCTTACACTGATCGAACAAAAGAAAAGCTGCCGTCTGATCATTGATACATTCAAAAAGTCCGAGGCCACCGGTGGGCTGATCATTTCCTTTCATGGTAATTTTCTTATCATGAAAGGCCGCTACACGCCCGATCGTTTCACCATTATCATTTTGCAAAATCCAACGTACGCATTCGCCTGTGCGAAAAGATTTATTTTTCTCCGGATCAAATACCGATTCAATATCTTTATCGAGCGGCCTGATCCATTGTGGGAAATCTTTATACAATTTTAGCGGCAGGGATAGGAATTCTTGGCGATCGCCCTTGCTAACCACTTCTCTAATTTTCATTGCCTCAAGGAGATTTTATTCTGTCAATACTGGAGCACGATTGGGCAAGTTGATCACAAATGAAGTGCCTTCTCCTGGTTTGCTTGTTACCTGAACTTCGCCTCTTAATTTATCAGTTGCATTTTTTACGATATACAACCCCAGGCCCGAGCCATCAGATTGCTCGCTCGCTCGATAAAACATATTAAATATCTTCTCCAAGTTATGAAGTTCAATGCCGATGCCATTGTCTTTGAAAGTGATGGCCGCCTGATTTTCGTCGATCACAATAGTCACGTTGATTTCAGGATTGAATTTGTTGAAGTCACGATACTTGATTGCATTAGACACGAGGTTCCTAAAAATTTCTGCTATTCGCCAACGGTCGCTGAAAAACTCACAGCCCTTAACAACGATCGCCCGTTTAATTTGCTCGGCCCCTTTTAAATAACTTAAATCAACAAAAGTTTGATCGATCAGTTCCTCAAAATCGATGGCTTCAATGATGACATCTAGCTTTAAATTTTTAGAATGGCTTAGCACATCGGTGATAAAGTGATCCAACTGATTTACCTTCTTTTCGATCACGCTAAAATAATCTTTGAGGTTATCATCGTTGCCGGGCAGCCGCGCAAGATTTATCAACCCTAGCACAGATGACAAAGGTGCACGCAAATCATGAGAAACTTTATAAACAAAGTTGTCGAGTTCAGTATTGCGTACCTTCAATTCTTCCTCCACTTTTTTCTGCTCCGTAATATCCACATACACGCCAAATATACCGATGGTCTTGTCTTCGAAATGTACGGGCAAACCATAAATAATTACCGACAGCATGACGCCATCCTTACGTTTTCGTTTTGTTTCAATGCGCACTACTTGCTGTGTTGAAATCAACGTATTCAAATCGTTGCCTTCCGATTCCAGCGAATCAGGTACGATGGTTTGATTCAATTCCTGGCCTTTCAATTCTTCGAATGTGTAGCCAAACATTTTTTCAAAACCCGGATTCACTTGTGCTACGCAGCCTTCACTGTCTAGCATGGCAATGGCCATCGGTGAAACATGAAAGAGTTGTGAAAAAAGTGTCTCCGATTTTTTGATCGCTAACCGGCTTTCCTTTTGCTCAGTAATGTCTTTAACAATAATTTGAACGGCAGGTTTGTTGTGATATACAAACGGGTAAGACGAAACTTCCACATCAATAACTTTTCGGTCAAGCCGAATATACTTTTGTTCAGAAGCGGGCGCTACTTCTCCGTGTTGAACTCTCAACAGTCGATTGCTAACAATATCCTGGTAATCGGGATGCACAAAATCCATGAAGTCGCGACCAATCAAGTCGTCGGGTTTTTCAGCCGCCATCATCAGCGCCCCAGAGATATTAAGGAACATTAATTTGCCATCTAAAAGAATGGCGATGCCTAAAGGCAAATGCTCAACCAGCTCACGATAACGCTGCTCATTTTCGCTAATATCTTCAGGTAACTTTTGAGGGCTGATACCCACGGCTTTAGTGGTGGTTGGATTAATGCGTGACTTTATGGTCTCTTTTTTCTCCATGAACAGAAAATGCAAAACAGCAATATAGGGTTTTACCTAATTCGAAGCTGTACGGATATTAAAATAATATTACCCCAAAAGCACCCATTTTGGTGTTTTGTTTTAAAAGAAGGTTGATGAAATTTGTAAAAAGCCTTAAAATGAAAATTATCAAAATTATCCTTATGACTTTAGCGGGAATAGTTCTCCTGTTCCTCAGCATTGGATTGCTTTTACCTTCTTATGAATATCAATCATCCATTGTAGTAAACGCAAGCCCTGAAAAATGCTGGGCAATTTATCATGATACGAAGAAGATGGGTGAGTGGCTGGAGGGCTTCGAATCGCTTACTTTGAAAAGCGGCAAACAATTAGCCGATGGATCAATGTATGAAATTATTATTACCGATGATGGCCATCGAATGGTGATGAGTGAAAAAATTATTGAAGTGAAGGCACCAACAAAAGTCACTTACGAACTCAACAATGACGTATTGAAATCAGAATTTTCGTTCTCTTTTGAAGGGACTTCTTCTACTGAGATAACGAGCAAATACAAAATCACCGGTAACAACATTTTGTGGAAATCGATTCTCTTCCTCTCCAAATCGTACATGACCAACGAAGCTAATCAGCAATTAGAGGGGTTGAAGAAGGTAATTGAGAAGCAATGAACCACCAACTAACAGATGAAAAAACATCTAATTACTTTTGGCTCTCGATCTCATTGCTTCTTTCTATTCATGGCACAACTGTAATTCTGGATGAATGGCAACGTAAAACGATTCACAATGGAGAAACCGTTGAGATAAAGATTGATAGACTGAACTGTGCGGAGGGAATTATGACATTTCACTTTGGACAAGCAGCATTTGAAAAGGAAATTGATGCAAGAACGTGCGCGTTGTTTAATGAAGGTCAAACAATTAAACTGAAGCACAGCAGTCAATACCCAGACAGGTTTTTGTTTATCAATGAGCGCAGTCCAAACCGATTTATTTTAGGTGGACTTGAAATATTGCTTGGCCTTATTGGATTTCTTACTAACTGGTCGGTGAGACAACAGAAAAAGATTTCCTATAAAAATTTTCCAACGCTTTCAGACAATTGATTTTTTGGGATACCATAGAGCCCGTACTCTGTCTTTTGAAACTGGCTCACAAATTCTATCTCATTAATCCTTTATTTTACTATTTCAGATTTGAATGTATTTGATTAAAAAATGCATTCAAAATTTGAGTTATTTGTTTAGAAGTTGATTAATCTTTTTGTCCTTAACTTTATTGTTAAGAGACACTACTACTAACTTCAACTTTCAAATTCAGGATTATGTATTACCACAGACTTGGAAAAATTCCTCCCAAACGTCACACTCAGTTTCGTCAACCTGATGGAAGTTTATATAAGGAGGAACTTGTGAGCTCTGAAGGGTTTTCAGGAATTTATTCCAATCTGTATCATATTCATCCACCCACGCGAATCAAAGAAGTAAAAGCTGCAGAGAAGTTTGAAACAAAACGAATTGCCGATTATAAACTTCTTCAAACTCACCTGAATACATCGAAAGTTGGAGAAACGGGAAACGACTACTTAAGCGCCAGAAAAGTTTTGTTGATGAACAACGATTGCTCTTTGGCAATCTGTTCACCAAAAAAACGAACGATGGATTTCTTTTATAAAAATGCCGAAGGCGATGAAGTGATTTTTGTTCACGATGGCAAGGGCACACTCACCTCACAGTTTGGTAAACTAGAAATCAAGCAAGGTGATTATGTGGTTATTCCTCGCACGGTGATTTATAAATTGGATTTTGAACTGGGACCTCTTCGTTTGTTAATTGTTGAATCAGCCTCACCCGTTGAAACAGTAAAACGTTATCGCAATCAACTCGGACAACTGCAAGAACATTCTCCTTATTGCGAGCGCGACATTCGCCCTCCGCACGAATTGATCACTGATACTTCGCGCGGAGAATTTTTGATAAAAATAAAAAAGCAGAGATTCCTTCATCATTACGTTTACGATCACAGTCCGCTTGACTTGATTGGATGGGATGGATTTTTGTGGCCGTACGCATTTTCGATTCACGACTTTGAACCGATCACCGGCCGCATTCATCAGCCTCCGCCAGCGCACCAGACTTTTCAAGCGCGAAATTTTGTAATCTGTTCTTTTGTGCCTAGACTGTTTGATTACCATCCACAGGCGATTCCAGCGCCCTACAATCACAGCAACATCGATAGCGATGAAGTGTTGTATTATGCCGAGGGAAATTTTATGAGCCGAAGAGGAATTGAACGCGGATCATTCACACTGCATCCCGGAGGTTTGCCGCACGGCCCGCATCCCGGCACTGTTGAAAAAAGTATTGGTGCGAAAGAAACACACGAACTAGCAGTGATGATTGACACTTTTCACCCACTTCATTTAACAGAGGACGCCATTCCTTACTTAGATAAAAATTACCCGATGAGCTGGACGGATAATGATACAAGTGGGTTTAATGAAGTGAATACACCTTGATATTAGAAAATGAATTCTACTGATACAACAACAGAAGAACCAAAGAAAAAGAGAACCTTCATAACCAGAATGGGTTATTTCTTCGGTAATCTTGTTTTCAAGATTCTATTGATGTTAGCAAACTTGATTTGGTCAAAATGGATAATGCTGATATTTCTGCTGTTGTTTTTATATGGACCATTTGTATTTATTCAGATTTCAATTGTTAACCCATCATACGATACAACACCTATTACCAATATAGCTTTTGCCATTCTTGCAGGAATTTCCTCCGTAGCCTTTTCATGGGCTAGAGCCATAGAACAAGATGACAAAAGATTGGTTCGTTCAATTGTGTACGCAGGAGAAATCTCTTTTCAATCAGCTATTTTTTTCTTATTGGCATCTGGTTTCAAGTATTTTAGTTTTAAGTCTGTCGAACAATTAGGCAAGGAAACACCCTTTGTAATCATAAGACTAATTATGCTTGGAGCATCAATTATACTCTTTGTCGTAGCTATATTAAATTTTTTGATTGCTCTCAGTGATCTACTATTTGTTCTAAGAAAACGAATGAAACTTGGAAATAATTTACCAACGGATTTTGATAGCTGGAAAGACTGAATCGAGCGATATTCATGCCTCGACATCAAAACATGATCGACAAAACAAAACACAAACTTTTAAATTATTGATTGCTAACGGACTTTTTTGTAAAGTGCTTAACGTTGTGCCAAGACACCCCCGCTGAGTCGGTGTTCCCTCGCCCTTGCCGCGTGTTCTTCACTGGCAAGCCTCATTTCATAAGGAGACGAAGCGCGATAAACATAATTTCAAACCAAGTTAGCACAAGTACGTCTCTGAGTTTTGAGAATACTAAGTTTGATTTTTTGATTCATCATTCAGAGATTTGAGATTGTTGGTCGGGCGGCCAACATAACAAAGGGTGTGATTTCGCTAGTATGATATTTTGATAATTTTCCAGATACCTGGTGAGAACCATCAACCTCACTTTTTTACAATCTTAAACTCCACCCGTCTGTTCTGCCTCCTGCCCTCCTCATTGGTGTTTGTGGCAATAGGGTTGGCCCCGCCATAACCAATTCCCTTAACCCGCTTAGCTGATATGCCGCTTTCCGCAATATATTTTTTCACCACATCAACACGCTCCTGGCTCAGTTTCAAGCTCGCCTCTTCACCGCCAACATTATCCGTGTGCCCCGCCAACTCAATTTCCACCGTTGGATTGTATTTAAGAAAACCTATGACCATATCAAGTTCATCATTCGATTCAGGTAACAGCTCGGAGGTACTTTGTTTGAACAATACATTCGGCAAGTTGACGGTCATACCAATAGCAATCGGCCGCAATTTAATATTGATCTCAAACTCCCTCAGTTTCTCTTTGGTCAGATTGATTTTAGCAAAATATCCAAAGTACCCTTGTGATTCCGCACGCACCGAGTACTTTGATTTTGGAAGTAGCTCTGCTTCGTAGTTACCCGCTTCCGAAGCCAAAACAAAAGCGACATTCGGTCCATAAAAGACAAGATTAGCGGCTACTGCTCCGCCTGTTTCGGAGTCCGTTATTTTTCCAAAAATTTTTGTCAACCCGTTGTCCGGCTTCACAACCAGAACGGTTTCTTCTGCAATTGGCATTTTCTTGGGTATCGAATCTTTTTTCGGCTCGGGCGCCGGTACAACCTCAACTTTCGGTGACTTTATTTCCCGAATGTCACCAAGCCCATCGCTCTTGAATGTAGACGTATAAAATATTTTGTTTGCAAAGGTGGAGTAGAACAATTCCCTCCCATCTGAATTGATTGGCGCACCTAAATTTTTTGGTGGCGACCAGTTTGTCCACGTACTGTCGAGTCGCTCGCAAGAAAAAACATCAAAGTTGTCCGGCGATGATGAGTTGCTGGCAAAGTAAAGCGTTTTGGTATCTGCACTGAGCCAGGGTGATAGTTCCTGGTTTTCTGTATTGATGACCGCCCCAAGGTTTTTCGGTTCAGTCCATTTGGTCCCAACATGTAAGCTCACAAAGATGTCCTCCTTGCCGTATGTTCCGCCCGTGTCAGCGGAAAAAACAAAAACCGTTTTGTCGGCTGTAATGTGCCCGCCAGTGGCAACGCTTTTGTTTTGGAAGGCTGGCACGGCTTCGTTGTGCGGCACAGTCCAGCCAACACCCGTTCTCCGACTCACCGAAATCCCCTGGCTGCCAGCCTCCTCACCATCAAAATTATAATGACCGTAAAGAAACATTTTCTGTCCATCGGATGAAAAACCAAGTACAGCATTGTAAGCGCTGTTGTTGATTATCCCTTTTGCTGGTGAAGGTGCTGACCACTTGTTGTCCACCAAACGGGAAACCCAGATGTCGCCCAAATCGTTTTTACCGGAAAAATTTAATGGGTGCTTGGCAACAGTGAAATATAACTCGGTGCCATCAGGGGTGAGCACGGGCGCCTGCTCGTCATATACAGAGTTCAGCTGGGCGCACAACTTTGTTGTCACTAATATCAAGAGGAAGGAAATTCGTATCATCGAACAAAACTAACCCTACAATGGCAACTCATGCAAATAGGGTTATATATGAAAAAGCTTTTGTGAGTCCATGCTAGCGTGGCGTTTGCACGCATGCTGACCCATATAATCTTGTCTCGTCCTAAAATAAGCTTACGCTTTTTGTGTTAATCCTGCAATTGGTTTACAAGGTTAAGTTTCTTTCTTTTTTACTCCAAGTTCTGTTTATCAAAAGTTGTTTTTGATGTACCACATCAGGTGTTGCTAAATTGATGCTTTGATGCGGTCTTAATCTGTTGTAACGATCAACTATGTCATTTAATAATTCGATCACTTGTTCTATGTCTGTTAACGGGTAGTGACGAAGATATTCATCTTTCAATATTCCATTGATCCTCTCGGCAATCGGATTCTCCAAAGGATCTCCATTCTCAGTCATGCTGATTTGAATATTGTTCTGTTTGAGTATGCTCACATAATCAATGCTACAGTACTGTATGCCTCTATCGGAGTGATGGATTAGGCATTCAGGGATTTCCCCAAGAATGTCCAAAGCCATTTTCAAAGCTTTAGTTGTATGCACAGCAGCTGCGGGTGCGGTTTTGCTGTAAGTTTAGTTTTCTTAATTTCGTTTCGTACTCGCGAACAAGACGCGGCTTCGAATTCCACAGCCGCCATAAACACGGGTCGTTGCAGGTCATGTAGCAGAATAAAGTAGTTTACCTATATACGAGTTACTCTTTTGCAAACAAAAGGACAAGTGATCGGTTTTTTCGTTTAAAATTGGACTAGAAAAATAATCGTGAAATTGGAACTTGATTAGAGCACACTAAAGGTTTAACAGGGTGAAAAATAACAGATCATTCTCTTTTTTGCTTATTGCATTTGGGTGGTCTTGGATTAATTGGTCGATAGGTTTGTATTTTTTATCCGGTGGAATCAACAATGAAACAATAAGTCAATTTGTTAAATTCTTTTTCATTGGAGTTTACGGGCCTGCCATTGGCGCAATTATAACAACTGCATACTTCGGTGGTTTAGCTGAGACTTTAACACTCCTGAAAAAGCTGTTCATCTGGAAATACCCAGTATTTAACTACTTTGTTGTTTTTGCCTTACCCCTACTATTTCTGGGGAGCGGAATTGTATTGTATGCATTGTTATTTGACAATCCTGGCGTCTTTGAAAAGCAGGCTGTCTTGACCATTCCACTAATCCTTTTGCAATCCCTTTATGCGGGTCCTTTAGGTGAGGAACTTGGATGGAGAGGATTGTTATTGCCGGAATTACAAAAGAATAATTCTGCAATTAAAAGTTCTGTGATTGTAGGATTCATGCATTTTAGCTGGCACCTTCCTTTATTTTGGGCCCCGTTCGGTACACTTTTAAGCGGTCAGCCTTTTTCAGCACTTCTTACCTTTACTTACTTAGTGCTGGTTATTTGTTGGTCATGTACACAGACATGGCTCGTCAATAATTCTAAAGGAAGTGTGTTAATAGCAATTTTGTTTCACCTCTTTGTAAATGCAGGAATTGCACTATTATTTTTTCCGAAAATTAACTCTGACGCTAATCATGCTAAGACTGTATATTATTTATCCAGTTTTGTGACGATTCCGTTTACTGTATTGCTGTACCTCAAAACGAAATTAGTTAAAAAGAATGTTTCCGCTTCATGACTAATTGCGAAGCAATAATCACAAGCCAAATTTGTACCCAACACTAATATTCACCAACCAGGGAGTATTGCTCACACCAACATTCATGGCTTCATGTACTTCTGTCTGGTTCGTGACTTTGCTGAAGTACGTGTAGCTGTCGTTGGTTAGTGTGGAAGATACATTCGGCCACCAGCGTACGCTCGGCGCAATCATTATTCCGCGTAAGAAATTGTTTTGTTTTTTAAACGGATGCCATTTTCCGTAAAGCCCGAGGCCGAGAGTAAAGGTGTTGTAGGCAACAATCCTGTTGGCGAGTGTCTGCTCTTCTCCTTCGTAGTAAATTTCAAAGCGATGCCACTTTGGTTCTACACGAAGATTCAGCCACGAAGTAAATCGATAGCCAACTCCGAACCCGGTTGAGTAAGGCAAGTGTGCAACCAAATGTTGCTCTTTCGCGGCTCCGGTAATCATGCTTCCCTGGTACTCGAGCGAAACACCATGCGAATAATCGAATGACATTTTTTTGGTGAAATAATTTGCCTCAATATTAAAACCACTGAGAAGCAAGGGCTGGTTCAATCCAAAGAGAATAGCTGCCTCATGATTTTTATCTTGTGCCCAAAGTGTGGAGACAGAAGTTGTCAAAAGCAGAACGAAAAGAATTAATCTTGTTTTTTTCATAGCATTTGAATTTTTATTCAAAATTCGGTGCTACGAGCTTCCTCAGAAATGACCTATGTTAAGAAATGCCTTGCTCAGCAAGTTTCGCGCGCAGGCGGCTTAGGCTTTCGGGTTTGATACCCATCATGGAGGCAATGTATTTTTGTGGCACGTTCTTGATGATCTGTGGCCACACCCGCATCATGTACAAATATCTTTTTTCAGCATCGGCTGAGAGTTGTTGATAAACTCTGTCCTCGAAACCAAGACATGTCATTTCGATCATTCGCAGCCAAAGTTGCTGCACCATTTTATTGGCCTGATAGATTCGATCAAAATCAGATTTAGAAATAACAAGGATTTCAGTGGGAGCAATCGCTTGTAAATAATGATTGCTTGGTTTTTGTAAAATAAAACTTCCCAACGCAATAATAAATTCACCCTCCAGGCTTACCCACCGCGTAGTCTCTGTCTCATCATTGATATAGAAATGGCGGATCATTCCGTTTAGAATAAAACCAATGCGAAGGCAAGACTCACCCTCCTTGGCAAAGAAGTCGTCCGTTTTAAGTGTTTGCAATTGAAACGGAGCAGCAAACTCTTTTAGTTCCTTTTCGCTGACAGGAACCACGGATTGAATGACTTTAAACAGAAGATCCGTTGGTTTTTGCATCCAATGAAAGGTAGAAATTTTTCTAACTTCATTGCATCGTTTTTGTTGGCAATTCGGTGAACTTTCTGGCTTCCACCATTGTAGTTAAGTCGAAGTACATGTTTAAACATGTATTTTTACAAATAACCTTAAAAAACAACTTAAATGAATTCAATAATCCACAAAGCCAGTACCCGCGGTCATGCTGATCACGGCTGGCTTGACACTAACCATAGTTTCAGTTTCGCCCATTATTATGATCCTTCGCGTGTTCATTTTGGAGCGCTTCGCGTGCTTAACGATGATTTCGTAGAGGGCGGCATGGGTTTCGGCACACATCCGCATGATAACATGGAGATCATTTCCATCCCATTGTTGGGTGATTTGGAGCACCGCGACAGCATGGGCAATACAGCTGTGATCAAACAAAACGATGTACAGATCATGAGCGCGGGCACGGGCATTCAGCATTCAGAATACAACAAGAACAAAGACAAAAAAGTAAACTTTTTGCAGATCTGGGTTTTTCCAAAAGTGCATAACATTAAGCCGCACTATGATCAGAAGAACTTCGATCCAAAAAATCGTGAGAACAAATTACAGCTCATCGTTTCTCCTGAAAAGGAAAGTGAAGGAGTTTGGATCAACCAGGATGCTAAGTTTTACTTAGGCAATCTGAAAAAAGGATTTCAGACCGATTATACTGTTAGTCAAAAAGGAAATGGAGTCTACGCTTTTGTCATCGAAGGCGATGTGACCATCAACGGTCAGAAACTGAACAAGCGCGATGGCTTCGGCATTTGGGACATTGATAAATTTCAAGTCACAGCTGATAGCGATTCTGAATTGTTATTAATGGATGTACCGATGTTAAACTAAAGACTCAAAGACGTAAGACATAAGAATTTAAGATTTAAAAATTCGAACAAGGAATTCGAAATCACTTTTATGAAAAACAGAACTGTAGCCAGGTTATTATATGCTGAGCAAGTTGACATGGGTGGCATGCCCATTCGTCAGCCATTGCCGACACATAAAGTAGAACAAATCGATCCGTTTTTATTATTGCATCATGCCAACATTAAAGCACCGGCTCATATGAAGCCAGATCATGCAGGAGTGGGGCCTCATCCACACAGAGGTTTTTCTCCTGTCACATTTATTTTTCAGGGAGGTGTTCATCATCGTGATAGTCGCGGGCACAACAGCACTGTGTATGCTGGAGGTGCTCAATGGATGAACGCAGGAATGGGAATCATTCACAGCGAGCGTCCACCGGATGACATTCATGAGATTGGCGGCAGACAGGAAATTATTCAGTTGTGGATCAATACTCCGGCACAACATAAAATGGATATACCCTCCTACTTTCCAGTGAAAACAGAAGATGTGCCTTCCACTATAAGTGAAGATGGAAAAGTGAACGTCAATGTTTTTTCCGGAGAACTTTTAGGAATTAAAGGACCTGTTCCATCACAAGCCGTGGTGAATGCAGCAACGCTTACATTTCAGCAAGGAGGAAAAATTTCTATTCCTCTTCCCGTAAACCATAATGCGTTTATCTATTTGCTTGATGGACAACTAAAAGTAGATGGTTTTGGTTTGGTTGATGAGTTACATCTCGTTCATTTTAAAAATGATGGTGATGGAATCATACTAGAGGCAACGCAAAACACGCGCGTTCTTTTATTGAGTGGTCTGCCCTTAAATGAAGAAGTTGTTTCTCATGGGCCATTTGTAATGAACACCCAAACTCAAATTTTGGAAGCCATGCGCGACTATCAAATGGGTAAGATGGGCGTGTTGATTGAAGAATAATTTACAAAGCGCCTGACACCTCTAATAACTTACGGGGGTCAGGCACCTTTTACAACCAGCTTTACTGGATTTTAGCTCTTTTCTTTAACACAGCAATCGGCATATTGATTTGTTTTCCTATTTGTTTGTTGCCACGATACGTTACCACTTTCAACATAACAGCATCTTTCGGCACTGAAAGTGGTGAGTTATATTTCGGATAAAAATTATCTGGGTTAGTTTCATCGAAAGTAAAGTAGATATCAAGTCCCTCGATCTCGGTGCCAAGCTCAATTTGCAATTTGCCTTCAGTATCTTTTGTTGGCTTAAAAATACAGTCGTAAATGGCCGTGGAGTATTTCATTTCAGCAGCATCAAACCGCTCGAAGTGTTTCTCTACTTTTTTTACGAATGAATTCCAATTTTTATTTTCCTTTGGCGACCAAAGGGATTCAATAATGGCAAAAGAGCGGGGATAAGTCATGTATTGCACACTGCGCCAGTTGATGAGGCGCTCGCTCCACAAATTTGCTTGGCCGCCTAAAATTAATTTTGGTTCTACACCCTCCGGCACCGGCTCAAATTTATACGATTGATTTAGCCGAAGCATGGAATACGTTGGAGGTTCTACAATCGGCTCTCCTTGATAGAGATCGATGTACGCATAGGTGTTGGGCGTCATGATCACGGAGTGTCCAAGTTTAGCGGCTTCAATGCCGCCTTTAGTTCCTCGCCAGCTCATCACCGTGGCATTCGCTGTCAAACCTCCTTCTAGAATTTCATCCCAACCCACCATTTTCTTTCCTTTCGATTGAATAATTTTTTCGACACGCTTCACAAAATAACTTTGCACTTCATTCATGTCTTTCAGATTTTCTTTTTTCATCAACTGGGCAATGGCCTCGCTTTTCTCCCAGAAATTTTTGGAACACTCGTCCCCACCCATATGGATGTATTCCAAGGGAAAGAGCTGAGCTACTTCAGTAAACACTTTGTCGATGTACTCGTAGGTCTTTTCATTTGCCGGGGAAATCGTGTTGTCAATCAAAGCGGGATGACCTGGCAAACTCCAGTCGATTATTCTTTCTCCTGAATTGACTTCATATTTTCCTGGTGTTCCGGATATGTCGGGATAAGAAGCAATGAAGGCAAGGCTATGACCGGGCATATCAATTTCTGGTAAAACCTCCACAAAATTGTCTTTTGCATATTGCACAACTTCTCGTATATCGTCCTGTGTGTAAAAACCTCCAGTGGTTCTAGGTTCATCGGCCGTTGGCGCGCTCATCTCATGCCAAGGTCCAACCCGCTCGGCTCGCCACGCGCCAACCTGCGTAAGCTTTGGTAAACTTTTAATTTCAACACGCCAACCTTCATCATCGGTAAGATGCCAGTGCAGACGATTGTATTTGTAACGCACCATTTCGCCAATGAATTGCTTTACCTGTTCTTTGGTGAAAAAATGACGCGACACATCTAACATCATCCCTCTCCACGCAAAACGGGGAAAGTCTTTAACCTGAACACAAGGTGAAGACCATGAAATGTTATTCACTACAGATTTGCTTTCAATTTCTTTAGGAAGTAATTGTAAAAAAGTCTGCGCGCCATAAAATAATCCTGCTGGTTCATTAGCGACAATTGAAACTGAATCGGGAGTGACATTAAGTAAATATCCTTCCGTTCCGAGTTCAGCATTTCTTTTCTTCGAATTGAATAATCTTAACCGGATCGAAGTCGACTTCTCGATTTTTCCAGTGGTAAAAGTATAACCCGTGGCTAAAGCTATTTTCTTAGCTAAATAATCTCCAACTCTTTTAGAGTCTTTGTCAGGCGAAGACAACCCAATAGAAAAATTATTTTTTAACACGAACGTGCCACTCAGCTGCTGAACCGAAACTGGTTCAGGAATAATGGAAAGTTGCTGTGCATAGATGAGAGTCGTATGAACAGCGAAAAGGATGAAAAGAATTGATTTTTTCATGGCTGAATAATTTTGAGCTAATATAAAGGTGTGCTTTGCACATTTACGATCTTTTTAAAAAATGTTCAGATTTTTTACACAGAAGGGCTGCGACTGCGGCTTTGAAATTATTTTGGTTACTTCAAATTCGCCAAGTCGCGAATCAGGATTTTCTTACGGTCAAAGTTGATTAGGTTCTTCTCTTTTAATTCATTGAGAATAGTCGTCACAGTTTGACGGCTGGTTCCAGTGAGCGCTGCAATATCTTTATGCGTAAGTTTCGTGGGCACCAGCGTTTCGTAACCCACCTTCTTTCCTTTCCATGTTGCCGAATCTTTGATGAACTCGATGATACGTGTTCGTGCATCTTTAAATACCAATAACTCCAACTTGCGTTCGAGCTTCATCAAACGAAGTCCCACAAGCTTCAGCATTTTAAAACTCAGCTCCTGGTTCCCATACATTAACTGTTTTAATTCGTCAATACTCAACGGGCACACCGTAGTTTTATCGTCCATGGCCTGTGCAAAGTCTCTTCGTTTTTCTTCACCTGCCAAGGCGAGCTCACCAAAAATTTCGCCCATGCCGAGAATAGCAGTAACTACTTCTTTTCCGTTATCAAGATAATTGCCAATGCGCACTCGGCCTTCCGCGATCATATAAATATATTGAGCGGGCTCGTCAGGAAAATAAATGAATTGATCCTTCTTAAAATAATTGAACGTATGGCGCTCGGCCATCGCCTTCACTTTGTGTGGACAGAGCACGTCATAAAGATTTACACTTTCAAAGTACCACAGCGCTGAAGCGTTCGACATTTTTTTTGAAAATTTTCCTGACTAAGTTAGCGCAAATTATCAGATAAAAATTCCAATGTCAGGCTTTCGGTTGAGTGAAATCTGGATTTACCCTATCAAGTCATTGGGTGGTATTCGTGTAAAATCTGCAAATGTTTTTGAAAAAGGTCTGGAGTTTGACAGAAGGTGGATGCTCATCGACAGTGACTATAATTTCATGACACAGCGCTTCTATCCGAAGATGGCGCTGTTTAAAGTACAAATTCAAAGGCGATGGTTTTTGTCGTCAAAATTCAAAATCACATACGGAAAGGATTCTATTAGTTTATCACACAATCAATCATTCATCCCCAAGCCGATTAAAGCGATCATTTGGGATGATCAAGTGGAAGTATACGAAGTGGATGCGCACTACAGCAATTGGTTTTCGAATCGTTTGGGCATGCAGTGCAAACTCGTTTCCTTTCCTGAAAATAATTCAAGGCTCATTGATCAGCGTTATCAAATCAACCACGAACACGTTAGCCTAGCTGATGCTTATCCATTATTATTAATTGGAGAACAATCACTGGCTGATCTTAATACAAGATTGGAAAAACCTGTACCGATGAACCGCTTTCGGCCCAATTTGGTTTTCACTGGAGGCGTTCCTTATGAAGAAGACCAATGGAAAAATTTCTCGGTAGGAAAAAATAAATTTGCGGCTGTAAAGCCATGTGCAAGGTGTGTACTTACAACAGTCAACCAAGACACGGCTGAAAAAGGAGTGGAGCCTTTGGCTACGCTGTCAAAATATAGAAAGCGAGACAATAAAGTTTTATTTGGACAAAATTTAATATCAATCGATCATGGAGAAATACACGAAGGAGATGAAATCGTACTCAGTTAATCGGTCAACGGTCAATCGTCGATGGTCAATAGCCAAAATACTATCGACTGTGGACTATCGACTATGGGCCATTTTAATTATTACAGCCTGTTCACCCAAAAATGAAAGACTCCCAATCTTTGGTGAGCGTGAGTTCAATGGCAAAGACACAGTCTATCATACTATCGCACCATTTCAATTTGTCGACCAGGATAGCACTCTTATTAATAATGCAACATTCAGAGACAAAATTTATGTCGCTGATTTTTTCTTTACTTCTTGTCGCACGATTTGCCCGATTATGAAAACGCAAATGCTTCGGGTCTATGAAGCAACACAAGAGATGCCAGATGTATTACTATTATCACACTCCATCGACCCGGAATATGATACCGTTGCATTGCTCCATGACTTTGCCAATCGCCTTGGCGTAGAAAGTAAACGTTGGCATTTTGTAACAGGAGTGAAAGATTCTATTTTCAAAATTGCGCAGACCAGCTATTTCGCCACAGCGATGGAAGATAAAACTGAACCCGAAGGCCGTATTCACAGCGGAGCTTTTCTATTGCTCGACAAAAAGGGACGCATTCGCGGAAAATATGATGGCACGAAAGAGGAGGATGTGAACCGATTGATCGTTGACATAAAAAAGTTAAGGAATGAATAATGGTCGATCGTCAATAGGCAATAGTCAACGGCAAGTTGTTTTTAAACCATGGGCTATCAACTATCGACTATGGACCATTTGTATTCTAGCATTCACGGTTTCGTGCTCAACCAAAAGCGCCAAATTGCAACAATACTACGCACAAGGTCAAGTGCTGTATGAAAAGAATTGCAGCAACTGTCATCAGAAAAATGGAAAAGGGTTGGGATTAGTTTATCCTCCACTTGCCTCAAGTGATTACTTTGAAAAAAACTTCAATGCATCGCTGTGTTTGATGAAGTATGGCAAGCAAGGAGAAATTATAGTGAATGGAAAAAGCTTTAATAAACCAATGCCCGGTGTGCCGTCTTTAACAGACCTGGAAATTGCAGAGATAGCCACGTACATTAATAACTCATGGGGCAATCAAAATAAGATCGTGGAGATAAGTCAGGTTACTTCAGCTCTTAATGAATGTGGAACGAAATGATTGCCGCAAGTCAAATGACGAGAATCAAAGGCCGATTTTTATTTCTTCTTCATTTTAAGTTAACTTAAGCGCTATTTGAATAAATGAAAGGCCCCAACTATCGTAGAGTTCTCATCAGCTTTCTCATCTTTTGCTGCGTCTATGGAGGTTTACTAGTAATTTTATTGAGATTGGAGACGGGGCAACCGCACAGCAAGCTCAACAACTGGTTTGATGCGTTGTGGTATTTAGTGGAAACACTTACTACAGTAGGCTATGGAGATGCCCTGCCGGTAACCTACTGGGGTCGAATGATTGGTTTTGTCTTTTTACTTTCAAGCTTTGGTATTTATGGTTTTATTATCGGACAGATCGCAAATTTTATGAGTACAGTAAAAGAACATCGGGAGCTGGGCCTCAACGGCACTAGTTTCAAAAACCACGTGGTGATCATTGGCTGGAATGATTTTGGTCAATCAGTGATCAGTCATTTAGTAGCTGCCGGCAAGCAAGTAGCGGTGGTTACAAAAGACCGCGGGCACATTGATATGATCAGGGAGTATTATTCTATGGATCAGGTATTCACGTTGTTCTCCGACTATAACAATTTCGATTTATTGGAGAAATCAAATATCCGCACCGCTTCCATTGTTTTTGTCAATCTCAATGATGACACCGAAAAATTAGTTTACATCATCAACATCAAAAAACATTTTGAGAATTTAAATTATGTGGTTACGCTTGACAATGGCAACTTGAAAAGCACCTTCATGCACGCAGGCGTTACCTACACGATTTCTAAAAACGAAATTTCTTCCAAACTTCTAGCGAGCTATATCTACGAGCCCGATGTGGCATTCTTTAGTGAAGAATTGATTGCGTATGCTCATGAGGAGAATGAATATGACATGAAACAGTTTTTAGTGAAGCCGGATAACATGTATGTCAACACTCCATACGACAAAGCTTTCTTTGACTTGAAACGCGATTGCAATGTGGTGCTCATCGGCTTGGTGAAAATCAGCAACGGTCACCGAAAATTATTGAAGAACCCGGAAGGCAATGTAAAAATAGAAGCAGGTGATTATCTTCTGATGATGATGGACGGCAAGGGCCTTAGTAAGCTCGGCAAACTGTTTCACATAGAAGAAGGTATTTAAAAGAAAGAAGGGCGTGCACCTCTGCACGCCCTAACCCCAAAAACCATCCTGCCCGGGAGCAGGATTTACCAAACCCCACAAACCAACACTCTTTTATAGTTTTTAATTCACCATCTCAATTTGATCGCTATTCACAAACTCAAACTCCACATCACTTTTTACATCAACGAAAATTACGGAGTCCTTGTTCACTTTGCCTGATAAAATTTGCTTCGACAGTTCATTTAGAATCTCCCGTTGCATCACCCTTTTTAGGGGACGCGCACCAAACTGCGGATCGAATCCCAGTTTGGCGAGCCGATCTAGCGCCTTATCGGAAATTTCAAGTTTAATACCACTTTCTTCTAAACGCTCCTTCACTAATTCAAATTGTATACTCACAATTTTTCGGATATCCTTTTTACTCAACGGACGGAACATGATAATCTCGTCGATCCGGTTGATGAACTCTGGACGCACCGATTTTCTTAATAGAGACGTAACTTCTTCTTTTGTATTTTCTATTACCTCAAAATAATTTTCATCCGTAAGCTTCTCAAAATTCTCCTGGATGATCTGCGAACCAATATTAGTGGTCATAATAATGATTGCGTTTTTGAAATTCGCTGTACGGCCTTTATTGTCGGTAAGTCTTCCTTCATCCAGCACTTGTAGTAAAATGTTGAACACATCGGGATGAGCTTTTTCAATTTCATCAAGCAACACAACCGAGTACGGTTTTCTGCGAACCGCTTCCGTGAGCTGACCACCTTCATCGTAACCAACATAACCCGGAGGAGCGCCTACCAATCGGCTCACACTATGGCTCTCCTGGTATTCACTCATATCGATGCGCACCATTGCATTTTCATCGTTGAATAAATATTCTGCGAGCGCTTTACTCAATTCGGTTTTACCAACACCAGTTGTGCCCATGAAAATAAATGAACCAATTGGTCTCTTAGGATCTTGCAATCCCGCACGACTTCTACGCACTGCATCACTCAATGCCTGGATCGCCTCCTCCTGACCAGCCACGCGTTTACCTAATTCAGCTTCCAGGTGTAACAATTTTACGCGCTCGCTTTGCAACATTTTTGCAACCGGTATTCCGGTCCATTTCGCTACTACTTCGGCAATATCCTCGCTGTCCACCTCCTCTTTCAACAATTGATGACCTGCCTGCATTTCTTTCATCTGAACTTGAAGCTCTTTCAATTTCTTTTCGGCGTCTCCAATTTTTCCATAACGGATCTCAGCTACTTTTCCATAGTCACCAGATTTCTCTGCTTGCTCCGCCTCGAATTTTAGTTTGTCAATATTCTCTTTCTCCTTGCGGATTCCCTGAATGATATTTTTCTCGCTGTCCCACTTCGCCTTGAGCGAATTACGATCTGCTGAAAGATCAGCAATCTCTTTGCTTAGCAAAGCTTCTTTGCCTTTATCTTTTTCTCTTCGAATCGCTTCGCGCTCGATTTCAAGCTGCATGATCTTGCGATTGAGCTCATCTAACTCTTCAGGTAAAGAATCCATTTCCAATCTCAACTTTGCAGCCGCCTCGTCCATCAAGTCTATCGCCTTATCAGGAAGAAAACGATCACTGATGTATCGACTGGAAAGTTCAACGGCCGAAATCACTGCATCGTCTTTAATGCGAACGCCGTGATGCAATTCATATTTGTCTTTGATACCGCGCAAAATGGAAATGGAATCCTCCACGCTCGGCTCATTCACCATCACAGTTTGGAACCTGCGCTCCAGTGCTTTATCTTTTTCAATGTGCTTTTGATATTCTTTCAGTGTGGTTGCACCGATCGCATGCAGTTCGCCGCGAGCCAAGGCCGGTTTCAATAAATTAGCTGCGTCCATCGCACCTTCACCACCACCTGCACCAATGAGTGTATGTATTTCGTCAATAAACAAAATGATTTCTCCATTGGAATCAGTAACTTCTTTGATCACTGCTTTTAATCGCTCCTCGAATTCGCCTTTATACTTCGCACCTGCCACGAGCAAACCCATGTCGAGTGAAACAAGAATTTTTGTTTTTAAATTTTCAGGCACGTCACCATTCACGATGCGTTGTGCCATGCCTTCTACAATCGCAGTTTTTCCAACACCCGGTTCTCCAATGAGTATCGGATTATTTTTGGTTCTTCGAGAAAGGATTTGCAACACACGCCTGATCTCTTCATCGCGACCGATCACCGGATCAATTTTTCCTTTCTTGGCTAAATCATTTAGATTTTTCGAATAGCGATCAAGAGATTTATATTTTGCTTCCGCGTTTTGGTCAGTCACACGGGCCCCTCCACGCAATTCTTTAATCGCTTTTATAAGCGCACTTTTTTCAAAGCCAACGTCCTTCATTAAGGAAGACACTTTATCTTTTGTGGATAGTAAAGCCAAAAGCAGATGTTCGATAGAAACAAATTCATCCTTGAGTTCACGTAACTCTTTCTCTGCATTTTGCAGAACCAAATTGGCAGCGTGAGATAAATACGCTTGTTGTCCCGAAACTTTCGGATAAGACTTTACTATTTCTTCCAGCTTAGTTTTAAGGATCGATTCGTTGATATTCAATTTTTTGAAAACATAAGACGAAACATTTTCATCCGTTTCCAAAATCGCTTGTAGTAAGTGACCCGGCTCAATAGCTTGCTGATCGTAGCTAATAGCGATACCGGCAGCCTTTTGCAAAGCTTCTTGAGATTTTATAGTAAATTTTTCGAAGTTCATATTTCAATCTTTGGTTCAGCTTGATCAAACCACAAACCACATTACTCTAAAAACAAATTCCAGGAAATATTGTCTCAATAAATCAATATTTTTATGTCAATCCAGTCAAATTGACTGTAAATAAGTAACTTAGAAAATAAGATTCCATCTTTCCTTATAAGAGCTGCATGTCGAAAAAAAGTAAACCAAAATTCAATCCGATACTTATAGAAGTTGCATGGGAAGTATGCAATCAAGTGGGCGGCATCTACACTGTGATCAGATCAAAAGCTCCTGCCATGATGAAAAATCACAGTGGCAACTTTTGTATGTTGGGTCCTTATGTGAGCAAGGGTATCCAAGCAGAAATTGAACCGCTCAACGACGTGGAAGATATCTTTGGCCAGGCTGCTGCCAACTTGAGAAAAAAGGGATACGATGTGATGTATGCCGAGTGGCTCATCACCGGAAAGCCACGCGTTGTTCTGTTGAATCCATTGATTGAAGAAAAAACACTTAATGTTCTCAAGTATTTATTGTGGAAGAATCATGGGATCGCTACACCCACCAACAATTTGCTCATTGACCAGGTCATAGCGTTTGCTTTCCTCACCAAAGTTTTTTTAGATGAACTAATCAAATTGAGAGGTGACCAACAAGTGATCGCACACTTTCATGAATGGATGGCCAGCCTTCCCATTCTTGATATCACACGCGAAAAGCTTGCGATAAAAACAGTATTCACTACACACGCCACTCAACTCGGCAGACATCTGGCAATCAACTCACCATTATTTTATGCGCATCTTCCATTTTTTAGTTGGGAAGAAGAAGCAAAAAAATTTGGTGTCGTCACTGAAGCAGCCATTGAATATGGTTGTGCGCAAAAATGTACCGTATTCACAACCGTGAGTGATGTAACGGCACGTGAATGCAGGCATCTATTAAAGCGAGCGCCAGAAGTTATTCTTCCAAATGGGTTAAACATCCAGCGCTTTGAAGCATTGCATGAATTCCAAAACTTGCATGCTCTGTACAAAGAAAATCTGAATGAGTTTGTTATGGGGCACTTCTTTCAATCTTATTCATTCGATCTGAATAAAACATTATACTTCTTTACTTCGGGCAGATATGAATACAAAAACAAAGGCTTCGATTTAACTTTGGAAGCCCTCGTCCATCTCAACGAACAATTAAAAGAAGAAGAATCAGACATTACCGTGGTGATGTTTTTTGTTACAAAACGAGAGTTCACAAGCATTAAACCAGAAGTTTTGCAGGCACGAGCGGTAATGGAAGAAATTCGGCAAGTTTGTTCAGCTATTCAGAAACAAGTTGGGCAACGATTTTTTCTAGAAAGTACTGCACGTCAAGATCAAAAGCTTCCCGATCTCAACAGTTTTGTAGATGAATATTGGGCTTTGCGTTACCGCCGAACAATTCAAACCTGGAAAACTAAAAATCTTCCTCAAACTGTAACGCACCGTTTAATAAATGAAGAGCATGACGACATCGTAAGATTTATCACACGTAGAAAATTGCTCAACCGACCTGAAGACAAAGTAAAAATTATCTACCATCCAGATTTTATAACTTCCACAAATCCGTTATTCGGTTTGGACTACAGTCAGTTTGTGCGAGGATGCCACTTAGGAATTTTCCCGAGTTATTACGAGCCGTGGGGATACACCCCACTCGAATGCATGGCCAGTGGAGTTCCTGCAGTGACAAGTGATCTCAGTGGCTTTGGTGATTACCTGATGAAACACATGCCCGATCATGAGATGGGTGGAATGTTTGTAGTGGAGCGCGGCAAAAGGACTTTTGATTGGAGTGCAAGACAACTGTCTGCTTTTCTTTATAAATTTTTAAAACAAAGTAGAAGAGACCGGATTATGCAACGGAATAATGTTGAGAACTATTCTTCAGTTTTTGATTGGAGTAATTTGATCAGGCAATACGAAGCTGCTTATGAATTGGCAGCCAATCAATAATTCTTATTTTACACGCTCGACTTTCTCAATAAAATACTTGGTGTCGCCTCGCCAAGCGAAAGTTGCATATCGCTTGATGAAATGCAGGTTGACTCGTTCGCCACTAAGTGCCACTTGTTCCAACTCTTTGATAACTTCTTTCTGATCACTCTCCACCGAAAAATCGAATGACTCGGCTATAGGACTGGCACCTTTCAATGCGCCAAATGTTTCAAGATTAAGTTTCCCTTCATAGGTTTTGAAGACCACACCCTTCTGTGTTACGCGCAACACTTTACCAGCCATGATCCCTGTTTCATAAACTCCCCAATAGAGAAACGCAAGTAGGGCAAGTCCTACGACAATGATGAAAATGAGTATTCGTTTCACAATTTTTTTTGTTGCCTTAGTAAATCGCTGACCAAAACTTTCATTTTCCATAGCTAAAATTTTAGACTATTCTTCAATGAGATTAGAGTTCAAAAATTACACCGTCATGATTTCTACTTCCTTCTTCTTCATCAAACTCTCGATTTTCAAAATGAAATCGTCAGTCAATTTTTGAGTAGTCTCTTCCGCATTTTTTACATCGTCTTCCGATACTCCTTTCACTTTCTTTAAGGTTTCATTCGTTTCCTTGCGAATGCTGCGCACACTCACTTTGCCATGCTCGCACTCCTGACCAACTTGTTTTACCAATTGTTTCCTTCGCTCTTCGGTAAGCATCGGTACATTGATGATCACTTGCTGACCATCATTTTGAGGAGTCAACCCAATATTGGCATTCATAATTGATTTCTCGATCTCCTGAATCAAACTCTTTTCCCAAGGCTTAATGAAAATACTTCTTGCATCAGGTGTGGTGATGGACGATACCTGGCTTAGCGGACTCATCGCGCCATAGTAAGAAACCATGATGCCATCAAGCATAGAGGGATTTGCTTTGCCAGCGCGAATTTTTGCAAGTTCACTTGCAACATGACTCAATGCCTTGTTCATCCGGTCTTTGGCATCTTCGAGATATAATTCTAATTCTTCCATATGAGTAGAGAGTAATAAGTCTTAAGTTAATCAATGAATTAATAAATCATCGATTAACTAATAAGTGTTCCAGCTTCTTCGCCTTTTGCAAGGTGTACCAGGTTTCCTTTTTTGTTCATGTCAAAAACAATAATCGGCAGTTTGTTTTCCATACACAATGTAAATGCGGTCATGTCCATAATGTTCAGGTTTTTCTCGTACGCCTCTTGAAATGAGAGTTTGGTATAACGCACGGCATCAGGAAATTTCAGCGGGTCTTTGGTATAAACTCCGTCCACTCTTGTTCCCTTCAGCACTACTTCCGCTTGAATTTCTATCGCCCGTAAACTTGCTGTTGAATCAGTTGTAAAGTAAGGGTTACCGATACCGGCACCAAAAATAACGATCCGCCCTTTTTCCAAGTGACGGATCGCTCTACGTCTGATAAATGGTTCGCAGACCTGTTCCATTTTAATACCCGCCATTAGTCGAGTGTATACACCATGCCGCTCAAGTGCACTTTGCAATGCCATCGCATTGATCACTGTTGCCAACATCCCCATATAGTCACCCTGCACGCGGTCGATGCCCAACGCTTCGGCCTGGCCACCACGAAAAATATTTCCGCCACCGATCACAATCGCAAGCTCTACACCCTGATCCTTCACCAATTTTATCTCTTCACAATACTGTTCCAGCACAGCCGGGTCGATGTTGGTGGTTTTTGAGCCCATCAGCGCCTCACCGCTAAGCTTTAAGAGGATACGTTTGTATTTCATGAATAGATTATTTCAGCAAATATGACAGGGATTTCAGGATTTTACAAAAGTTATAAGCGAAGTATGGATTTACTTTTTCTGAGTATGTCTACTGACGGTTTTGAGAAGCGGGCGGCCTGTCCTCACGAGGCGCTCGGCCATCGGGCTATCCGTTTCAAGTCCGTTCGGCACACTCACATCTACGCGCTTCGGGCTTTTCACTCCTATCCCTTGCCGATGCTTCTTCGTAGCCACGCTCAACTCAAAACGTTTGGCTATGTCATCATTCTGATGACGTTCAAAAAGCGATCAAGAGCCGTTTCTGATATGTATAAAATTAGGACCAGGTTTTTTTTCTAGAATCTTCGATGAATTGTCTTTAATCAAGAATACTCGCCTCCTCAAATTGCACTTTGGCGACAGCCATTCCTGTCTAACTCCAGTTGCCACCGATCTTTGATCAAACAAAAAAATATGGAAACGAATAACACTCTTTATTATACCGATGGTCACCAGGTTACAATTACTGACTCTGGCATTAAAGTAAGGAAAACACTTTACCATCTTAAGGGAATCACTCGCCATGGGCTTTCTGTTATTTATCCTCCGCGCGTTCCATTTATTCTTCTTATTGTTCTTGGTTCTGGTTTATTCATAGCTGGTTCCATGAACTTTATTCCAGCCACTTGGAACACATATGTCATTATCTTTGGTTTTTCTTTTTTGGTCGTATCGTTATTCATGGGCAGCGGTGTTCTACTGGTCCTTACCGGCATTTTCGTTATGCTGAGGTTACGCGAAAAATATGCCGTTCATATCACAACAGCCGAAGGCGAAAAAGATGTAGTGGTGAGCCGCAGTCGCGAATACATAAGCCAGATTGTAGATGCTCTTAATCGTGCTTTTCTTGATTTAGTTAAGCCCGGCAAAGAAGGAAAGAGAGTTTTGAAGTGATTTTAGAGGCCAGGCCTCACTAAGCGCGAACCCTAGCCATTCGTTACAAGTCAGGCTGGCACATTCACCATTCGCACTTCGGCTTTCCACTTCTATCCTCGCGGAAGTGTAAATTCCTATTTATGATCCATCACTAACCTAAAATTATCATATTGAACAAAAACACTGTCGGAAACATTTCCAGCATGGTGATTGTGTCTTATTATTGGTGTGCTCAGAAAAGGACTGTCGCCTTTTATCATTAACTCTAAAATTGAATTAGGAATAAATTCATGACCCTTAAGTTGGACAGAATTTAATCCAATTTTAGACTGCAAAGGCTGTTCAATTCTTTCTCCAAATTCCCTAGAAAGAGTTTCGTCAAAAGGTTGAAACAAGGTGACTAGTCTCAAGTTTTGAATTGGCTGATTTACCTTATAATTCAGTAACAGTCCATCGCTATTTGATTCAATCCTGATTGAGGAAATTGGAGGCAGGAGATTATCGATTCTTAAGTTAAATTGAGCAAGACCATCAGCATAACTCCTAACTAAAGACTCGTGTCTTTTTTGATTCTCTATTTGATTAAAGGAATCTCTTTTGATTAATTCTTCTTGAAACTTAATCCGATCCATCCTGTTAAGTGAATCCTTTTTGACCAACGCTAATTTATCCTCATCAGCCTTACTGTCCGCAATAACTTCCTTCCATATAGTTGCAATAGTCCCTAATACTACTGACATCACTACAATTGCAATTCTTTTTCTATGGCCAATCTTTTCTAAATCGTGAAAAATTTCTAACAATAGGACCGCATATTCCTAGAATGGCATTCAAAAACAGATTCATCGTTAATTACTAAAATAAATTGCTTCTCAAATCAACTCACCTCAACCGATCCGAATCCTTCACCAAATTTTCATCTTTGCGAATAAATCGGTTAGCAATAGCATTGCACACGATCGCCACAGCCGGTAAGAAAAGTGACACTCCATAATTTCCACTAATGTTATTGGCTTGAATAAGTTTAATCGCGAGGTAGCCAGCGGAGCCCATGCATCCTGCCATGAACAAAGCATTGAGGGCGCCAAGTTTTAATTGCAATAACCGGTTTTCAAATTTTCCTATTTCCAACACGGAGATGGTAGCGGCTGCAATGCCAAGAATAGCAATAATGGAATAAGGAAAATAAACCACCGTGTTCTTGTCACCTGTTTTCACTCCGTAATAAAGCGGGTACAACACCCAGCGTGTAGTTTCATTCTTCGCTTCCCACACAGGAAAAAAAATCATTCCTACTAAGCAGGCAACTGCTATTGCCAGAAATACCGTTTGTTTTCTTTGCCACATGATCTGTTGGGTTTAACTTGCACAACTGTCCGCAAAAATAACAATAGAATCGAGAAGTCGCCTGGTCACTCAAGTTATCGGGCGACTGATTAAAAAATCAAAATGAAAACTGCTTATATCGTTGATATTCTTCGCACACCAATTGGTAAATATGGTGGCTCCCTGGCTTCTGTTCGTCCGGACGATATGGCTGCACTGGTGATCAAAAAATTATTAGAACGCAATCCAACAATTGATCCCAACCAAATCGAAGATGTGATCTTTGGTGCAGCCAACCAAGCAGGTGAAGACAATCGTAACGTTGCGCGAATGGCAGCATTGCTTGCAGGACTACCAATCACTGTGGGAGGCGTCACAGTAAATCGCTTGTGTGCTTCAGGGCTTCAAGCGATCATGGATGCATCACGAGGAATTTTCCATGGCGATGGTGAGGTTTACATCGCAGGCGGTGTGGAGAGTATGACACGAGCTCCATTTGTAATGGCAAAAAGTGACGAGTCGTTTTCGCGCAAGACTGAAGTCTATGATACTACCATTGGTTGGCGATTTACCAACTCCAAGCTTTCAAAACTGTATCATCCGTTCAGCATGGGTGAGACCGCAGAGAACGTGGCAGAGAAATGGAAAGTGAGTCGCGAAGATCAAGATAAGTTCGCCTTAGCCTCGCAACAGAAATATTTTCAAGCACAAGCTGCCAATAAATTTAAAGAAGAGTTGGTTGCCGTTCCAGTTTCCAAAGGCAAAGAGAACTTTGTTTTCGATAAAGATGAATATCCTCGCGAAACTTCGTTGGAAAAATTAGCAGCGCTGAAACCTGCATTCAAGGATGGTGGAAGTGTTACAGCAGGAAATTCTTCCGGTATCAATGATGGTGCCGCAGCCTCATTAATTACGAGTGAAGAGTTTGTCAAGAAAAATAATTTGAAACCCTTAGCACGAGTTGTATCAGTAGCGATCGCTGGAGTAGATCCAGCTTGCATGGGCATTGGTCCGATACCTGCAACAAAAAAGGCTTTGCAACGCGCCGGATTAAAAATCAGCGACATCGGTTTAGTGGAATTAAATGAAGCATTTGCGTCTCAATCATTAGCATGTGTTCGTGACCTCGCACTTGATCCAACTGTAGTGAATGTAAATGGAGGAGCAATAGCCATCGGCCACCCTCTCGGATGCAGCGGTGTACGTATCAGCGCCACGCTTATTCATGAAATGGAAAAACGAAAAGTAAAATACGGATTAGCAACTATGTGTATTGGTGTAGGGCAAGGTGCTGCGATCATTTACGAAAACATGTTTTAAATATTTCTTACTGCCTATTGCCAACTTGCCAACTGCCTGCTTACTATCTAACTTTGAATAACAAACAAAATCACAATGGCCATTCGCAGACCTTTTAATTTAAAACAGTGGATCACTGACAATCGTGATTTACTGAAGCCTCCTGTAGGCAACAAAAATCTTTATGCCGACGCAGGTGATTACATCGTAATGGTAGTGGGTGGAACGAACGCACGCAAAGATTACCACTTCAACCAAACCGAAGAATTATTCTATCAATTGCAAGGCAACATCAACGTGCGCATCCAGGAAGATGGAAAGGCAGTTGACATCCCCATCAAAGAAGGAGAAATGTTTTTGCTTCCTGCCAACACACCTCATCGCCCGGAACGGCCGGCAGATACGGTTGGATTAGTGATCGAATGTAAACGATCAGCAAACACCTACCAAGATGGATTAATATGGTTCTGCGATAACTGCAACAACAAATTGCACGAATACCGTTTTCACCTTGATAATATTGAAAAAGATTTTCTTCCGCGCTTTCGTGATTTTTATAGCTCGGAAGAATTGCGTACGTGCAAGAAATGCGGCACAGTGATGGAGGCTGATCCAAGGTTCGTTTAAAAACATCAATGCAAGGTCGTGCCTATTATTCCTCACCTGTCGGAGACCTAATAATTGAATCCGACAACGAAAAAATAATCACACTCGGCTATTTGAAAGATTCCAAACAAGAAGAAATCAAAACTTCGGTTATTGAGCAATGCATCGCCGAATTAGAAGAATATTTTTTTCAAGGAAGAAAATTCTTCTCATTTGAGATGAATTTAATTGGATCTGATTTTCAAATTAAAGTTTGGAATGAGTTGTTGAATATTCCTTTTGGGAAAACAATTTCATATGAAGAGTTGGCGATTCGAGTAGGAAACATTAAGTCGATTCGAGCCGTCGGTTTGGCTAACGGACAAAATCCAATCGCTATTGTTGTTCCCTGCCATCGCGTGATCGGAAAAAGTGGCGACCTTGTCGGCTACGGTGGAGGCTTAGATAAAAAAATCTGGCTACTTCAGCACGAGGGAGCACTCCAAGAACAGCTTTCGTTATTTTAATATCTTTAGCTCTCAATGTTCCTATGAAGTTTGAACCTTCTATTTCTTTCGCTAAAAAATTGGATAACCAGGATTCACTGCGTTCATTCCGATCCAAATTTCATCTGCCAAAAGTCAACGGCAAAACAGCGATATATTTCGCTGGCAATTCATTAGGGCTATCTCCTAAGTCAGCAAAAAAAATTGTTGATGAAGAATTGAACGACTGGGCTAAGTTGGGTGTGGAGGGACATTTTCATTCTAAACGTCCGTGGCTGCATTATCATAAATTCAGCAAAAAAGCTTTGTCGAAAATAGTTGGAGCAAAACCGAGTGAGGTAGTTGCTATGAACCAACTCACATTGAATTTGCATTTGATGATGATCTCTTTTTATCAACCGACAAAAGAACGTTATAAAATTTTGACTGAAGCAGGAGCTTTCTCATCCGACCAATATGCCTTTGAGTCGCAAGTGAAATTTCATGGATTTGATCCCGAGAAAACTATTGTAGAATTGTCTCCGCGCCAAGGAGAATACTCATTGCGAACAGAAGATATTTTTAAAGCGATTGAAGAAAATAAAAATGAGCTAGTACTGATCATTTTTGGCGCTGTTCAATACTATACAGGCCAATCTTTTGATTTGGAGAATATCACGAGGGCAGGGCATCATGCCGGAGCTTATGTTGGATTTGACTTGGCCCATGCCATTGGCAATGTTCCGTTACAACTGCACAAACATGAAGTTGATTTTGCGGTGTGGTGCGGATATAAATATCTAAACTCTGGCCCTGGAGGAATGGCAGGCGCTTTCGTTCACGAGCATCACGCAAAAAGTTTTGATTTACCTCGCCTCGCAGGTTGGTGGGGTCACAATGACAAGGAGCGCTTTCAAATGAAGAAAGGGTTCAAGCCGATGGAAGGCGTGGATGGATGGCAGGTTTCAAATTTTCCTGTTCTATCTGGTGCAGCTCAGTCAGCTTCTTTAGAAATATTCGACGAGGCAGGCATGAACAATCTTCGTAAGAAAAGTCTTCTATTGACTGGCTATTTGGAGTTCTTATTAAAGTCGATTGAAAATTACAACGAATACTTCACCATCATCACTCCTTCTGATAAAAATGAAAGAGGTTGCCAGCTTTCGTTGCTGATGAAAAAAAGTGGAAGAAAAGTTTTCAATAAAATTACCAAAGCAGGTGTGATTGCTGACTGGCGTGAGCCCGATGTTATTCGCGTTGCTCCTGCTCCATTGTACAACACATTTGAAGAGGTGTTTTTATTCTGTCAACTCTTTGAAAATGCCCTTGAATAAAAAACAACACATCGCTATTGCCGGTGCTGGCCTGGTTGGCTCACTGCTGTCTATATATTTCGCGCAGCGAGGGTACCGTGTTTCAGTTTTTGAACGAAGACCTGATATGCGTAAGCAAATAGTAGATGCTGGACGATCAATCAATCTTGCGTTAAGTAATCGTGGTCTTCGCGCATTGGATGAGGTTAGGCTTACTAATGAAATAAAAAAAACGGCCATCCCTATGCATGGTCGGATGATGCACGACAGGCTAGGGAAGTTGACTTTTCAACCTTACGGAAAAGAAGGGCAATTCATCAATTCCATTTCTCGCAGCAATTTGAACATCGTGTTGATGGACAAAGCAGAATCGTTGGGTGTTGAGTTCCATTTTGAGCAACGAATAACAGCAGTTGATCTTGAAAAGACACGACTTGAGATCAGTCGCCCGGCCACTCAAAGTGGCCAGGCGATTCCATTCGATGCAATCATTGGAGCAGACGGAGCTTTCTCCGCGGTGCGTAGTTCATTACAAATAACCGATCGATTTGATTATTCGCAAGATTATATTGCTCATGGCTATAAAGAACTTCATATTCCTGCAGCTGCTGGCGGCGCATTTCAGTTAGAAAAAAATGCGCTTCACATTTGGCCACGCGAAAGTTTTATGCTCATTGCTCTTCCCAATACGGATGGAAGTTTCACTAGCACATTGTTCTTTCCTTTTGAGGGAGCGCTTTCATTCAACTCATTAAAAAGAGAAAACGACATTGCCACATTTCTGAACGAAACTTTTCCGGATGCTTTTAATTTGATGCCCAATGTTGTTGATACTTTTAAGAGTAGTCCAGCATCATCACTTGTTACCGTTAAATGTTTTCCCTGGACAAAAAATAAAACTTTGTTAATTGGAGATGCGGCACACGCGATCGTTCCCTTCTATGGACAAGGAATGAATGCAGGATTTGAAGATTGTCGTGTGTTAAATCAATTGCTTGATCATTCATCTGATTGGACAACTCTTTTCGGTGAGTTTCAAAAATTGAGAAAGCCCGACACCGACACAATCGCGAAACTTGCGTTGGACAATTTTATTGAGATGCGGGATTTGGTTGCTGACGCTAATTTTCTGTTAAGAAAAAAAATCGAAGCCAGGCTGAGTCAATTGTTTCCAGAAAGATGGATCCCGTTATACTCGATGGTCACATTTCATGATGACATCCGCTACTCCGATGCTCTGGCAATAGGACTAATGCAAAAAAGAATCATGGATGAAGTGATGCAGCAAGTTAACATAGAGACAACATGGGAGCAATTGGATTTTGAATCCATCATAAGTAAATTGTAGAATGCCAAAAATTTCCGAAACTGATCTTATTCTCAACTCGGACGGTAGTGTCTATCATTTGAATTTATTGCCTAAACACATCAGCGACACAATTATTGCGGTTGGCGACCCAAGTCGGGTTTATATGGTGAGTCAGTTTTTTGATGACGTTGAATTTGAAATGAACAAACGCGAATTCATTACTCATGTTGGAAAGTATAAAGGAAAAAAAATCACTGTCATTAGCACAGGCATCGGCACCGATAATGTTGAGATTTTCTTTTCTGAATTAGATGCACTGGTCAACATTGACTTGAAAACGCGCGAACCTAAACAGCGGAAGAAAAAACTTAAGATAATTCGCATCGGCACTTCAGGAGCGCTGCAAGAAGATATTGCGCTCGGCACCTCTTTGGTATCTGACTTTGCGGTTGGCTTTGATAACTTAATGAGCTTCTACGATTTGTCGATGAACGATGAAGAAGCAGGCCTTGCTCATGATATTCAAAAGAAAACGGGGCTGCCATTTATGCCTTATGTAGTGCGAGGATCGGAAAGTTTATTGAAGCAAATTGCATTTGACATGCGGGTGGGTAACACTGTTACTTGTCCAGGATTTTATGGACCACAAGGAAGAGAATTGAGAGCACCGGTTCGCTTTCCTCATCTGCTTGAGGATTTAAACTACTATCACAAGGGTGATTTTTGGCTTACCAATTTAGAAATGGAAACGTCAGGATATTATGCGATGGCCCGTTTATTAGGGCACGAAGCCCTGAGCGTAAATGCGATCCTCGCCAACCGAATTAAAAATAAGTTTGTAAAAAACCCTAATAAGGTTGTTGAATCGCTGATCGAAAAAGTGTTGGAGCGAATCTAGGCCGTCGCCATGCTGTCCATACGCATGATGTGTTTACCTGCATTAAAAGGATCATCGTTATAAAATCCTGAAAGAATGCGGTGGGCAATTTGCTCAATCACCAATTCATCGTCTGATTTTTTTTCCTTGCCTTGCCAGAATACACGCTGTGGATGTTTCTTCATATCGTCTACATATGCCTTTGCGTGAACATACTGTTCCTGGGTGAACGTAATAGTAAAGCAAGTTTTTACTTTTTGAGTTTCCATGACTTGTATTTTGCAATAGTTGTGCCTGAATTTTCCTTCAACTTTCGAAAATAAAACATATTCTGTCAACCTCCTCGTTCGGTGTCGGACATGGGTGTCCGCAGGCGAGAAAATTTAATGTACCTAATGAAACTTCCATCCGCACGTTTCTGTTAGTCGTGAAACTAACCTAATCTAATTATGAACTATGTCATCACCGGCTCGTTGGGCCACATCAGCAAACCTGTTGTGCAAAAGCTTAAGGCCAGCGGGCATTCCGTTACTGTTATCACGAGCAACTCCAGCAAAGTAAAAGACATTGAAGCCCTTGGTGCAACTGCCGCAGTGGGCTCCGTAGAAGATCGCAATTTCTTAAAGAGAGCATTTGCTGGGGCACAGGCAGTTTATTTAATGATTCCACCAAACTGGGCTCTTGCTGGAAGTTGGGCTGATTATCAAAAAGGCGTAATCAAAAATTATATTGAAGCACTTAAAACCAACGAAATCAAGTATGTGGTTTTTCTTAGCAGCATTGGCGCTCACATGGGCAAAGGAGCCGGACCTGTTGATGGATTGTCGGTTGCTGAATGGCATCTCAATCAACTCAAAGATGTGAACCTCAAGATTGTTCGCCCTTCTTACTTCTTTAACAATTTGATGGGAATGATTCCAATGATTAAAAATATGAATATCATGGGATCTAATTTTGGGAGCTCAAAAGAAAAGTTGGTACTTACTGCTACTTCTGATATTGCCAACGTAGTAGCCGATGAACTCCTGGGATTAAAATTCAAAGGACATTCGATTCGTTACATTGCCAGCGATGAACGTCATCCAAAAGAGATTGCCGAAATCCTGAGCAAGGCCATAGGAAAACCCGGAATACCGTGGATAGAATTTAAAGATGAAGATGCATTGAACGGTATGTTACAAAATGGTTTGAGCAAGGAGATTGCCAGCAATTACGTGACTATGGGTGCTGCACTTCGACAAGGAAAAATGCAAGCTGACTACTGGAAAAACAAACCAGCTCTTGGCAAAGTAAAACTGGAAGAGTTCGTCAAAGAGTTTGCCATAGCTTATAATTCGTAGGAAATATTTTACAGGGAAAGATCCTCAACCAAAAAGTTGGGATCTTTTTTTTACATCGGGTGGAAAATTTCCAGACGATCTGATTCAATATTTTGTTCTGCCAGTAGCCTTCCTTTTAATATTGGAGCTTTGATACCTTCACCAAAAGATCGCTGTGAAGTGAACACTCTGGCCTCATCCCAAAGATTGACGTCCATGAATAATTGGAGAGTTTGCGCACCTCCCTCGACAATTAAAGATTGAATATTTTTTTTGAATAGATCATAAACCAGCTCTTCCAAAAAATTATTTTCATCAACTCTTACCCGCAAAAGATTTTTGTGCTCTTCGTGCTTCAGCACATTGTAGCAAATTGTTTTTTCTTTTTTATCGAATAATTGCAAGTGACTGTTGAGTCGCAAAAAGCGATCAATGACAATTCGAGTTGGATTTCTTCCTGTCCAATCCCGCACGGTCAATTCAGGATCATCATGCGATGCGGTGCGGGTTCCAACCAATACGGCATCTTCTTCACTTCTCCAACGATGCACCAATTGTCTTGAGAGTTCATTGCTAATCCATTTTGATTCAAAATTCTTTTGCGCAATAAACCCATCTGAAGTTTGGGCCCATTTTAAAATAATATATGGACGTTGTTTCTCAATAAAGGTGAAAAAACGTTTGTTTAATTTTTGTCCTTCCTTCTCTAACACGCCTGTTTGCGTTTCAATGCCAGCATCTTTTAATTTTTTTAGTCCCTGTCCATGAACCAAAGGGTTGGAGTCAAGATTACAAATCACTACTTTTTTTACATGATGCTTAACAAGCAGATCGGCACAGGGCGGCGTCTTTCCAAAATGCGAACATGGTTCTAGGTTCACATAGACCGTACTTTCTTTTAAAAGAGATTGATCTTTTACAGAATTAATGGCATTCACCTCGGCGTGCGCATCACCAAATTTTTGATGCCAACCTTCGCCAATAATTTTGTTGTCGTGTACAATCACGCAACCAACCCGTGGATTGGGGCTTACCTGGCCGATACCCAATTGGGCAAGCTCCAAGGCACGGTGCATGAAAAGTTCATCGGGTGTCATTGGCATTTATTATCATTGCAAAGATGAAATCACCACCTATATGCTTCACTCAAAGGTATGATAATACGCCCGGTGATTCCATGCGACCTTATAAATAAAATTAACGCATGAATATGAAGCCAGCCAATTCCAAAGCGGTCTTTCAAGAGATCAAATCCAAATTGATGTTGGATGATCCGGAAGAAGTCCACGCTATCGCCTTAGCGCTAATGGAAAAGTATTTTGGTTTGAGCTTGACAGATATTCTTTCGGAAAAAGAAATTGAAATAAAAAACTTCAATGAAATTATTGAACGACTAAATCGACACGAGCCGCTTCAATATATTTTAGGCGAAACTGTATTTTTTGGAAGAAAATTTATTGTCAATCCATCTGTGTTGATTCCAAGACCGGAAACAGAATTGTTGGTGAGTGAAGTTTTGAGAGCAAAATTAAATGCTCCACGAATTCTGGATGTAGGAACTGGGAGCGGCTGCATCGCAATTACGTTAAATCTAGAGATTCAGAATTCGAAAGTCTATGCTATCGATGTTGCTCAAAATTCTTTAGACACAGCAAAAGTCAATTCAAAAAAACTAGGTGCTGATGTATCTTTCTTACTTCATGACTTTTTAAAAAACTCTCTACCTATCGATCCTGTTGATCTGATAGTCAGCAATCCACCTTATGTTAGAAACTCCGAAAGGAGGTTGATGAAATCCAATGTTTTAAATTATGAGCCTCATCAAGCGCTTTTTGTTTCTGATCATGACCCTTTAATTTTCTACGAAGCCATTGCTTCAAAAAGCAAAACTTTATTAAATGCATCTGGAAAAGTTTTTGTAGAGATTAATGAACACTTTGGAAATGAAGTAAAAGATTTATTTGAGTTCTCTGGATTTAATGAAGTTAAAATCATCAAAGACCTTGACGGCAAAGATCGAATCGTGACAGCTCACAAGGGCAATTAGTCCAACAGCTTCCAATTCTATAAAACCTTGTTATCAGGTATTCGTTAAACTCCGAATACAAATGATAACCTATGAACTGGAAATTCTGGAAAAAACCTGCTGAGGAGAAGAAACCAAAATCATTTATCAGAGAGTGGTACGACTCTATTGTATTTGCTGTTATTGCAGCATCTCTTTTACGATGGTCGGTGGTTGAAGCTTACGTGATCCCCACTCCTTCCATGGAGAATTCACTCTTGGTTGGTGATTATCTTTTTGTAAGCAAGTTTCATTATGGCACTCGCACTCCCAGAACACCTTTGCAAATTCCTCTTACACATCAAAAAATATGGGGCACTGAAATTCCTTCTTACCTTGATTGGATTCAATTGCCTTCTTATCGTTTGCCCGGGCTAAGGGAAGTGAAGCGAGGAGAGCCGGTAGTATTTAACGTTCCCAAGGATTTAACTGACCCGACTGAAAGACCAATTGATCTAAAAACTTTTTTAGTGAAACGCTGCGTTGCCGTTCACGGCGATAGGTTGGAAATCAGGAATAAACAAATTTTCGTTAATGGAAAAATGATGGCTAATCCTCCAGGAATGAAGTTCAGCTACCTGGTGATGGCAAAAGATGAAATTCACAAACGTCATCTCCATCTCTTTGGGCTTGACAGCGACGACTATTCTTACTTAGGCAGAACGCCCGACTCGAGGTTTGCAGTATACTCAATGTTTCTTACCCGTGAACAGGTCGAGAAAATTAAATCAACTTCATTTATTGTTTCGGTTGAAAGAAACACTTCTTTAAATGATAAAACAGATCCCAATCTTTTTCCTTCATTGAAAAGCCATGTGTGGACCGCCAACAATTACGGGCCTCTTTTTATCCCGGAGAAGGGAGCAAAGATGACTGTAAATGATTCTACACTGAATGTATACGGTGAAATCATCCGATTATATGAAGGACATAAAAATGTAACGATTAAAAATGGCGAGCTCATAATTGATGGCAAGCTCGTTTCTGATTATGTTTTTAATCAAAATTATTATTTCATGATGGGCGACAACCGCGATAACTCGCTCGACTCACGCTATTGGGGATTTGTGCCCGAGGATCACATTGTCGGTAAGCCGTTATTTATCTGGATGTCGATCGATGCAGAAGCTGACTTGCTTCACAAAATCAGGTGGAATCGATTACTCAACTTAATCAGTTAATTAGCCCGGTTCAAAAAAACAAACCGAACTGCCAACCCAGGTTTTATCCTTATTGAATTTCACACCAATCATTTCACCGCGGCTGAGTCGCGCAAGATTGGTTATGGGTACTGGTCTGGGTTGATTTTCTTCCCAAAAAAATAGCAAACGTATTTCAGTCTTTACTTTTTCATTGGGCGATTGGATCACCGGCTCATACTGAATCTTTCGTTGCAGTAAAAAATTTTCTCGTTCATTTTCATGTATGAAATCTAAGTCACTTTTCTTTAGATGAAAAATCACACCAATGCCGGAAAAAGAAAATAAAGGTTTCAGTACATAGTTCTCCAAATCATCAGGCCAAGATTTGTATTCATTCAAAAATTTACATTCAGGAATATATTTGCTCTTGATCATCGGCATGGTGTACTTACTGATCCTAAAGAACCAATTCGGATGACCCGCCCATTCCACGTCAACATCTTCTGTCAAATTAAAATCCAGCTTTAGATCGCTATGTCTTATCAGGTCATCAAAGATCACACGGTTATAAATCCGATAAATTGGAGTTTTCTTTCCGTTCTTTTTATAAAAAATTTTTCTCCCCTCTCTCTTGATGTCACCAATGTGAACGAGCATTATGCCGGATATCTTTTCAGTAATAATAAAATCGATGGCAGTGTTTTGCTTCATTGGATCAATCTCCAACAGGATCACGTTTTCGGGATTGTGGTCATTCAATAAAACATTTCTCAATTTTGATTGGTACTGCGCAACCGTCAAATCAAAGTGATTATTAAATTCAGCAGGACAATAAAAATGTTCCTTAAATTTTGACGCCAGAAAGTCTTGCCAACCAAATAACGAAGGAAAACCTTGCATCTCGATCAACTGAGGCTGCAGGTTTCCGGCATCATCATTTGTCACTGCAAAATCCAACGCAAGAAATAAAGTATGGTCTGTTTCATTGGGGACAAAAAGATTTTTAGGAACTGATCTTTCGGTGAGCTTCTTGAAATCATCACGTACTAAAAAATCAATAATCTGGTTTGAAGCATCGACTAACTTATGTTTAAATTCCTTGCCAACAAAAATCGGGCTCTCGGCAACGCGAAAAGGGATTTGATAATTAAAGGTTTGATTTAGATCGGCTAAAAGAACTTCGTACTTCTTTTCAGAAAAAGAGGCGTTAAATTTTTCGCGAATCTCGCCAATCATACTTCAGCGGTGGAATAAACCGCCGCTGCTGTGTGAAGAAAATAAGGAAGGATTGTTTTATGAGTAAGTCTGATCTTGTCCGGTTCATTAAGCATTTGCATCATCTGCAAATATTTTTTCTCGCCATACTTTTCAGTGACTATTTTCTTTTTATCCTCGCGCAGTAAGAAACGATGCATTCCGTCACTATCCACTTCAGGATGAAATTGCGTTCCGACAATTGATTCATCAAAGCGAATGGCCATCACCGCTCTTTCAAAGGCGATCAACGGTCTTTCTTTTTCCAAGGCCAAAATATTTCCACCTCCCGACCAAATCTTTGGTTCGTTGGGTTCAAGGAGTTGGTATTCGCGTGAATCAACAGCAAAAAAAGGATCAGCCAATGGATTTAACATTGGTTCTTTCTTTCCCGCTTTTGTCTTGTGAATTGGCATTACGCCAAAGGCTGTACTCTTGCGCTTGCTTACTTTGCAATAACCATAATGGCGACAGAAGACCTGAAAGGAGTGACATATCAGGAACACAAATTTCTTTTGAAAGGGGTTTTCCCGATTATGCCTTAAAATGCCGTCCATCAATTCAAAATAGTTGGCCTCCCAGGCTGAGCCCAAGCTAGTGAGCGGACTTCCCGGTCCACCAGAGGAAATAAAAACATCAAAACTTAAATCGGCTATTTCCAAATGCTGGCGCACATCAAAAATTTGGTAAGTGACGGGAATGTTTACCTCACTCTTAAATTGTTCAACCATATCGCGAATGCAGCGCATTCCCTCGTTAGCCTCTCCCTCGTATAAGTCAAGAATAGCAATTTTCATGTGTTACTATTTTTTCAACCAAATGCAAATATAAGATTCTAAACGAACCTCTGGATAAGTGACCTTAAAAGTCTTTATGCTCCTCAAAATAATTATTTAGCTTTGGCAATTTCAATCGTTGTAGAATTCAAAACACAATTCCTAATTGTCCTTCCTTACCAATCTTACTGTTGAAAGTATAGCCATAGTGACCTGTGTTGCCTTGCTGTTGGGCATGGCTAAAACAGGAGTACATGGGGCAGGAATGCTCTCCGTTCCATTGCTTGCCATTGCTTTTGGCGGTAAAGTTTCCAGTGGAATGATGTTGCCTATGCTTTTAGTAGCAGATGTATTCGGAGTGTGGTATTATCATCGACATGCTTCTTTTAAGCATTTGAAAATTTTGTTTCCTTGGGCTGCCGTGGGCATCATCGCCGGAAGTGTGGCTGGAAATTTTATCTCAGAAGAAGTTTTCAGAATCATCATGGCAACAACCATTTTTGGTAGCCTTGGCGTAATGATTTGGTTGGAGATGGGAGGAAGAGAAAAAATTCCCGATAACATGATCCTGGGAATTGGTGCTGGATTTTTAGGCGGCTTCACTTCCATGATTGGTAATTTGGCCGGCACCGTGATGGCTGTTTATTTTCTAAGCATGCGGCTTCCCAAAAATAATTTTATCGGAACGGCCGCCTGGTTTTTTTTAGTCATCAATTGGTTTAAAGTTCCATTCCATGTTTGGGCTTGGCATACCATCAACAAAGATTCATGGTTGATGGCGTTGGTTCTCCTTCCTATAATTTTGGGTGGTGCCTTCTTAGGAATTCTACTAGTAAAAAAAATGAACGACCGCACCTATCGATGGTTTATTGTCGGCATGACTTTTATTGCGGCTGTCGTGATGATTTTAAAGTAACAACCATCATCAAATTGGCGCGATAAAAAATCAATTATATTGAAGGAGTCTTCTCTTTCTGGCTCTAGTCCTTTTAAAATAGAGGTAACTACGATATAATTCCTTTAAACTCCTTAAAATCGTTTTCATATTGGTTGGTTGTTTTGATGAATTAAAAGTACCGCTATGAATTATCCAAACGTGTTCAATTGATTCAGCTACATCATTCAGGTATGATATGCAATCAATTTAAATGGATTTGAATAGCGCTTGATGCCTTCAATTTCGCAGTGAACTGATTTGGAGCGATTTAAAGATTCTTGAGCGATGTAATAAAACGTGTCTTGAATGACAGTAATCTGATCTTCCAGTTAAAGTTTTACTTTTATTAGCGATTTGTTACTCAATTAGTCAACGGTAAATCAAGGATGTGTCTCTTCTCGAAACCAGAAAAGTCCTTTTTCAATGAATAACTGTCAATTTGCAATAACTTAGAGAGAGGCGTAATCATTAAAAAATGAAACTCTGGCTTGTAATCAATTTCAATATCCTTGCGCTCTTGACTTAGCGGTTGATGAATTCCTCCACCGCCCCCAATTACAAGAAAATCTTTTCCCGACTGAATAAAATGCTCAAAGGCATGTGAATGACCTGTAATGAAGAGTTTGCATTTGCTGGTACTTATAAAGAACGGAACAAAATGTTCTTGCACTGGATGAGAGGGCCCAACAACCTTACTATTGGTATATGGTGCATGATGGCAGGACACAATGATGGCTTTAACCCCGCTATTTTTTTCAAGCGAATCGAGCACCAACTTATACCATTTTTGTTGATGCTCGATGTCGTTCGGTTTCATTTTCTTGAAATTGGAGTTGAGCAGAACAAACGCGATCGAGTCGACAACTTGATAATAACCCGTTGATCTAGCCTTTGGAAATCGTTTATTAAAATTCCGTTCGCCCTTCTTTGCATTACCCATCACATCATGGTTGCCTAAAAGTGCGGTAACCGTAATACCCACATTGCGACATGATGAAAGATAAGTATCCATCGCACGCCACTTTTTCTCCTTCGCACTCAAGGCGGTTACATCACCAAGAATAAATAAGTTTTTCGGTTTCAGTTTTACAATCTGATCGAAAAGAATTGCTGTGGCTTCTTCATTGTGATCGGACTTCAGAAACACTTTCTCAATCCACATAGGTGCCTGCGTATCACTGATCATGGCAATGGAGTGCTGCTCCTGAGCAAAAGTCGACAATCCACGAAGCACGAAAAGAGTAAAGAAAATTTTTTTCACACAACAAAGTAACTGTCTTTGTCTGAAGCATTGCTAATGGATTTGATAATTAGTTTTAAATTGATAAGATAATCATGTGTCATGCAAAGGTTGCCGATTGTTTTACTCTTCCTTATCTCAATTTCTTCTCACTGTCAAAAACGTATCGGAGTTACCTTGAGCGGAGGTGGAGCGAAAGGTCTTTTTCACATCGGCATTCTTCAAGCTATTGATAGCGCTGAATTAAATGTTGACTACATCACTGGCACTAGCATGGGTAGTATTATGGGCGCACTTTATGCAGCCGGATATTCAGGAAAAGAAATGGAGCGAATAGCACTTGACCTGGATTGGGCAAGTTTGTTTTCTGGCAAACCCATGTATCAACACGTCAATGTTGATGAGAAATCTGAATTCGGTCAGTATGCAGTTGAAATCCCATTTGAAAAAGGGAAGCTTAAACTAGCCACCGGTGTGATTGAAGGCCAGGAGATTTGGCTAAAGTTTCAGGAGTTGTTTCTACGCGTGTACAACATCAAGGATTTTTCAAAGCTTAGTATTCCGTTTAAATGTGTTGCGACAGATGTAAGCACCGGTAAACCTGTGATCCTTGATCGAGGAGAAATCGTAACCGCTATCCGATCAAGCATGGCCATTCCCTCCATCTTCACAGCGATTGATTACAAAGACACCAAGTTGGTAGACGGTGGTGTAGTAAGAAATTTTCCCGTTAGTGATGTGATCAATATGGGGGCCAATTATACAATTGGGGTAAACCTCTCACAAGGATTACGAACAGCTGATAAGCTAAATAGTGCAATCGACATCTTATATCAAATTGCTTTCTACAAAGACGCCGATGATTTTCAGCATCAGCGCAAACTGTGCAATATTTTAATCGAGCCTCCTCTGGATGATTATTCCGCAGCAAGTTTTGGAAGTGCTGCTGAGCTTATTCAATTAGGTAAGGAATGGGGAAAGAAATTTTATCCGGCTTTCAAAAAATTATCTGATTCGTTGAGGGCGAGCAATCCGAATTATCATTTCAGAAAAAACCGGTTACCCAGCGAAACAAAAATTACAATTGATGGCACACACATCAATGGGCTAAAACATACTTCTGAAAAATCGTTTATCAAAAGACTACACCTTGAAATTGGAAAAGATTATGATGGTGTTGAAATAGCCCAGGCTATAAGGCAAGTGTATGGTTCTCGCAATTATAAACGTATTTCCTACCGATGGGATCCCACTTCGGATGGCCACGCCAATCTGGTGTTTGATGTGATCGAAAACCCACTGACCTATTTCAAATTGGGCTTGCATTATCATACCTTCAGCAACGTAGCACTTATAACAAGTGTTGCGACTAAAAATTTGTTGTTCGATCGGTCAAAATCTTTATTGAAATTAAATATCGGTGAAAACTTTAGGATGCTTGCTCAACAAAACCAGACGTTTGGAAAACAAGACAACAACAATCTCATTCTTTCCTTCTATCATGAGCGTTTTAAGTTTCCGATCTATGTAGATTTCAACCAAACCTATTTATACCATAATCGGTTTACGCAAGTTGATTTGAAACTACAACATACATTTGGTCAGTCTTCGGCATTAGGTGTTGGAACATCTTACGAAGATTTTGTGCTGAAACCTGATTTCTCCGGAGGCGTTGATGTGGAGGCCGGCAATAAATACTTCCATTCGTATGTGTTTTACGATTTGAATACGCTTAACCAAAGGCACTTTGCTACCTCCGGATGGAAAATCTATGCACGTCTTGGCGGAATTTATCATCAACGACCCGATAATCTTTTTTACCAGGTAGGTGGTGAGTCAGGCATTATTGATTCGTTATCTTTTCAAAACTATGGACAGCTTCGTATAAATGTTGAGCGCTATAAATCCGTTAGTAATAAGCTCACTCTAATCACACAAATAAATAGTGGACTGAATTTAAAACAGAATCAATCTTTTCTAAACTTTTTTAATGTAGGTGGTCTTAATGATTTTCTCCGCAACCAAATCACATTTGCCGGTCTTAACGAGTTTCAGGTGAGAACCAACAGCGTTGGAGCTTTTATGTTAGGGGTTCAATTAAATCCTTACAATAATTTATACACCACGCTTCGTACGAATGTTGCACTCTACGATTTTTCTTACGACTGGTCCAACATCTTAAATTCAGGAAGTTTCCTTAGTGGCTATTCTTTCACAGTAGGATATGCATCTGTCCTTGGCCCTATTCAAATTTCAGCGATGTACAACGATCAGTCGCGACAATTTTCAGGCTATGTGAATATTGGTTTTCATTTCTAAAGTTAACTCAGCCTTCAGAAATCGGTTAAATCGCATGATTCGTCATCAATAGTTTTTGTAAAAGCTAAAAAATAATTTCTCCAATGATCTACTCCTGACATAGGGCTGTCACAACAGTGCTTCATCTTTGCTTACACAAAATAAAAAAACTAAGTATGAAAATTATCAGCAAAAATACCCTCCTGGTAAATGTTGCACTTTTCGTTTTGATCAATTTTTATGTCAATTTATCTAATGCTCAAACTATGAAGAATTATCCATTAACAGCAAAAGGAACATTCGTTGTGGATCTGAAACCAGACGGCCAGAATAAGATTGGTGATATCACGTTTGGAAAATACGTGATCCAAAAGATATTCAAAGGGGATCTGGATGCAACCAGCAAAGTGGACATGCTTTCAGCTGGTTCTGACAACGGTTCAGGCGCTTATGTTGCCCTTGAAAGTATTGCTGGAACTTTAAATGGTCGCAACGGAACCTTTGTGCTCATGCATAGTGGAACGCGTACAAAAACCTCCCAGCAATTGACGGTGATTGTTGTCCCAGGATGTAGCACGGGAGATTTGATCGGACTTGAGGGTAAATTGACAATCAATATAGTTGGAAAAGAACATTCCTATATCTTTGAGTATTCATTGTGATTAAAGTACGACTATAAAAGATAAGATTGGTTTCCCGCCGCCGTCAAAAACAAAGATCACTATCAGGTGAAATCCATATCATCTCCACTCATTATCTCAGCACTAAGTTCTTTGCCACATCATGCTCAGCAGACCTATCATTTTCAAAACACTAAACTTACAGATGATCAGCGATTAGATAATTTGATTTCGTTAATGACACCTGACGAAAAGATTGTTGAAAGTCTTGCGGGTCGTTTGGTACAAACATGGTCTTCATCAATTGATCAATTGCTATTTATACGATAAGAACAAACCTCTTTTCGCTTTCGGTCATGGGCTCAGTTACACGGCGCTAGATGTGAAAAATACAGGAACCATGAGCAGCGACGTTGACATTAAAAGGTTAGATCAAGTTATTCGTTGGTTCGTCATCGGATGATATCAGATTGACGGGAACGATGATAGTAAAGTAAAGCCTGCTCCCCTTTTGAAGAATTACATGGGAATTTATTACTTAGAATTTGTTTTTGGTTTTTCCTCCCCTGGCTTTTTTTCTTCCAATTTTTTATCCGGATCCATCAACTCCATTAATTTCAAACCGAGCAACCCCTCCATAGCGCTTCCATTGCCACCGTTTCCTCCAATCAGGACATCAGGAATTAATTTGATTTTGCCTTTGGACAATTCTTCAGTGATTTTGAATCGGGTGAAATTATCTCCGCCCATGGCCTTTACTTGGAGTTCATAAGCTTCCGCGGTTGACTTACCAATTTCCAATATCTTATTAGCCTCTGCAATACCGGTTAATTTTATTTGCTCAGCTTGAGCGGTTGCTCTTAGTTTGATTGCTTCAGCCTCAGCACCAACCGCAAGCTTTACGCTTGTCGCGTCACCTTCAGCCTTCTTGACGGCCGCATTGGCAGTGCGCTCAGCAATCTCAACACTCTGGGTAGCTTTTACTATCTCCTTCTGCATGTCGGCAATTGCCGTTTCTTTTTCCATACCTTGCCTGGTCTCCTGGGCTCTCTTTTGCGTATCGTATGTTACCTTTTGCTCCTCTGCAAGCTTACGATCAGTCAGCGTCTTCATGAGCGACTCGGGAGGAACGATATCTCCAATAAGAGTATCGACAGCGTTGACGTTGTATTCATCAAGTACTCTTTTAATATGCAACTTGGCCGCCTCCTGCCTTTCCTTTCGTGAACTTAAGAAAGAGATTACATCACTGTCCTGCGCTGAGTTTCGGAAATAGTTACCTATCGTGGGTTCCAATACTTGTGATACCAGGTTAACCATGTTTCCAAAACGTGCAATAACTTTAGGAGCTTCTTTAGAGGGTACGTGAATGATTTGTGCTACATCGAGATTAAAAGGGAAACCGTCTTTTGAGCGCACCGTTATCGTGGACAAATTTTTGTCAAGATTGTGTGCCTCGCTCCTTGCGCTAGCCCAGTTAAGCACAAGGTTTGTTGTAGGTACCAGCTCGAGTTTCATGGTATAAGTATTGAAAGGATACTTTCCGGGTCCGAGTGGTTCCAGCCATACACCTTTGAAACCTTTTTCAACAATATTGCCGTGTGTAAAGCCTGTTCCGGTTAGATCTACACCATCACCACCAATATAAGAGATCACAACACCAACATAACCAATCGGGATTTCAGACATTGGGATTTCTTCGATCTGAACAGCCCACGGGTTAAGATTGTATGAACCAGCGAGAATAACTTGTGGTTGAAGGCCTTTATTTCCGCTGCCTTTAATGAATGCATCGAAATTCTGGAAGTTGTTGTGACCATCAACAATCTTCCCTGCAATTTGACCTTGATCAATTGGAAGACCATCCAGGGTGGTAACGATACCAACCTTACTCTCCTGTATCCGAATCATTTCAGTCATAGAAAGCTGAAACAACAACGTGTTAATCCGGTACGAGCCAGCTGTTATGTAAGAAGATTGTCGTCCCCGCTGGCCTCCGTTTAACAAAAATTTTTCTGCGTCTTGAAAATTGTCGCAATCGACTCCATGCGCAAGAATATTTCCACTTGGGATGGAGGCTCCATCCTTGGATACAACCAAACCTATTTTGCCTTCAGGAATTATGGTGAAAGACTCCATTGTAATTTCATATTGCCAAACCCATTTCCAGAAATAT